>Ga0114967_10003509_pt1 | contig 12837 bp, 12 predicted proteins | sample M_130628_MF_Meta_FD_92639 | JGI IMG/M metagenome (GOLD analysis project Ga0114967, IMG submission 92639) | Freshwater microbial communities from Lake Montjoie, Canada to study carbon cycling - M_130628_MF_MetaG | ecosystem: Environmental > Aquatic > Freshwater > Lake | place: Lake Montjoie... | reverse complement strand
TATCAATTCATTGAGTGGATTTAAGCCGATAAGCCTCGTATCCACTATCAATTCAGACGGCGTTGCAAATCTGGCCCTATTTAGTAACATCATTCATTTAGGTTCAGATCCTGCTTTAATAGGAATAGTGAATCGGCCGAGGGAAGCATCTCCTCATACCCTTGGTAATTTTGAATCCAACGGGCTTTTTACCATTAACCATGTTCACAGCAGCTTTGTGGAAGCGGCCCACCAAACTAGTGCTAAGTATGGTAGAGAGGTGAATGAATATGTTGAAGTTGGATTGACGCCTGAGTATAAGGAGAATTTTAGCGTTCCTTATGTCAAGGAAAGTTCAGTGCAATACGGACTTGAATTATCAGAGATTATTCCAATTAAAGCAAATGACACTTTTCTGATCATTGGCAAATTGAAACAGGTGTTTTTAGACGAATCCATCGTTTCTCATGACGGGTTCATTAACATTCAACGAAGTGGATCAATGGCAAGTCTTGGTATGGATGCCTATTATGAAACAATACCGGTTAAGCGATTTAAATATGCTAAAGTTGGTGTAACAATACAAGAGTTAACCTTCTGATGTATTAATGCTTGAAGAGAGGGTTATTCAACTTTATAGTCCACCACTATTACTTTTTCAACATGTGGCCCTACTAATTTTTTAAATTGAACATGTGCTGGGTGATCTTGATATACGTTGTCTCTATCTGAAGTGCTCGCAAATGTAACAGCAAAGCAATGGGTTATGCCTTGATCTACATGTTCTGGACTATCATTTAGTCCCCATTCAAATCCTTTTATAACTGGTATTTGATCTTTCAATAAAATAAAAGCAGATATGATGCTGTCAACAGAGGCAGTTGAGCTTGTTTCTTTGAATTTAAACAATACGACATGCTTGTACATTCCGTGTGGGTTATTTTTTTTCTGTGCTTCTACTTGTAAATTAATTAGAAAAAGTGCTGCTACAATAAGGTATTTTGGTTTCATGATGAGGTTGATATGATGAATAAATAAATTCTGTTTAAAGCATGTTCATGGGATCTCCAACAATCCGAAGCTTTTCGTCAAACTGATTCATTTGTGCTATGTCTTCGTTTGAAAGTTGAAAATCAAAGATATTAAAGTTTTCGTTTAAGCGATTTCTATTTGATGATTTTGGTATACTAGAAATATTTTGTTGAATTGCCCATCGTAAGATTATTTGTGCTGGTGTTTTGCCGTATTTATTTGCTAATGAAACTAGTTTTTCATCGTTAAATTTTTTACCGCGTAGTAAAGGGGTATAGGCCTGTAGTTGTATTTTTTTTAATCTACAATAGTCAAGCTCATCTTTCATCATAAGGTATGGGCTAAACTCTATTTGGTTGACAGCAGGAGTTATTGATGCATATTCCTCAAGTTCTTTTAAAAAAGGAAGCAGGTAGTTCCCCGTACCAATTGCCCTTGCTCGACCTTCTTGATATATTTTTTCAATAGCTTTCCAGGTTTCTTTTCTTTTTCCTTTTATTGGCCAGTGTATGAGATAAAGGTCAACATACTCAACGTCCAATAATCGTAGACTTTCATCAAAAGCCTTCAAAGTGCTGTCGTATCCTTGATTTGAGTTATTTACTTTTGTCGTAACAAACAATTCACTTCTTTTTGTATTACTTTCCTTTAGTGCAATGCCAATTTCTTTCTCATTGAAATACATTTCTGCAGTATCAATAAGCCTGTACCCAATTTCAATAGCAGTGCTTGTTGCCTGGATTGCTTCAGTTCCGTGCATATTATATACACCTAATCCTAATAATGGCATTTCTACTCCATTGTTTAAGGTCGTATATAGTTGTTTTTGTTGCTCTATTCCCATGGCGTTAATCCCAATAGTTTTTTACCAAGATCATTGAGTACAGCTGTTTTATATTTAGTTTTCTCCCAGTTTCTTGGGTCGCCAGGGAATGCGTAACCTTCCGGTGCAATTCTATCTTGCCATGATGATAATCTCCATTGCCTTTGTTGCTCATCATTTTCTTGTACAGGCATCATAGAAATATATTGAGCAATGCGAACTTTGTCTTTGCTGAGGTTCGGCCTGATGCCATGTGGAAGTAGGCTATTGAAAATCAGCATATCTCCTATTTCAAGCTTTACCTTGACGAGTTTGTCTAGGTATTCGCTTATATCAGGTTGAAAGCGATTCCTATCTGCTGGTTGAGTTAATTTCCATGTCTCATATTCTCTCATCAGTGCTGGGATGCATTGAAATCCACCCATGTTCTCATCGGTTTGATCTGCTAATGCCAATACGCCTTGTACGTTTTGTGGTGTTGTATCAGGGTCATAGTCCCAATGTATAAATCCTTTGAATTCAAAACCATCTCTCATGGGGAAATTTAAATTTGCTCTATCAATAGTTACCCAAAGTTTTTCTGTGCCCCATACATCAACAAATGCGTCATATATCTTTTGCGACTGACGATTATCCCATAATACCTGATGATTATATAGTTCAACCATACCGCTATTGGTCAGTTCTTTCATCCGCATCTCCGCTCTTGCTGGAGCATACCATGTATCTATATTGTTTGGGTCTTTTTCTTCAAATTCCCATAGAAAATCAGCTGTTTTTTTTGCTTGCGCGGGACTGACTGCACCTTTAATGACTACATATCCGTTTTCTTTCCAAAAGAGCCAATCTGATTCACTCAAGGCTCGTAGTGCGTTGCTTTTTGATCTGTCATTCAGCTGAAGTTGACTGCTGGTAGCGGTTGATGGATTTCCTGGGATGTCGTTATGCGCTGCATTAGGCATCATCGTAGGCTGCATGGTGGGTTGCATATTCATATTTTTTTAGCTTCTTAAAATTAAGCAATTCAATCATTTGAAGCGTAAACAATTTTTCAATGGCTTCTTATCCATTACCTTTGTGCTCGAAAATTCAAACTATATGTCACTTATCGTTGTTGGAACCATGGCCTTTGATTCAATTGAAACTCCTTTTGGTAAAAGCGATCGTATTATTGGAGGAGCCGCTACCTATATTGCATTAAGTGCTTCAAATTTTATAAAACCGATTAAGCAAATCTCAATTGTTGGCGGTGATTTTCCACAAGAAACACTTGATGAGCTAACTGCGAGAGGTGTTGACCTTGAAGGAGTGGAAATAAAGAAAGACCAAAAGTCTTTTTTTTGGAAAGGGAAGTATCATTTAGACATGAATGAGCGTGATACGTTGGACACACAACTAAATGTGTTAGGAGAGTTTAATCCAATCGTTCCCGAGAGTTATCAAGATGCTGAGTTTGTTATGCTTGGAAATTTAGTTCCTGCTGTTCAACACAGTGTGCTCAAGCAAATGAAAAATCGCCCTAAGCTCGTTGTGATGGATACTATGAATTTTTGGATGGAAACCGCTATGCCTGACCTTGAGGAAGTACTAAAGCATGTAGATGTTTTATTGGTAAATGATAGTGAAGCTAGGCAACTCAGTGCTCAATTCTCATTGGTTAAAGCGGCCAAAGAGATTATGAAGATGGGACCTAAATATGTAGTCATTAAAAAAGGAGAACACGGGGCACTCCTATTTCATGAGGATAAAGTATTTGTTGCTCCTGCTTTACCGTTAGAAGATATATTTGACCCAACAGGTGCTGGTGATACGTTTGCTGGTGGTTTCATTGGCCATCTTGCTAAAACAAAAGACATCTCTTTTGAAAACATGAAATCTGCTATTATCATTGGTTCTGCCATGGCGTCGTTTTGTGTAGAAAAATTTGGAACAACCCGACTAAAAGAAATTACAAAAGAAGAGATCAATAATCGTATTCATTCTTTTGTTGAGTTGGTCAACTTTGAGATTGCATTAATTTGATTGAGCTAAGCAATTAGATATCGTTACGTTTTCTAGAAAATATTTAAAGGGATTAGTTAACCACAATCCCTTTTTTTATTCGCACTCTTCCTCCTTTCATATCCATGCTTTCTACTAGTATAATATAGAGCCCAGGACTTACCCTTCTTTTTTTACTGTCTAGGCCATCCCAAAATAAACTACCTGTTGTTCCACACAGTTGATTGTCTATCGCTTTAGTAACCATTACTCCGTTTTGATCAAATACATAGACCGACATGAGGTTGTCAGGAACTAAAAAATTGTATTGGATAGTAAGGTAATCGTCAACCCCATCATTGTCTGGGCTAAAAAAATCGGGTAGTATGCGAATTGTACTATGGGTAGAGTCGTCATTATCTTGTTGTGAATTTTTTCTGGTTGGTGTTCCATAGCCACTGGAAGCTGAGGCAGAATGCCAATTACTAGATGTTGATGTTGGTACCATTGGATTTATTCGTTCTAGTGATACACCCGATTTTTCTCTGAGTAATGGGAAGTGTAGCTTGTCTGAATAATCAAATTCATCAAGTATTTTTCCTTGTTGTGTGAGAATGATTACTTGTCCTTTGTCATCTGGATAGGATGGCATGGTTTTTATTTCGGATAGGTTAGTACTATTCGTGTTTCTCCAATGACTAACAATGAAAGCAGTGTCAGTACTAATCGTGAAGTAGTCGTTTGGAAAAATATTTAAATCTTCTTTTGCAGCAACATAGCTTTTCCCTAGTTCGCCTGTTTCATTTTTGTTTGATAAATAAATATCTTTTGCATTAATAATATGAGAAGAGTTGTTGTATAATTCTACGAAATCAGCTCCTTCGCTTGGCGGATCAAAAAGTACTTCGTTAATAATTAGTTCGTTGGATTCAGGGAGCTTAATTAATCCTGTTTTGATGTTTATGGTATCCTGTAACAGGCTTGTGCAATGTTTAATTGAACCAATCTTGAGGTCATACACTATGCTTTCAGTGATTGCTGTGTTGAATGTGAGTTCAACATCTTTAAATAAGGGTCCGATTGGTACTGCAGTTATGGGATGTATTTTTTCTTCACCGAGGGAATAATTTGCTACTGCAGAAAGTGATACGCTATCTGCTCCTTGACTGAAGTGCATTATAAGTTGATTAGGATCTAACGCTATGCATTGTAGTCCAATAATGGTTTCTTCTATTCCAGGTGATTTGTATATACTATTCTCAAAACCCGGTGTGCCCCCTGAGTAATGCACACTGGCACTCCAATTATTTTTGTCGCATGGCCTTTTTGGGTCAATCATTTCGAGGCTCCAGCCTCCTTCCCCTTTAATCGGGTTATTGTACCACTTCTTGATGTATTCAACTGCATGAATGGCATTTCCCTGTTCATCACGTATGGTAATGATATCCCCATCATTAACTAATGAAGGGAAGGAGCCCAGTCCTATTGTTTTTATGTTCGAATTGAAAAAAATAGCTTTTGTCTTGGAGCAGAGTACAACTAAGCTATCGGGGGCTAATATATAGTCAACGGGTATACTCGCTTTGGTTGATCCATTATCTAGTTTCCATTTGAGTAAGTTAATGGGATGAGATGAAATGTTTTTGAGCTCAACAAATTCAGTGTTGGGAAGCCCAACTACAGGGGAAGGATCTGCTAGAATCTCATTGATGACCACACTATATCGGTCAACTTGAGCAAGTAAGATATTGCATATGAGAAGGGCATTAAAGAGAAGGATGAGTTTCTTCATGTGTCAAAACTATTTTGATTAGGATCGCTCAAAAAGGTGTTTCAACTTTTTTTTGGCAGAAAATTCTTTCAGCATTAGCTTTGCTTCCTCAATGAAGAACGAAATAAAACACACAAAGATGAGTATAAAACATTTCCACAAGGAAGGTTAATTCAATTTGTGTATCACATATGTAATAGCCTTCCAGTTTTGGGAGGCTTTTTTTTAACACAACCCGAAAGGGAAAAAAAATGAAATATGAAAGTTGCTGTTGTAGGTGCAACCGGTTTGGTAGGCACCAAAATGTTACAAGTTCTCGCAGAAAGAAATTTTCCAGTTACAGAGCTTATTCCTGTTGCCTCTGAGAAGTCGGTTGGCAAGGAAGTGAGTTTTAAAGGGAAGCAATATAAGGTGGTTAGTATGCTTGACGCGATTGCCATGAAACCTGCAGTTGCTTTATTTTCAGCCGGTGGCGACACATCAAAGCAATGGGCTCCAGAATTTGCCAAAGCAGGAATTACCGTTATTGATAACTCCTCAGCGTGGAGGATGGACCCTACTAAAAAATTAGTAGTGCCAGAGATTAATGCCGATGAGCTAACCGCTGATGACAAAATTATAGCCAATCCTAATTGTTCTACCATTCAAATGGTCGTGGCACTTAATCCATTGCATAAGCGTTATGGCTGTAAACGCCTTGTTGTTTCTACGTATCAAAGTGTTACAGGTACTGGCATTAAGGCTGTAAATCAGCTGATGAACGAACGTAAAGGCATTGAAGGGGAGATGGCGTATAAATATCCTATAGACCTGAATGTTATTCCTCAGATTGATGTGTTTCTTGAAAATGGATATACTAAAGAGGAAATGAAGATGGTTAATGAAACCAAAAAAATCATGCGTGATGATTCTATACGCGTAACTGCGACTACAGTTAGAATACCTGTTATGGGTGGGCATAGTGAAAGTCTGAATATTGAATTTGAGAATGAGTTTACCGTGGATGAGGTTAGGGCTATTTTATCATCATCACCGGGCGTTGTATTGGTTGATGATCCTGCTACACAGCAATATCCAATGCCAAAAGATGCGCATGAAAGGGATGAAGTGTTTGTGGGAAGAATCCGTCGGGATGAAACACAGCCCAAAACGTTGAACATGTGGGTAGTGAGTGATAACCTTAGAAAAGGAGCAGCAACTAATGCAGTGCAGATTGCAGAATACTTAATGGGGAAGGGCTTGATCTAGGTGATTAACTCAATCAATTCTTTACACCATCGTTCAATCTGTATACGGTGGTGTAAAGAATTCTCTAGCGCTATTTTGTTAATTGAATGAAATCATCTTCAGAAAGAATCTGAATCGATGCAATTTTTTTTGCTTTTTCTAACTTCGAACCAGCGTCTTCACCTACAATGAGGTAATCAAGCTTGCTACTCACTCCAGATACTATTTTACCACCATTCGCTTCTACTAATTCTTCTGCCTCAGTCCGTTTCATTTTAAGTAAGCTTCCTGTAAATAAAAAGCTCTTTCCATTTAATGAACCTGATGCAGATTGTTTTTTTATGCTATGAAGTTGAAGTCCCATGGCTTCTAACTTATTTAGCATCTCCATATTTTCTGGAGCGCTAAAAAATTGATAAATACTGTCTGCCACCTTTACTCCAACATCATCAATTTTTTGGAGTTCTTCTCTATTCATTTTTTGAAGGTCTAACAAATGATTTACTTGTTGTGCAAGTGCTTTTGCGGTAGTTTCACCCACATAGCGAATTCCTAGTGCATTGATTAATCGGTATAAAGGTTGTGATTTTGATTTTTCGATGGCCTCCTTTACATTTTCTACTGAGCGCGAACCAAATCCTTCCATTTGCATCATCTTATCATACGGAAGCTCATACATGGAAGGAATGTCTTTTAGCCAACCCAATTCATGAAATTTTCTGATGTTGGCGTCGCCTAATCCTCTAATATCCATGGCGTCTTTGCTGGTGAAATGGATCATGCGTTCAACAACCTGTGCCGCGCAATGATAGTTTGGACATCTCCAAACAGCTTCTTCTTGTTGCTTGATCAATGCCGCATTACAAAACGGGCAATGGGTTGGAAAGTTGATTTCCATTTCTTCACCTTGCCTTAACTCAGGAAATGATTTGACGATGTATGGGATGACATCTCCTGCTCTTTCTACGAGTAGTGAGTCGCCTATTCGAATATCCTTCTCTTTTATGAAATCTTCATTATGCAGTGAAATGGATGCAACCATCACCCCACCGATGGGCACGGGTTGAATTTTTGCAACTGGAGTGATGCTGCCTGTTCTTCCAATTTGAAATTCTACTTGTAAAAGTTTACTCGTTGCTTGTCTTGCTTTGAATTTATAGGCAATAGCCCAGCGCGGATGATGTGTGGTCATTCCTAATTTATCTTGTAAGGCGAGCTCATTTACTTTGATAACCAGCCCATCAATTTCATAAGGTAGGTTGTCTCGTTGCGTTTCGTATTCTGCACAGAATTGGATGACCTTATCTATCCCTGCGAATATTTTTTTTTCATTCACTGGACTTCTAAAGCCCAATTCCCAAAGCATTTCCAAGCTTTTGGAGTGTGATGAAATCTCTGATTTATGATTTGCATATTGAACGTAGGCTATATGATAAATAAATGCCTCTAGGTTTCTTCTACCAACCATCGCAGCATCTTTCATACGAAGTGATCCTGATGCTGCATTGCGTGGGTTCGCTAAAGGAGGGAGGCTTTGCTCTACAAGCTGTTCATTGAATTTTTTAAAATTTTCTTTGTTGATCAATACTTCGCCACGAAGCTCAATTTGTTGAATGCCATAGGATGAGAATGCAGCGGAAAGAGGGATCGATTTAATTTGCTTTAGATTTAATGTGATGTCTTCTCCAGCTATGCCATCTCCTCTGGTTGCGCCTCGAACATATTTATTGTTTTCATAAATAATCGAAATACTCGCCCCATCAAATTTTGGCTCAACACAGTAGTTTAGGGTATCCATGCCAGACAACTCTTTTGCTTTTCTATCCCACTCAATTAAATCGCTTGCATCATAGGAGTTCTCTAGCGAAAGCATTGGAACAAGGTGTTGAACCGTGTTAAATTGTTTTGTAAAACCTGGTCCAACTCGTTGTGTTGGAGAATCTATAGTGATAAGTGCTGGATAGCTTTCTTCAGTCTTTTTTAATAAGTCATATAGTGTGTCGAACTCAAAATCTGCTATTAGAGGGTCGTTCATTACATAGTACCTGCGTTCATTAAATCGAATGACATTGCGTAAGACGTCAATATTTTCCTTGATAAACGCAATGTCTGCTGTTTTTTCAATGAACTCTTTGCCTTTTTCTTGGAAAAATCTATTGTCTTCGCTAATATGCATGTCTCAATCTTGAACCGTAAAAGTAGAATTTTAGATTTTGTTTTTTCTATTTCAATTTTGAAATTATTTTTGCGGGTCTAATCCCATAACAATAAACCATATGAGTGAAGTGAATGCATTGAAAACTGATGATACACCTAAGAAGGTAGGTTCTCCGGTATTTCAATTCTCGAATTCGGTTGATTGCGTAATATTTGGGTATGATGCAGGGGTATTAAAAGTTTTATTGATCAAGAGTGATTTACCTAAATTTTATGGACAATGGTCAGTGCTTGGTGATCATGTGTTGGTTGACGAGGACTTAGACCGTGCTTCTTATCGTGTGCTTAGGGAAAGAACAGGGCTGACCAATATGTTTTTGGAACAAGTGAAGACATTCAGTGCTATTGATCGGCATCCTGCTGGAAGGGTTATCACCACTGCATTTATTTCATTGGTGAATGTAAAAGATCACCAGTTAAACATATTGGATAATGAATTGCAATGGCATCCTTTGGCGGATATAACTATTATGGCCTTTGATCATAAGCTTATTCTAGACACTTGTTTGCTTACGCTAAGAAAAAAAATTCAGGAGGAGCCGATTATATTCAATCTATTGGAGAAGAAGTTCTCCCTTCGGGATCTGCAATTGCTTTTCGAGGAAATACTTCATATCGAGTTTGATCGACGTAATTTCAGGAAGAAACTTTTCGCTACCGGAATGCTTAAAGATGAGCATGAAATGGAATCCGGTGTGCCTCATCGCCCAGGCAAGCTTTATTCATTCAATAAGGAAGCGTTTGAAAAAGTAAAAGGGAAGAGCTTCGTGGGGCTGCAATTCTAAAAGTTTGTCAAATTTTTAATTGATTATCAATTAGTTATGAAGGTGCTTTAAAAAAAAGCATCTTTTTTTTAGTAATTAAACAACTGTTCCCCTAATTTTGCGCTCCCTTTCTTAACGAGGGGTTGTTTCTGGGATGGCGGAAACATATTTTTTAAACCCAGATGAAAATCTGAAAATCAGTAAACATGAGTAAACTACATTTTACCACTAAGCATGCAAATGCAGCTTCTGTGCAACGTCAATGGCACGTTGTTGACGGAACCAATCAAACTGTGGGACGAATCTGCAGCAAGATCGCTTCAGTATTACGCGGAAAGAACAAAGCGTATTATTCGCCCCATGTAGATTGCGGAGATTATGTTATCGTTATCAACTGTGAAAAAGTTGTCTTTACCGGCGATAAGATCAATTACAAGGAATATCAGCACGTAACAGGTTATCCTGGAGGTCAGAAAATTGAAATTGCTAAGGACTTGATTAAGCGTCGTCCTGAGGTAATAGTAGAGAGAGCTGTAAAAGGGATGCTTCCTAAGAATCGCTTAGGACGTCAAATGTACAAGAAACTGTTTGTGTATGTTGGAGGCAATCATCCGCATACAGCGCAACAACCAACCCCTTTTAAATTCTAATTTCAAAACGATTACAAAACAAGTATAATGGAAAAACAAAAAATCGGACTTGGTCGTAGAAAAGAGGCTGTTACCAGGGTTTTCCTTAGCAAAGGAAATGGTAATATCGTTGTCAACGACCTTGACTATAAGGCATATTTCCCACAGATCTATCTTCAAAATCAGGTAGAATTACCCATCATCACTATTGAAGGTGCAGGGAAATATGATATTAAAATTAACGCCACTGGTGGTGGAAAAAAGGGACAAGCTGAGGCTTCAAAGTTAGGAATTGCCCGTGCTCTTATAACGTTGAATCCTGAATTTAGGCCTGCATTGAAAGCTGCTGGTTTACTTAGAAGAGATCCTAGGGGTGTTGAAAGGAAGAAATTTGGTAAAAAGAAAGCCAGAAGAAGCTTCCAGTTCAGCAAACGTTAACAAAAGTGTGCTGCAGGATCTCCGATTGGTTTGGTGCAGTAGTTTTCAAAATTTTAAACAAGAATCTAAAACATACATTTTACAATGGAAAATAACTCTTCACTGCATCAGCAACTCTTGGAAGCAGGTGTTCATTTCGGTCACCTCCGTAAGAAGTGGAATCCTAAGATGTTGCCATATATCTACGCAGAGAAAAAAGGTATCCATATCATTGATCTGAACAAAACTCTTGACTGTTTGCAGGAAACTGCTGCTGCGCTCAAGAATATTGCAAAAAGTGGTAAGAAGATCATGTTCGTTGGTACAAAAAAACAGGCAAAAGAAATCGTTACCGAGTGTGCGCAGCGTGTAAATATGCCTTATGTTACTGAGCGTTGGTTGGGGGGAATGTTAACCAACTTCAACACAGTGCGTAAGTCTGTGAAGAAAATGCAGAGCATTGAAAAAATGTTGGCTGATGGAAGTTTCGACAACATCACTAAAAAAGAACGTCTTCAATTATCTAGAGATAGAGATAAAATGGAAAAAGTATTGGGCGGTATAGCTCAACTAGGCAGAGTCCCTGCTGCTTTGTTCATCATTGATATCGGACATGAGCACATTGCATTGGCTGAAGCAAAACGTTTAGGTGTAATTACTTTTGGAATGGTAGATACCAACTGCGATCCAAACAAAGTTGAGTTCCCCGTACCATCAAATGATGATGCTACAAAATCGATTGCTATCATCACAAACTACATCACTGCAGCTATTGCTGAAGGTCTAGCTGAGCGTCAAGCCGAAAAATCTGAGGAAGGAGATGAGTCTGATGATGCTGCTCAAAATTCACCTAAATTCTCACTTGAGGAAGATAGTGAAAGCGATGCATCAAAAAGAGCTAAAGCTGCTCCGCCGAAGAGAAGAGTTCCTGCTGCAGGAGCTGGTGGAAGAAAGCCTGCTCAAAAAAAGTAGAGTAGAATTATTATCATTTTAACTTAAAATAGTGCTCCATATCCGTTGATTGTGGAGCCGGAGATTAGGTATGTCAACAGTAACAATTACCGCTGCAGAAATAAATAAGTTGCGTCAACTGACTGGCGCTGGAATGATGGATTGCCGTAAAGCCCTTACTGAAAATAATGGCGATGTTGAAGCTGCAATCGATTGGTTAAGAAAGAAAGGACAAAAAGTAGCTGCACTTAGAGGTGACCGTGAAGCAAAGGAAGGTGTTGTTTTAGCTAAGACCACTGCTGATAACAAAACAGGTATAACACTATGTGTTAGTTCTGAAACTGATTTTGTGAGCAAGAACGCTGAATTCATAGCTTTTGCACAAAGTATTATGGATGCTGCTATTTCAAGCAATGTAAAATCTGTTGATGAGTTAAACGAAGTTGAAATCAATGGTGCTAAAGTAGCAGATCTTATTAATGATAAGCTTGCGAGCATTGGTGAAAAAATTGGAGTTTCAAAATTCGAGCGTATTGATGCAGAATTTGTTTCATCTTATATTCATGGGTCTAACAGAATGGGCGTATTGGTTGGATTGAATAAAGCAACTCCTGAAGTTGGTAAGGATATGGCTATGCAAATTGCTGCAATGAATCCAGTTGCTGTAGATTCAAGTTCTGTATCTGCTGAAGTGATTGAAAGAGAAAAGGGAATCATTGTTGATTTGATTAAGAATGATCCTAAAATGGCAGGTAAGCCAGATGAAATGATTAGTAAAATTGCTGAAGGAAAGTTGAACTCATTCTTTAAAGAAAGCACCTTGTTGGCTCAGGCTTTTGTGAAAGATAGCGGTTTGTCTGTAGGTGATTATCTAAAATCTAAAGATGCAGAATTGAAAGTGCTTTCTTTTAAGCGCGTTGCCCTAGGGTAATCAATCATCCACACATTGTTAAGATTGGCCTCCATATGGTCTCTTTTTTATTTTATATAACAAGCGCTGCAAACTTTTTCTTTATCAATCGTATATTCGCATAATGCACCCCGTAT
>Ga0114967_10003508_pt1 | contig 12838 bp, 10 predicted proteins | sample M_130628_MF_Meta_FD_92639 | JGI IMG/M metagenome (GOLD analysis project Ga0114967, IMG submission 92639) | Freshwater microbial communities from Lake Montjoie, Canada to study carbon cycling - M_130628_MF_MetaG | ecosystem: Environmental > Aquatic > Freshwater > Lake | place: Lake Montjoie... | reverse complement strand
CATCGTTGATCACCACAAACTTTTGCCCCGTCGCCTTCTGAAAGATCTTTGCTGGATTTTTGCCCGCCCATTGTGGCGAAAGATTCACCGCTGTCTCGACGATTCCTCCTCGAATCGGCCCGGGAAACCCTGCCCCCACCGCACCCTTCCACTGAAAGTGCCCCATGAGTTTCTTCACCGCCCGAGTCAGTGCCACAGGAGAGGCTGGATGAGGAGTCGGTATATGCACAGGATCACCCTTCATTACCCCTTGGGGAATTTGCACTAGCCCTCCTTTTACCCCCGTTCCACCGATATCGATCCCCAGAATTATCATCGTCCTTTAATATGAACCGATCCCTCCCGCGCAACAGCCCCAGATTATTCCCAGTCCTCTATCAGGGCCGAAAACTGCTCGCAAGCAACTCCAAGCCAGATGCGAACAAGGGGCTGCCTGGTGCTTGTGCTTCCCCGAAAGCCTGCAAAATTTCAACTCAACTCATGGACAACCCCGCAAAACTTCAGGAAGAGCTGGAAGGGTACTGCGGTTTGGGAATGTACGATGAAGCGCTCCGCCGCATCACCCAAGCCCGCCGAAAAGGAGATCACAGCCTTACCCTAGATTTCTTACGCACTCGGATCCTCCGCGCCGCCGGTCGCTTTGTGGAGCTAAAGAAAACGGCAGAGCAACTTCGCCGCCAGCGCCCCGAAGAGCCCGAAGTCTGGGTCTCCTTGGCAGATGCAGTCCGTCACCAAGACTCCCTTCAGCAGGGCCGCTCGATCCTTTTGGAGGCAGAGCGTAAATTTCCTGACAATCCTCATATCAAATTTCAGCTCGGCTGTTACCATTGCCAGTTGCGTGACCTGGATAAAGCTCGCTCCTACCTGCAGGCTGCCATTCGCTTGGATGAGTCATGGGCGACTGTTGCCAAGGAGGATGCCGACCTTGCTCCCCTTCGAGAAAAGTCCTAAGGATCTTCCTCTCGTTCTCCTCGGAACCTTCTTTCTTCTGGCAGGGTGCGGTTTTTTTCGCCCGAGCGTCGACAAAAAAACTCCTGTCGCCCAGCCTCTGGCCATTGTCCTGCCAGCCAACTTCTCTACCGGATACCGATGGGTTCTCGACCCTCCCCTCCAAACTGCCCATTTCTTGGATGAATCCTACTCTTCGCCCTCCCTGCCGGGGGCTCCGGGCCAACAAACCCTTCGCGTTGTTTTTCCGAGGGAAGGCCGCTTTAACTTAAAGTTTTCCTATCGGCGCCTCTGGGAAGCCTCCTCCGTTCCCCCTGCCCAAACGACCAATTTTGTTGTCCAAGTTCTCCCGGGGCACAAAAACCCCTCCATCATGGAGCAGCTTTTTCCTCCCCAATCTCCGGATTCGCGGATTCCCCAGCCCGAAGAGGAGGCCCCCATCCCCTCGACCAACCGAATCCAGCTCCGCCGGCCTTAATACAAAGGCACCAGATGCTCTGTCCGGATCCATCCGGCATCCTGATTCGGCATACGGATTTTACTCCAACCCAAAAAGCTTTTCTCAAGATGGGCAATTGATCCTGGGGGATAGGCCTTTTCCGCCTGAGGCTCCACCTCCGTTGGAACAGACCGCAGCGGCTCTACATCCACAATCATCACGGCGTCCCGATCGGCCAATTTTCCGTAAATTCCAAGAGCCGAACTTCCTCCTCCCACGCCAAGAAGTCCAACCACCAAAGTTCCCGTGGCAAGCCGGAAAAGGATTTTGCGTTTCTTTTCAAAATATCCGGAAGCCAATCCGAGACCCACGCTGAGGGCACACGTCGCAATCCCCAAAATCAGAATCCCCTGCCACCCAAAAATCCCAAAGCGACTCGTCAACCAAGCCGCCCCCTGATCATCCCATAGGGCCAGCACGACACGATCCAACTGATCCGACCCTTGGGCAAAGATTCTTGTGTTCCAAGCAACCGTCGCTGTCTCCGGCGAAAGCAAATAAGCTGACAATCCGTACGCCAGTGCCCTCTCCTTGTCCCCCGTCTGGTAATACGCCAACGCCAGATTGTTTCGGACGATGGGATCTCTTCGGTTTTCTACCAGCCTCTTCCCCCACACCTTCTCCGCCTCGGCAAAGTTTCCTGCACGATAGAGCGAGAGCGGATCCTCTTTTGTTGCCTCCCTCGAACTCTTCGCTTCCTCCTGTTTTTGTTCAGCAACGAGCGGGGTTACTTGAACCAAAAGGAGAAATACTCCCATCAGCCACGGGATCAAATTTCGCAACCGGAATGTCGCCCAAAAACTCAGTTTTGGCAGGTCAATTCGCATCGCCAACTGCTCCGCTTGGTCGCACCAACCTCCATCCAGATTCGGATTTCGTCCATAGAGCCCGTTTTCAGAATCCTCCCAGCATTTGCCCAGCTCTTCTTGGTCTGATTGGGACAAAGTCTGAATCCCCTGTGCGATCGCTCCCCAAGATGGAGTTGCCCCTTCTACTCCCAAGGTTTCCGCCACCGCCTTCTGCCATATGAGAAGTGCCCTCTCCCGAGCTCGTTCGCCCTCGCTATCCTTACGGATTGTGGTCACAGCCATCTTCCACGCATCCAAAGCCTCTTTTCTTGTTCTTTCTTCATCCGTGAAAATCGCCCGCTTCTTGGCCCAACGCCACCATGCTCCCATCAGTACCAGCCACGGGAGAATTCCGCCCACCGCGACCCACCCGGCCGGTAAAGGAGCCCATCCTCTTCCTTTTCCAATCACCGGTTCCCGTGGCAAAGCTGGCTCCCCATACTGGAGAGGGACCGCAGGCTTGAGCGCCTGCGGTATCGGTAGTTTGGTCGCTGGGGTGCCCGTGGTCGTGCTGGTGGGTGCCGGACTCGAAAGCGAAAGTCCCCCTGCTCCCTTGCTGACGGAAATCTTTGGCGGTTTGGCCTCGATGCTCTCGTAAGATTTTTTCTTGGGGTCGAAATAGGTGAATTTCACAGGCGGCAGTTCAAACTCCCCGCTCTGGGTCGGAATCATTACCAAATCTTCCACAATCGCTCCTGTGAAAATCTCCGTCCCGTTGAACTCCCTGCGCAATTTCGGCTGGATTGTTCGTATCTGGTTTGGAACCGATCGAGCTGGCAGCTCCACCCCCATCGGCCAGTTGCCAGTTCCCCGCAACGTTAGGGTCCAAGTCACCGGCTCCCCCTCCCCCACCTGCTCCGGAACCATTTTCGATTCTAAAACAAACTGCCCTACCGCTCCTTTGAATCCGGCTGGTGCATTCCCCGGAAGTGGTTCGACTTGAATTGGGACGGGAGCCGCCACGGCCTCGACCTCCACCGAGCCCGGTGCTGTGAAGAAAAACGATCTCCCCCCTGCCGCCGTGTCGATATCCAATTTTTGCCGAATCGACGGCAGCTCGAAAAGTCCCGCCTTTGGCACCATGGCCCGCGTGTGGAATTGTAATCCCTGGCTACCTCCCGGTCCGATCTGTTGGCCCCGATCCCACGCCTCGGCCGTGAAGTTCTGAACGTCCCACAACGGAGTGGTTTTTACCCGACCGCTTCGGTTCCCTGTCATCACCACCCGATAGTTCACATCAAAGATCTCGCCGAGATAAGGCCGCCGTGGCTCGGCCTCCGCCGAAGCCTGCACCGCATCGGGCGGTACCACCTGACTCCCAGAATTCGGCGCCTGGCTCTGGAATGGGTTTGGAGGAAAGGGGAAATTCGGACTCATCGGATTCGATTGCCTCGACCGCTGGGATGCCCTTGCGCTGATATCCAAAGAGAGTGCGGGCACGGTTATCCTTCCTTTGTCGGTTACGACTTCGAAAGATGGAATTTTAATTCGCCCGCTTTGTCCCGCCTGGACTGTGTAAGTCAACGTGGTGGAGGAGCTGGTTTGAAAGTTGATCATTGAAAAACTGGTGGCTCTTCCGGGTTGCCCTGAAAACTGCAGGCCCGGTACAGCGGGCAGATTCACGCTCCCTTTGGGCTGACAATCTGTAAAAACAAGATCCAGTTGGAATCCTGCTTCGGGAGGAATCTGCCCTGGGTCATTCCACGCCACGCTTTGCCCATAGGCGGCTGCCCCCAAGGCCATCCCCGTCACAACGCTTCGTAGAAACTTTTTCATAAAGGTTACCATGGCTTGGCTGTTGAAGATGGCGACGGTCTTTGATCTTTCGGTTGCAGCCTTTGTTGTAACAGGGCCGGACTGTCCGATTGCCTCACCTGATCCAGCCTCGCGGTTGCTTCAACAGTGTAAGCATCCCCTGAATCCTCTTGTTTCTTTTTTCCTGTTCCCCCTCCCACGGTACGCATTCCCGATGCTGCCTCCTTTTCCGATTTCTTCGACTCGTCCTGCCCCTTCCCAGTCCCCTTTTTCGCCTCTTTTTTTCCTTCTTCCCTTTTTTCCTCTCCCATACTTCCAAAACCGGCATTCTTGTCCTGGATCGGAGCCAGCTCTTCCTCCTTTGCCCGATCCCTCATGGTTCCCTCCTGCTCCTTGCTTGAACTGTAATCTTTGATCTGGTTCGGATCCTTGCCTTTTCCTTTTGCCTCTTGCTGCTTTTGATCTCCTCCTTTGCCGTCCGTTTCAGAGCCCTCTCCCTGTGGCTTCCCTTTTGATTCCCCCTTTTCCTCTCCTTGACCTCCTTCTCCAGGCGATGGCGGACTCTGGGAATCTTTGCCCTCCCCGCCCTCGCTTTTCTTCTCCGACTTCTCGCCCTTTCCGCTCTGCTGTTCTTGCGTATCTCCCTTCCCGTCGCCCGACTTCTTGTCTTTTTTCTCCTTATCTTTCTTATCCTTTTCGGAGGAGTCTTTCTTCGAGTCCTTTTTCTGTTGCGAGGGAGGAGGGGGAGGGGGTTGAAGTTTTTTTAGCTCATCCCGCAAACGAGCCCAATCCGCGGCAAGTTCATCGATCCGCTCTCCTTCATCCACCCCCGCCAAAGCATCCCCGACCATGTTTCGCCACGGAGCCTGTGCATCTTTTGTCCCCTTGCTCGACTCGTTTAATTTTTCGACTGCATCCGGCCTCTGCCCGAAACGGATGGTCTCCTCTGCCATCGCGGCGTAGTCCTTTGCGGGTTTATTTCCCTTCTCTGCCATTGCCGCAACCGCTGCCGTTAGCCCCGAGGCAGAATTTTCTCCCGGAGTGGTCGGAGGCAAAATCGCCCCACCCGCCCCGATCGAACCTAGTCCCAGAATAAAAATTGTGCTCCACCCTTTCATGCGAGGACATTCTCCCTTTTTCCTCTGGAAACCAGTTTTGTGCTCTTTTTCATCACTGGTGGCAATGCCGCCTCGCCTTGGGTGACCGCACCCATCTCAACACGCCGCCGACTCGGCAAAACGGGCATTTCAAGGGCCAGGCTCAACGCCAGAAGAAATACCGAAGGTGCCAGTGCCCACTGAAATCTCTCGGCTTGGCGTGCTTCCCTTGTTTTTGAAAATTCTCCTGATTTTCCCTGCTCAATCGTCTCCTGTAAAAGATCCTTCACGTCGACCCAGTTGGACGCTTCACGATATGCCCCACCAGTTTCAGATGCCAACGCCTCCAGAGTGGATGGCTCCAATCGCGTCAAAACTGCTGCCCCTCTCTCGTCCTTCATCACCCCGCCCTGTGGATCGGGCAAAAGTGCCCCTGCCGCGGTTCCGATCCCCAGCGAAATCACCTTCACCTTTTTCTTTTTCAAATCCTCCAAAGCCGCTTTCCACCCAGGGTCATGGGCCTCCCCGTCGCTCAGGACGATGAGAAAACGGTCCGCGGCCGAGCTTTGTCCAAATGCTTCCGCCGCCACCCTCAACATCCCCGCATAATCGGTTCCCGCCTGCGGAAGGTAGGAAGGGTCCAACCCTGGAAGAATATCTCGCAAGACCTCATAGTCGGAGCTGAGCGGAACTTGCAAAAAAGATGTGCCGGCAAAAACTGCCAACCCCACCCGCTCCCCCTGAAGCTCATCCAATAGATTCCCGATCAGAAGCTTGGCTCGTGCCAACCGAGTTGGTTTCACATCGTCGGCCAACATGCTCGCCGACAAGTCCACCGCCAAAAGCACTTCTCGCGACTGATCAAATACCGTCTCCTCCAAATTTCCATACTGGGGTCGGGCCAACGCGGTCAAAGCCAACACCATTCCCGTGCCCAACCAAAAACCTCCTTTTCGTCTCGTTGCTCTGGGTCGATCCACCACCGCCCGCGCCCCTGCCCAACGCCTCATAATCTTCGGAAGGGGTAGAGTCCCAGATCCGCCGCCCTTCCCGCGAAAAATCAGCCAGCACGCTACCGGAACCAGAGGAAGCAGCAGAAAAACCATGGGCTCTTCCCAGTGCACGCCAAGAAAACTCATGCAGCCCTCCCCCATCGCCCGGGCCTTGCCCACGCCAATCCACCCAGAAATGCCGCCGCTCCTGGTCCCACCCATGCAAAATACCATTCGTGCGCACGAAGCTGTGCCTTGGCGCTAAACTCGATTCTCTGCCGTTTGTCGATCGCTGCAAAGGCGGCCTCCGCCGTTCCCACATCCATCGCGCGAAAGAATTTTCCGCCTGTGGTCTCTGCAATCCTTTGCAGGGTGTCTTCATCCAGATCGGAAATCGCCTGTCGGTATCCCAGCTTTCTCCCCGCATTGTCAATCACCGGCATCGGCACAACCCCCGGCTGTCCCGCCCCAATCGTATACACAGGAATTCCTTTCGCCTTCGCTAGCTCGGCTGCTTGTCGTGGGGCCAGCACTCCGCTGTTGTTCGATCCGTCGGTCAAAAGAATAATGAAGGCTCCCTTTCTCTGTCCGTCTTTTTCTTTCTCCGCTTGTTCTAACCGGGATACGGCCAGCCCCAACCCGTCTCCCACTGCGGTCGCATCTTCCACAAGTCCGACCCGGAGTCGTTGGATCTGCCGTGCCAACCACTCGTGATCAAAAGTGAGTGGAGACAGGGTGTAGGCTCTACCCCCGTAAATCACCACTCCGATTCGGTCGGTGGGCCTTTTTGATATGAACGCCTCAATGATCGGCTGAATCGCCTGAAGTCGATTGATTCTCCCCGTTGGCCCCTCGTAATCTTCCGCCAACATGCTGGGAGAAAGGTCGATCGCCAGCATGATATCATACCCTTTCTGCCTGACCTGTTTTTTTTCTTCCAGCTGTTGGGGCCGGGCCAATCCAATAATCAGCAAAGCAAGGCCCAATCCCGTAAGGATCGACGGTCCCCGACCAAGAGAAATCGCAGGGGTTCCCGCCCACCGTGCCACCCGTGGAATGACCAAAACGGGGCGAGAGCGTCTCCCCCTCCACCACACCGCCAACGGAATGAGGAGCAGCGCCAACAACCAAAGCGGGTCGGCCAACGTCCATCCTCCAGGCAAAAGTGTCGGACTCATTTTCTTGCCCCTTGCATTCTTCGACGGAAGAAGGTGATCAGCGGATCGAGCAGATCCCCTTCCGTACTCGCGGTCAATCTCTGCAACGGACTGGGAAACCACTCCAGCCAAGCCGCCTCCCTCTCCGCTACCCACTGCGCATGCTTCTGCTGGCTTTCTCTTGTCCCTGTATCAAAGGCGAGAACTTCCCCCGACTCTGGATCCACCACAGGTAAAATTCCCAAAGACGGGAGCTGAATATCCCAAGGATCATCCACCCTCACCCCGATGATCTCGTAGCGCTTCCGCAAAGCCGCCCAACCTGGACTCACCGGTCTCGGCGGAAAATCTCCCAACCAGAGAACAATGCTGTGCTTGGGAAAAGCGTGGAAAAAAAGTTTCCATTCCAGAGAGGCTTCTGACCCATCCTCCAATTTGGGAATTGGTTGGCCCAGCAGCGTTGCCGCAGTCCGTACAATATTCACTCTCCCCCGTACAGGTTGACGCACATGATGTCCCGCTGGGGTGGCGTGCCAAAATCCGACGCGATCCCGATTTCCCGCAGCCGTCAGAGCAAACAGCCCCGCCAACTCCAACAAGGCCTCTCTCTTGGTGCGTTGTCCGGAACCAAACTGCAGGGCGGGTGTATCTTCCAGTAGAATCACAACGGTCAGTTCCCGCTCCTCGATGAATTTTTTTCGATAAAGCTCCCCTAGGCGTGCCGAGACATTCCAATCCACATCCCGGACATCGTCCCCGAACTCGTATTTTACGACCTGATCAAACTCCCTTCCCCGCCCGCGAAAAGCCGACCGATATTCCCCTCCCAGAAAAGAGTCGGCCGCCATCCGGACGCGCCACTCCAACTTGCGCAAAAGGGCAAGCGGGGCTTTTCGAGCCACCTCCCCAGGCGCCATTGCCGTGCTCATGATCGCTGTCCGCCCCTCCCTCCTCAGTACCCGGCAGGAACGGGAATTCGGTCGAGCACTCCCCGCAAAATTTTGTCGGTTGTTGTTTCCTCTGCCTCGGCTTCATAGGTCAATCCCACCCGGTGGCGCAGGGAGTCCAAAAATACATTCTGCACCACCTCCGGCGTGGCATGATCCATTCCGTGCAACCACGCTAAAGCCCGACTCGCCTGAACCAGTGCCAAGGAGGCCCGCGGACTCGCACCATACGACAAAACTTTTCCCCCATTCCCAGCTTCCGCTGCTGCCGCCTCGCGAGTCGCCCTGACCAAGGCCAACATGTACGACTGCAGCGGCGGGCTGAGATGAACCTCGTCCACATGGCTTCGCATTTTTAAAAGCTCCTCTCCAGAAGAAACGGCGGTGAGTCTGGGTTGCATACTCAACTGCCCCCACCTCTCCATCATGGCCCGCTCCTCACGCTCCGACGGATAGTCCACCAGGATCTTGAACAGGAACCGGTCGGTCTGGGCCTCGGGCAAAGGATATGTCCCCTCCTGCTCTAATGGATTTTGTGTGGCCATCACGAGAAAGGGTTTCGGCAAGAGGTGCGTCTCCCCACCGATCGTCACCTGCCTCTCCTGCATCGCCTCCAACAACGCACTCTGCACTTTGGCAGGAGCCCGGTTAATTTCGTCCGCCAACACCAGATTCGCAAAAACTGGCCCCCGATGAACGCGAAAGGTCCCTTCTTTCGGTTGGAAAACCATCGTCCCCACCACATCGCTCGGGAGAAGATCGGGCGTGAACTGAATTCGCTCAAAATCCAACCCCATCGCCGATCCCAGACTCTTGATCAAAAGCGTCTTTGCCAAACCAGGCAATCCTTCCAGCAAGACGTGCCCGTTCGCCAAAAGAGCCACAAGAAGCCTTTCGATCACCTCGTCCTGCCCAATGATAGCTTTTTGCACCTCATCCCGAATTCGTTGTGCCCACTCTTTGCCTTTTGTCATAAGTCAGAATCCTCCTTCATCATAATATCCCCAACCCCGTCTAGGATTTCAACCCCCGCGAAGGCTCTTTTTTGAACCTCCCCTCTTATTTTGCCGAAAAAACAACCGCTCCCTTCTCCAGCCTCTCCAATCGTGCCTCCTTAGCGCCAGGAAAAAGAGTCGCCTGCTGAACAATGCTTTCAACCCACTGGTTCCACGTCCTTAGGACAAGCGCTGGTGGCAGAGGAAGTTTGCCCAAACTTGCCTCAACCCGATAGACGTCCTCCCCTTTTTCCGACCGACTAAAAAAAAGACGATGCCTCAAAAGAAGGTTTTGTCCCAACCACCGCCCAGTTCGATCCAGTGTCAACCCGCCCTCCAGAAATTGAATCCTCCACCCTTCCGTGCTCGCCGCCAAAACATCGGTCACTCCCAAGGGGGCAAAGCGTAACCTCCGGTTCCACCAGGCATTGATTTCTCCATCCGTCAGTCGAGCCTGATCTGCCATCGGTTGACCTAATCCTGCTTGCTGCCAGAGAATCTCCTCCATCTGGGCCGCGTCTGCTTGATCCTCTCCTGCAAGCCTCTCGGGCGTTGTGACGGCAAGCACTGCCGCGCGGGACACTAAGGCAAAAAGAGCCATCCCCGCAAAGGCCCAGGCCGAACCCTTCCACCAAGCTCGATGCCTCAACATTTCGACCACTCCGTGGAATAAAAAACTGAATCCTAACAACCCACCTCCAGCCAACAGACCAAGGCCTGCAAAAAAAAATGCCTGCCCGAATAAGAGCGGAGACAACGCAGGGCTTTGAATCTTTCCCAAAAAGGCCGCCTTCGCCACCTCCTGTCGCGCTCCCTTTTCTTTTTCCCACTCCACCGGATCCAGCCACCGTCCCTCGAACTTTTTTTTGCCAGCGCGTTGCTGCTCCTCTTCGAGCTGCCAAGGGCCGGCCAACTTTTCCACCTCCTCGGCTCGGTCGGGGAATTCCTTTTTTAAAGCGTTGAGAGCCGCCAACTGTCCCTCCAACTCCTCCAGAGTGTAGCTTCTCCTGAAATCGTGCCCGCTGGGCATCGCCTTCTCCGTTGCCGCAACAAAAGCCGCCTCCGCTTGAGCCAGTGCCTCGGGATCTTGCGGGCTCGGCATTTTGTCTAGCCTCCCTTTCCAGCCTTCCACCTCTTTCTGCAAAGCTTCCTGAAGATTGGGGTAGAGAGATTTGGCCTCCAACAGTGCGTTGATGGCGCCCACCGCCGTCTCCCGAGACAACTCCTGCTCTGCCGTTGGAAGCGAGGGGAGTTTCTTTAGGACTTTTTTCTTCGCCACCTCGCGCTGTGTTCCGCTGTTCTCCTTGAAAAGAACTTTCCCGCCTTCCTCTTTTAGCTCTTGGGCTGAGACAAGATCTGTCCCCCCTTCCGACTCCAGCACCAGCAGCTCCGCCCATCCCGCACTGGAACAGAGCAACCAAGCGCCCAGAACCCAACCGGCAAATCGATCGATCAAGAAGAAAGCTTCCGCACAGCCGCCGCGATGTCCTTCGGGCCCATTCCGAAATGCTCATAGAGCTCCCGTGCGCTATAGGCCGACCGCCCAAACTCACCGCGCATCCCGATCGCTGCCGTTTTCAATACCACTCCTTGGATTGCCAAGGCATGAACCAGCATGGCGCCCATTCCACCTATAATCTGATGATCCTCCACCGTAACCAATCGGCCCCCTGCTGCTGTCACTGCAGGCGCAATCGTTCCCAGATCTGGTCGGTTCACAAATGGATTGTCGATCACTGTTGCCTGCTTGCCCTCTTTCGCCAAAATTTCCGCTGCTTCAAGCGCCAACGGGACCATCGGCCCGCACGCAACAATCACTCCATCTTTTCCCTGCCGGAGGACCGTCGCTTTACCCCAAGGATAGCCCTCGGGCCGTTCTCCCAGCCGCGCGGGAAAATCTTCTCGCCCGGCGAAAAACAACGCGCTCTCCCCATCTTTACCGGCCTCTCTTTCTTTGGCCAGCCGCTGAAACGCCGCAAACATCAGCGCATCCGCCTGCTCTGAACAGCTCACCGCAATCGCCAGCGTATGCGGAATCGCACTCACTGCGGCAAAGTAGGTCGTCGCCTCATGGGAGGCCCCGTCCGCCGCGTCCTGGAAACCTGCGTGGGTAAAGGCCCCCACAATTGGCCCCTGCGAAAGAGCGGACATGATGATCGGCAGATTCCCCTTCGTGATTCCAAATTGGGAAAAGGTGTCGGCCACAGGCAGAAACCCGGTTTTCGAAAGCCCTGTGCAGGTGCTCACCATGTTGGCCTCCGCGATTCCAATATCGAACGAGCGACCTGGAACCGCTTTTTGAAACGCCGCCACTCCTGTTGACCCAGGCAAGTCCGCACTGATCGAAATCACAGGCAAACCCTCTTGAGCCGCCCGGACAGCAGCACGCGCAAAGCCCGCTTGTACTTTTTCTTTTTTCACGGCAGGGGTCGTGCTGACCGCCGCCTTTTTGGCTGCCTGTTTTTCGTCCCACTCCCGCCGCAATCCCTCCGCCCATGCCTTCAACTCGGGGGGCGTCTTGCCCCCGGTAATTTCTTCGACAAACGGAACGATCTTTTCCCCGTCTTTCAGCGGAAAGCCGTGCCCGCCCGATGAACTTTTTTCCGTCTCCTTCACGCCGTATCCCTTGATCGTTTTGACCCACAAGCATACCGGTCTCCGAGGATCGCCTTTTGCTTCGGCCAAAGCTTGCTCCACCGCCCGATATACTTTTTCGAGATCCTGCCCCTCCTTCACGGGGCGGACATTCCATCCTAGCTGCGCCAACCCGGCAAAGGTGGGTTCCATCGAAAAACTGTCCTCCGAAATCCTACCCGACAATTTGGTGTCATTGTCGGAAACCACCAAAATGAACGGGTTGATCTCGTTCCGTCCAGCCATTCCGGGGATCGCCGCCATCGCCTCTTTCGCCTCTCCTTCCATGCAGGCCCCGTCGGAAATCACACAAAAAGTTACGCGATCGCGCTTCGCCAACTTGTCCCCCAGCGCCAACCCCTGCGCCACTGGAATGCCCGATCCCAGCGGCCTATTGCTTACAAAAACACCTTCTGGATTCAAGTGGCTTTCCCCGTGTCCGGTCAACTTGCTCCCAATCGAACGAAACTTTTTCAAATCATCAAAGGTCATTCCGTCAAACGCATATTGAGACCGGAGTGCGTAAATTCCGTTTTCCGTATGGCCCGCATCATTGACGAAATTATACGCCTCATGCCAAGGCCGGTTTTTTTCGGCAAACATTACCCCATGAATGGCCGACATGATTTCCGCCAAGGCCGCAGGCCCGCCCCAGTGGCACGCCGCCCCGCCAACCACCGCGTGGGTATCCATTAAGGCCACGAGAGCCCGGGTCATCACCGGATCCGCCAAAACAACATCCTTCCCCGCGAGGTTCCTGACCGATTTCGGATACTTCGGCCCCTGGGTCGGGGTCGCAGCGAGACGATTGGGAATTTTCAAGGGCCGCAACGGCGGCACTTCGACTGACTTTACGGGTCCTACTTCAGTGGCCATGAGTGAATCTCCTTTTATTTTTTGGTATCAAACGGGCGTGAATCGTAAGCGTTGCCCCGCATCCTTGGCAAGGCTCACTCCACACGGGTT
>Ga0114967_10003507_pt1 | contig 12839 bp, 4 predicted proteins | sample M_130628_MF_Meta_FD_92639 | JGI IMG/M metagenome (GOLD analysis project Ga0114967, IMG submission 92639) | Freshwater microbial communities from Lake Montjoie, Canada to study carbon cycling - M_130628_MF_MetaG | ecosystem: Environmental > Aquatic > Freshwater > Lake | place: Lake Montjoie... | reverse complement strand
TCCCGCCCAGCCCACATTCCCCAAACCGTCCTCGTCGACAATCGCTCCTATCCCGTCCAATACGACGTCGGCCACCGCGGCTACGGTTACTGGGACAACTCGGGCTGGAGAACCTACGAAGTGGTACGCGACGCTGTGATGCTTGGCGCCCTGATGCAACATCACAACTATAATTACGGCGGCGGCTACGGCTCCTATGGTCCGAGTTACTCGTCTTACGGACAGCCATTCGACGGGCCGCCACACCAACATAGCTCTGGAATGGGATTAATAACCGGACTGATCACCTGCCTAATTTTGTTCGTAATCGCCCGCATGGCGCTGCGAATCATTTTTTAAAAATCCGCTTTTTGAAGTCAAAAAGTCATCCATTTCCCATCCCGCGCATGGACAAAACCAACCCAGCAGAATGGCAGGCCGTTAAACCCAAAAGCATCGTCACCATCAGCGACGCTCAGGGAATACAGGATTCGATGCGGCGCGGGCTCGGGGTGCGCGGTCTGGACTACACCGTTCGCTCGGTGGCACTTTGCGAGCAACTGGACTGCCTCTCCACGCATCTCATTTTTACATTGGACGACGCTGAGCAGGCTGCCTTTCTACTGGTGAAAATCGTCGATGACCTCGTGGATCTCACTCTTTATTTTGAGCCACCGGGCTTATCCGGCGGAGAACGAGCAGACCTGCTGGATCGCGGGATGCAGTGGCTGTTCCAAACCCCCGCCAATCTCCATTCCTTCGAGCCTTCCGAGTTGCGTTACACCACATCTTTAGTGCAAACCGTGCCCGGAGCTGCAGGCGCCCCACCGCTCGAACTGCTTTACACATTGAAGCCGCAGGGCGAACTCCAGTGCCATTACTCTGAGTCCCCGGCCCGCGCGGGTCTACCAGCGCAAATGCTCGCCACCCTCGTGGAATACCGCTGCGATCAACCGGCAGAAAATCCGGAATTCCTCATTCTGGAAGTTGGAGAAGAACGGAGTCGTCGCAGCTTTTTGCGCTTCTTTCTCGGTTGCCCCATTGGACTTTCAGAAGTTGACGTTCTTGGCATCTAGACTTTTTATTCGAGCCAACTCAAACTCGCGACAATCCACGCTTTCGCCACTATGCTCATCAATACTCCCATTCGCCTCCAATCCTTTTTAGAAGCGCGCGGTCACGCTGCCCACCTGAGCTCCAACTCGGTTTGCATCGCAGTGGGCGACGCTGAATGGCCACTCACCGCCGCTTTCACCTTTTTGGAAAACGAGCTGCGCATCACCTGTCAGATTGCTGTTCTTGGCGACTTTGCAGAAAACCAGCTAGCCCAATTCTGTTTAGCTGCACTTGACGCCAATATGCAAATCAGCCCTTATGCCTTCGCCATTATCGGAGCCTCGGAGAACGATGCAGAGGCTTCGCATTGCCCTGTGGTGCTGACGGACACACTTCTCACAGAAGACCTGAATGACGACGAAATCACCTTCTCTCTGAACAGGCTTCTGGAGGCGGTCGTCCTCGGCAAAGACCTAATCACCGCCAACCGTTAATCCCACCCAGACTCCGCGCCCTCTCTACCCTTCTTAATTCTATGGCTGACAACCTTTTCCAAGCTATCCACAATTGGTTCCGTGCGAAAAATCAAGAAGCGGCCGAAGCCCTTTCCGATCCCGTACGCGACGGCAAACTAGCGATCACCGACAGCGAAAAGCAGATAGAAGGCTTCACCTCCAAAATCGCCACGCTTATCGCCGAGACAAAGAGTCTGGAACGCCAAACCGCCGAAAGCACTTCGGAGGTCAGCAAATATCAGGCGGTAGCGGCCCAAGCGTTACAAGCCGGAAACGAGGCCGACGCCAGAGACGCTATCACCCTCAAACAGAAAGCCGAGCAACAGGCGCAGGCACTTGGCGCTCAACTTTCTGCAAACAAAGAACTCGTACTAAAATTGCGGGAGCAGCTCAACACGGCACGGATGAAGGTTGCCAAAGCACGCAGCAATATTACCCAACTTCAGGCACGCTCGCAGGCAGCGCAAATCCGCACTGATTTAGCCAAAGCTTCCTCCGAATTTCACTCCAACAAAGGTGGACTTGCCGCCTTGGATAATTTGGAAAAATCTGTCAACAAACAAGAAACCGTGGCGGAAGCGTACGAAGATCTTGCCGCCTCCGCAGCACCAGCGGGCCAAGCCCTTTTGGACAAGTACGCCGTAGGTGACGCCTCCGTTGAGGCGGAGTTACAGCGCCTTAAAAGCGGCCTTTCGGGGGGCGGCCCCCCTAGTCTTTCGTTGCCTCACAGCAGCTAGAAATCTCCGCTCTCTAAAGCGGAGAACGCGGCTCGAGTGCGGGCCACGTGGCGCGGAGTTTCGCTCGTAAAACGGCTCGCTCCCGCTGGCTCGTCCGTCAAGAAACACCCATCTTAGCCGATTGAGTGCCTTGGGCTGGCTAAATTCGGGCGGCATTTTTCTTCCGAAAAGACTGCCAGCCCATAAATGCACCCAAAAAACATCAGCGATCTTTGCTAGTGCGTCAAATTCAGTTAGCGTGACATTCTAGCAAATGTTTTACATCGCGGAGCAAACTTTGGTGGCCAATTAGACGGGACCTACCCGGAGCCAACCATCACTTCACCGCCCCATTTTACGACTCACTCACCTTCCGATGAACACCCCACAAGCCGAGCCCGCCGAGCCCCAATCACACACCGATGTGCAGCCCCACGCTGAGGCTCCGACCCCGCACGTAGAACACGCTCATCCAGAAAATGCTCATGTGGAAACCACTGAGCCAGAACACACTCACTTAGACCACGCCGCCGCTGAAGCGCAAACGTCTGAGCATCCTTCAGATCCCAATGTGCTCAGCGAACTCCTGGCCGCAGCCTCCGAGCGCCGCCTTTGCGTGGCACTCGAAAAGTTGACAGCGCAAGGAGTCTCCGCTGAAAACTTGGGCCACGCGCTTTGCCAACAAGACGCCGGCGGAACGACGCCTTGGGCTGCAGCAGTGCGCGCTGGAGAGTTCGCTTCAATTGGTGCAACTTACCTGAAGGCGTTGGATTTCCAACACGACGTCGGAGGCAAAACGTTTTTGGAACTCTGCCTCTCGCACGGAGCAGAAACTGGCGATTGGGCGATCAAACGGCTTAAGACTAAAACTATTTCCCGGGCGAAGCTGCTGTCCTCGTGGGGACAAAAAAACGGGAGGCCACTGGCTCACTTTCTGGCTCTGCACAACCATTTACGCGACTTCGTGTCGCGACTTTCAAAGAGCGACAACAAACCCTCAGAGGCCACAGCGGCGAGTACTCCTGGACAAGACCACGCAGCGCTGTTGGAAAGTCTCTCTACCCAAACGTTGGCCCTACCGGACGGTCATTTCGGCGATCGCCACATGAACCTGATAGGCTCGGCAGCGGCGGGAGGCCATTTTGATCAGTTTGGAGAATCTTTTTTCTCGATCACGGCCACGACGGAAACGCTTTTGCCTTCCGACTTCTCAGCTGAGAATCAGGTACACTTCATTCAAGTCGCCCATGCAAACGGCCATTTAACTAGGGTTCCTGGGGCTGTTTGGAAACGTTTACAGCGCCTTTCCCACGAGGAATTAAACGACGCACAAAAGGAGCTTCTCGCCGAGTTGCTGGCCTTCCACGCTGAACTTATTGTTCTTTACTGCGCAAAATTGGAGGCGGATCCCAGCTTCTACCACCGCGAAATTCCACCCGATTTCAAAAGCGAACCCGCCATTCTTGCCATCCAGAGGCGCAACGATCTAAAGCGCTACGAAGAAAGTCCCATTCCATTTGAACACCTACCTCAGCGGTTTCAACAGGGTGAAGACGCGCTTTTATCTTGGTCCAAGCCGTGGATTAAACACTTGGCCAGCGCGATTTTCTCCTTTGATCGCATTCCTGAACGGCTACGGGATAATGCGGACGCTCTGGAAGCATGGTCGCGTCCTTGGATTGAACTACTCAACTCGGAGGCCGTCGAGGCGTACAAGATTCCGCCGCAACTGCGCAACGATCCTCGGGTGATCACCGCTCGGGTCAACTTCTATTGCAAGGCGGTGCAAACTGGCGAAGAGCGCGCGCTGCGTGCGGTTCCCGCTGAGTTACGTGATTTGCCTGAAATGGCGTCTGCCCTTGCTGAAGGCTGGTCGGTATGGTTTGCGCAGCAGGGAATTAAGGGCTGGGACCAGTTGCCCGCTGAAATCCGCACCATTCCCAAATTACAAGAGCAATGCGCGGCGCTTTGGCTAGCGAGGATCGCGGAATTCGATGTGGAATGGCCGTCCATTCCGGCTGAGGTTCGCGCTCAGAAGCACGTGGTGGAAGCTTGGCTGGCCGCCCAACCGCTTCTGCCGCAGATGGAAGTTTCCTTTGCGGAGATCGCTGCGGTTCCGGCCATCACCAAAGTTACTCTACAACTTTGGCGCAACAGCAACCACTGGAACCGCCAAAAAGCGGGTACCATGCTCATCGAACTGCGCAACGCTCCTTGGCAATTCCCTAAACTGCAACCGTCTGCGCAAGCTCATCCGATGATCCGCGCGGCTGCCTATGAGGGAATCAGCGAATTGGTGCGCCAAAATTGGGCCTACTTCCAAGTCGCTCCCGAAGCGTTCCATCAGGACGAGGAGTTGCTGGAACTCGCCGTCCCTGAATGGCTGGAGTCGGTCAAAGTAGGTAGCGTTCAGTGGGAGCAAATTCCCGCTGAACTCCGTGCTGCTGAATCACTTCAGGACTGGAAAGAGAAGCAAGACGCGAAGTCGCGCAAAGTCGAGCGAGAAGAAAAGCAGGCCAAAGTTCAAAGCCGCGTTCGAGTTCAACCCCATCTCCCAGATGCGGAAATGAGCGCCAAAGAACTCAAGGATGCCGGCATCCGCAAGGTCCGCTCCAATTATTGGGCCCGACGCATTCAAAGCGATCCGTTACAGTATTTGGAAGTCCCAGAGAGCCTTCTCAACACCCCGGCAGTCGAGGCAGCGATGCGTGGCCATTGGGGACCAATAGTCCACAGCAACCCGGATTGTTTCCACGACTTACCGGAGCGCATACGCGCCGACGTCGGGATCCAGCGGGTGTACAAGATTAAGACACGGTCCACGACCGAAGCGGAAGTAGCTCCCGCAGTTGAGTCTGGCAGCGAGACTGAAGGCTAAAAGCCGACTTGCTCGCAGTTGAGATTTCGGCACTAGGTCAGCGTCCTCGAGGCGCTGGCCTAGAAGCCGATCAGGAAATTCACGCCGCCATGGAATACGCTGCTGCTTCGCAGTAGCTCCTCCTCCACGTAAACCTTCAGGGTGCGCCGCTCACTCAGTCCAACTTCCAAGGACACGCCCGCATGGAACGCATTTGCGGAACGTTCTTCGCTGGTGATCGTCCACTCATTGCCCGGAATGCCTTGCAAATGAACCCCAAGGGATCGGGGATCCGCGTCGAAGTCGTACGTCCATGAGACGCTTGCAGCCGTGCGCAGGGGAATACCGTGCACCTGCCAATCTTTCGCCACCTCAAATCCAACGCGCCCCATCGCCATCCAGTTGCGGAACCCCGCCGCCTCTACCCCCAACCCGCCAACTCCCGTTTCCCGCACCTCGCCCATACGGACGGCGCCTCCAGAGAATCCGGCACTCAACACCGCACTCCAGTCTGTTTCTTTAGGAGCGAGTTGCGCTCCAAAGCCCAGTTGAAGGAGCCATTCCTCTGTGTGAACCTCTCCACGGCCACCAGTCGCCGAGGCAAGATACGGCAGGGACCGCTTGACGACGTTGTCCGCTTGACCGTAAAGCAAGGACGAATCGAAAAAGATCCGGTCGCTCAAAGGTAGACTTGAATATAGCCCCGTATGCCAACTTTCGGAGGAAATCGTCGATTCAGGCGAATTGATCTGATTGGAAGCCGTTCCAACCGCGCCGAAGAAGCCGAAGGTCAGCGAACCAAAATTGCGTTCCACAGCAGTTACATTTCCAAAGGTGTTCCAAGTTGAACCACCGATGGAGGGCGACTCCGCCTTGCGGACCCCTGAACTTCCGTAAACATTCGACCAAGCACTCCATTGCATCTCCCCCTCTTGGGCGAGTGCGGGACCTCCAGACGAAGACGAACGAACTGAGGCGGCCCCCAACGAAATGAGACGGTTCGAAAGCGTTTTTTGCACATCCTGCAGGCGACTCACCGCGAGGGAATAAACCTCCGAGTACGCACGGGGGTTGACGCGACCGAGAACGGCTTGGACTTGGGGGACGGTCTGGAGTGCGTCCAGACCGTCGAGCATGGCGGACAAATTGGAGTCCGTCGTGGCAAGGTTTGCATCGAGGATTGCACCAACACTGCTAGCCACTCCGCCGCCCCCGAGCACCGCGTAGGGCACCCGCTGCAGCACCATTTTGAGCGCGTTCACGGTGCCGGACACCAGCGACGCATCGCTCGCGCTCGCATCCAAATAGACGAGCGACGCACCGATCGCAGCAGTCTGGACTGCCCCGTCAAAGCGCCCGACCAACCCAGCGGTGGCGCTCATAATGGAGAAGGAGTGCGCGCTAAAATCCGTGAGGCGCGAAATCGCTTTAGGCTGCACATAGCCGCCAGTTAGAGTTGCCAACCCCGTGCCACCGGCTGCAGCTTGAGCGCGCAGCAAATCGCTTGTTTCAATTCCCGCAGAAACGAGGTACTCCGCTTCGTAAATGGAGCCAGGAGCGAAGGAGAGCGTGCCCACGGTCAGTGTGCCGATGGAATTCCCCGGCGCGAGGTAGCCTTGAGCCTCAATGGAGACGCTTCCAAGGATTGTGCCGCGTCCTTTCAGTGTCTGGTTGATATTGTCGCCCACGACAAGGCCGCTTGAAATCGCTGTCACATCTAGGAAAGAACCCTCCGAGTCCTTGCCCCCTACCACCAATAACGGCACCTCTGCCAGAGCACTCTGCCGGTTTACCACGATAGTACCCGCTTGAAGGGTGGTCACTCCCAAGAACTTCGAGTTGCCCAAGACTTCCATTTTACCGCCACCCAGTTTGGTCACATCCCGCAGGATCTGATCCCCTGACATCTGCAAGGTACCCGCTGCCACCTGAGCCGAACCTTGCACGGTACCGCTTCCGGACCAAAGCAGCGTCCCCGAACCTGCTTTTTCAAGACCGCCCGAGCCACTGGTCGCATTCACCACTTCCAAAACTCCAGAGTCGACGGAAAGGGTGCCACTTATCTTCAACACGCCCGCCCCCGTCTTCGTCAGAACGCCATTACCGGAGAACCCGCCACTCATCTCGGTCACGCTACCCGCTCCAGGCGAGACATTCATGGTACCGCCCACAGTGACAGGGATGGAGAAATTGAGGTCAACCGAAGAGCTTAAGGTTCCCCCGTTCAGCGCTAGCTTGCTACCGAGTGCAGTGGCGGAGGAGACGTCCAGAACGCCGTCCATCAGGCGCGTGCCCAAAAACTTGTTTCCGGAGGACGTCACAGAAAGTTTGCCCTTGGACTCTTTGATCAAGTAGCCATCCCCAGAAATGTTGTTACTCAAAACCACCGTTTCGTTGGCACCCACATTGACGTTCAAAGAAGCCGAGGTGCCGATGCTAACCATTCCGCTACCCAGTGCCCCACTCTGGTGAATCTCCAGAGTGCCCGCGCCGATATTGGTCCCGCCCGTGAAAGTATTGGAGGAACCCGTCACCACAACGATGCCACTGCCACTCTTGAGAAGTTCACCTGTTCCAGAAATCGCATTGGAGATAGATACGGAACTTCCAAGAGAACCCGCCTTCACCGCAAGAATGGCACCCGTGCCTACCTCGACACTGCCATCGCCGAGCGCGTGCGAACTCAAAATCTCCAAAGTGCCGCTCCGAACCTCAGATCCCCCCGTAAACGTGTTAGTTCCACTCAAAGTCAAAACGCCTGCACCACTCTTAGCGAGAGTGCCGTTGCCAGACAAAGTCCCAGTGAGGGTCAGGGACTGATCTTCTCTCAAGGAAATTTCGGAGCCTGAGGAAGTCGTGCCTGAGAGCACAATTTTGTTGGTCAGCGAGGACGGCCCGGAAGTTGAGGGTGCCAGGGAACCGCCCTCGACGACGGTGACGGTGACATACCATCCCAGAGTACCCGGGTTGACCGTTTGATTCACCCCATCGGGCACAATCAAATCCACCTGCGCAGTGGTGCCGCCATCCCAGAACACGTTGTAGAGCGGGTTAAGGGTCAACACACGGCCGCCAATAATCTTGTTGGGAATGGTCAGATCCGCGCCGAGCTGGAAACCCAACAGCGCATCGTCAGCCAGGGAAATCGTGCCCGTCCCAATCGTCACGCCGCTACCGATATCCAAACGGCCACCGGTAACCTGCGTGGGACCGCTAAAAGAGTAGCCGCCGGCAAGCACCAGCGTCCCCAGACCAGCCTTAGTAATGCCGAACGTCCCGCCACTGATCAAGCCGCCGACAGTCAGGGTGCCTGTTTCGACGGTCACGGTGCGATTATTGCCCAAAGTCACCGCGCCTGTCCCCAAGTTCAGATCACTGGTACCGGCAAAAGCGAAATCACCGTTCCAGACCTGCGTATTTTGAGTCGCCAAAGTGACGCTAGAACCGGAGGTATTGCCAAAAGTACCGCCTAGAATCGTGAGGGTTCCGGTCCCGATAGCGGAGCTCGAAGCGTTTCCTCCATTATTGAGATTTAACAACCCCGCTTGGAGTGTGGTTCCGCCGGAATACGTGTTTGCGGCGCTGAGCGTCATAGAGCCAGCCGTGGTTTTTACTAGCGCTGGCGAACCGGCGAGTACAGCGCTGGCACTCCCGCCACGAACGTCAAAGGCGCTGGCGAGAGCGGTCAAAGTTCCGTTTTGGACCAGTCCACCGGAAATCGTGATCGCTCCGGTCGTACTCTGGCGATTGCCGCCTAGATCCACCACCCCGCCCGCCGCAGTGATCGAGCCGCTTGTGGAGAGTCGGTTGTCCCCACCCAAAAGCAGCACAGAGCCCGCACTCACATTGGTCCCCCCTGTGTAACTATTCGCTCCACTGAGAGTCAGCGTACTCGTGCTATTCGCAAACAAACCACCGGTACCTCTCAAAGTTCCAGAGACAACTAACGGGCTAGTGCCCGAAAGTTGAAGCGTGTTGCTTCCAATACCAACGCTGCCGCTTACCATCAGTCGCCCTGCTCCACGATTGGTCCACGTCTGGTCTCCAGACAGATCAATCGCACCCGCTAACGAAAGACTTCCACCGCCCGCGTTCACGGCTATCCCGCCAGTACCCACCTGCAACAGGAAGCCGTCATCGAGCAGGCTCATCGTCGAAACCGAGGACGCCACCAAGCCTGCGATGTTCGTATCCGCGCCCAAGGTCATCCCAACTTGGTTAGTCGCGGTAGCCGTTTGCGCCGAAAGGAAGACTGTGGATAACGCAGTCGGCGTGCGCGCCGTGAGCGTGGAAGCGGCAGCGTCTCTCGCCCAGTTTTCCGCATTCCAGACCTTGGGGCTGGAGGAAGAACGTCCGCCCACCCAGTAAGCGGAGATCACAACGGTTGGGGTCGTTGGAATGATCCGAACTTCGCCCGCGCTCAACGACAGCGAGTAATCATAAGCAGCCGTCCCAGTCAGCGTGTAATGGGCGGCGTTGAGAGAGCTCCCCGCCCCACCAGTGAAAAGCGTATAGGCTTGGCCACTCACAAACGCTCCAGAAAGCCCCAAATTAAGCGAGCCACTGGCAGACGCCGCCCCACTCGCTGCGATACCATCGCCCCAGTTCATCCCGATTGCAGCGCCGCTTGCCAACGAAAGGCTGGCCACGTTGAGAGTCCCCGCATTCGTTGGGAAATAGTTTAGGGTCGCGCCAGCGGCTACGGAAACTGCAGTGCTCTGCGACAAGGAACCGCTCCCAGAAATCGTCAATGAACCGGCGGCAACGCTCGTCGCCCCAGTGTATTGATTTGCACTTAAAAGGGTCAGAACCCCGCCGCTAGTCTTGGTTAATCCTTGGGTTCCGGCTAAAATGGCGAAGACAGTTCCCGATTGCGCATCAAAGGCGCTCCCTATGGCGGTCAGCGTGCCGTTTTGGATCTGCACACCGGAAATCGTAATCGCACCGGAAGTCGTTTGGTTGTTCCCACCAAGGTCAAGCACTCCGCCCAGCAGAGAAATTGCCCCTGAGGGACTCAAACGATCACTCCCGCCACTGAGCACAAGGGACCCCTCGTTCAAAATGGTTCCGCCGGTATAAGAGTTGGCCGAACTGAGCGTCAGTGTAGCCGACGACGACTTCACTAAGCCCTGCGTTCCCCCGAGAACCGCGCTCACACGCCCGACTCGCCCAATAAACGCGGTTCCACTCGCAATGAGTGTCCCGTTTTGAACCGTCCCACCAGCGAACGTGATCGCTCCTAAAGTAATTTGCCGGTTGCCTCCAAGATCGAAAACGCCGCCCGTGGAAGTAATCGAACCGCTGGTTGATAGCCCACCACTACCGGGTGAAAGCACGAGCGACCCTGCCGCGATCGTAGTTCCGCCAACGTACCCGCTCGATCCGCCAAGGGTAAGCGTGGAATCACCCGCTTTAGTTAATCCAAAAGCACCCAAAGCCGTCACTCCGTTTGAAATGAGAGCCGGACTCTGCACGTTCCACTCGACGCTACCAGAAAGTGAGACGGAGCCAGATAGAGTCAAAGCCGCACTTTGCGTGACATCCCCCAATTCGGCGCTACCAGCTGCAATGACGGGATTTGAGATCGTGCGCGCGTTGAGCGCATCAGCCGCCGAGAGAGTTCCCCCAAAAAGGTAAATAGTTCCAGAACCCAACGCCGCATTGTTTCCGAGACGCACCGCGCCGCCTGATAGGGTAAATCCACCACTGAAGGTGTTTGAATTATTGAGCGTCAGTTCGCCGGAACCGGCCTTAACCACGGCGCCGAGACCGGAAATTACCCCATTGAGTGTGGTGTTCTGCGCCCCACTGAGAGTGAGTGTGGCGCCTGAAAGAAGGACTTTGCCTGCTCCGGAAATCGCACCCAACGATCCAGAAGAAATTAAGGAAAGAGCCCCGAGATTGGAGACCTCCACGGTGCCGTTTCCTAAAGGCGAGCCCGCTCCAAGCATCGCAGTACCCCCTGAAACACGAAGAACGCCGGTAAAGTCGGTGGAATTGCCGCTGAACGTGAGAGAGCCAGACCCCTCTTTCTCAACCGCGCCCGAACCACTCAACGCTCCGCTAAAAACGCTATTCTCAGAGGAATTCGTCGTCAGCTTGTAAGTTCCAAGCGAAAGCAACCCGGAACCGGAGAGCGTCGCGATGGTCTCATCTGCGTTCAATGCCAGAGTACCGTCGGTTCCGATAGTCAGCGACACAGTGTCCGCGAGAGCGGCGCCCCCAAACAAAGCGACAGTCCCTTGGCTGATGTTCACGGGGCCTACAAACGTATTCGCACCACGCAAACTGAACGTGCCAGAACCGTTTTTAACCAGCCCCTGCGTCCCCGCGAGCACTGCATTCGCCACACCAGACTGCGCGACAAACGCTGTCCCTGTCGAAATCAGCGTTCCGTTTTGAATGGTGCCGCCAATGAACGTAATCGTGCCCGATGTGGCCTGACTGTTTCCCCCGAGATCCAGCGTTCCACCGGAGGCCGTGATAGGAGCGACGTTGGAAAGGCGGTCACTCCCGCCACTTAAAAGGAGCAGACCCTGGCTGATGTTAGTGCCACCATCGTAAGTGTTCTTTGCACGGAGAACCAAGGTGCTGTCTCCCGCTTTTGTCAGCGCCAACCCACTTCCCGCAATGACGCCACCGATGGTTAAAGAACCACTCGCCGTTGTCAGCGTAACGCTACTTCCTAGGGTGACCAACCCCGCTCCCAAATTGAGATCACTGCTACCCGCAAAGGAAAAGTTGCTGTTCCACAACTGCGGGTTGTTCGTGGCCACGGTGACGGCAGCGCCAGAAGAGTTACCCAAAGACCCGCCGTTTATGGTGAGTATTCCAAGTCCAAGTGGCGAGCCTAGGGCAGTGCCGGAGGCGTTAAGATTCAGGAGCCCTTGCCGCAAGGTCACCCCACCGGTGAAAGTGTTCACCCCACTCAAAATCAGCGCTCCCGCTCCATCCTTTATAAGGCCGTGCGTGCCAGCGAGCACCGCGCTCACCGTTCCGGTTTGTGCGACGAACGCCGTTCCAGTCGCAGTGAGCGTTCCGTTCTGAACCACGCCTCCCGCGAAAGTGATCGTTCCCAGCGTCGTTTGGCTATTGCCGCCAAGGTCCAGCACGCCGCCAGTCGTCGTGATCGAACCGCTTGTTGATAGACGGTTGTTTCCACCGGAAAGCAGCAACGAGCCGCCGTTCACCGAAGTTCCACCGGTGTACGAGTTCGCCCCGCTCAAACTCAGCGCCCCTGCCCCATCCTTCACGAGGATCTGCGTGCCAGAGAGCACCGCACTCACTGTTCCGCTTTGCGCCAAAAACGCCGTCCCGGTCGCCGTGAGCGTCCCGTTTTGAACTACCCCGCCCGCAAACGTGATCGTTCCCAGTGTCGTTTGACCATTGCCGCCCAGATCCAAAACGCCGCCACTCATCGCGATGGAACCGCTGGTCGAAAGGCGGTCATCTCCGCCTGAGAGCACCAATGAGCCGCCGTTTACCGAGGTTCCGCCGGTGTACGAGTTCACACCGCTCAAAGTCAGCACTCCAGCTCCGTCCTTCACCAAGCTCTGCGTACCCGCGAGGATTGCGCTCACCGTGCCGCTTTGTGCCACATACGCTGTCCCGGTCGCAGTTAGCGTTCCGTTTTGAACCACGCCGCCCGCAAAAGTGACCGTTCCCAGCGTCGTTTGACCATTGCCGCCCAGATCCAAAACGCCGCCACTCGTCGTG
>Ga0114967_10003505_pt1 | contig 12841 bp, 8 predicted proteins | sample M_130628_MF_Meta_FD_92639 | JGI IMG/M metagenome (GOLD analysis project Ga0114967, IMG submission 92639) | Freshwater microbial communities from Lake Montjoie, Canada to study carbon cycling - M_130628_MF_MetaG | ecosystem: Environmental > Aquatic > Freshwater > Lake | place: Lake Montjoie... | reverse complement strand
TACATAATATTATGAGGGAATACCTTAAGGAACACCCGTTGGTTGCTCCAAAGGTAGAGGGTAGAGTAACTGCAACAGATGTGCCGAAAGAGTTGCTTTCACAATTGGAAGGCTATGATTATCAATTCCGTTAAATTTAAATTTTACTTTTTATGAAATATTTATTTATTGTAGTAGCTTTTTTTCTTACCTCTATTGGATATGCACAGGATAAAAAATTGAAAGTGGTATGGGATGTTTCTGATGGAGATACTACAACTACTGCAGGAGTATTTAGGCAAATAAATAATGCATTAGTCCAAGTACCCGATTTACAAATTGAAGTTGTTTTTCATGGCCCTGCTGTACATATGTTGGTAAAAGATAGTACTGTATTTATATCCAGAATAAAATTGGCGAAAGAAAAAGGTGTTTTACTATCTGCCTGTAATAATTCAATGAAGCGCTTTAAAATTGATCCTTCACAATTGGTTGAGGAGTCTGTTATTGTTCCTAGTGCTGTAGTTGAATTAATTAGAAAGCAATCTGAAGGTTGGAGCTATTTGAAGGCAGGCCATTAGTATACTAGAAAATATACTTATTTACTTGCTTAATTTTTGGAGCCGGTTTGTTGCTTGCGTGATCGTTTCCTCTTTTTTGGCGAAGCAGAAACGAATTACTTTATCATCTTTCCCATCCATGTAAAATGCAGATACTGGTATGGTAGCAACGCCATACTTTTTTGTTAGTTCTATGCTAAATTCATTTGCTGGTAGGTCTGAGATATGTTCATAGGTAGCGCAAATAAAATAGCTACCAAAAGAAGGCAGCATAGTAAACTTTGTTTCTTTCATGCAGGAAATAAAAAAATCTCTTTTGGCTTGCATGAATTTGCTTAATGCTAAGTAACTTTTTTTATTTTTTAAATGTTCTGCAAGTGCAACTTGAGTAGGAGTAAAACAGCAGAATGCATCAAATTGATGAATTTTTCTATATTCATCCATTAGGGGTTTAGGTGCAACACAATAGCCCAATTTCCAACCGGTACAATTGTATACTTTCCCAAATGAGAAGCAGACAAAACTTCGTTCGAATAAATCGGGGTATTTTAAAATACTGTTATGTTGCTTATCATCAAATATTAGATGTTCGTAAACTTCATCACTGATCAAATAGATTGATGTGTCTTTTAGAATAGATGAGAGGATTAAAATATCTTCATGTGATAGGACGCTGCCAGTTGGATTATGTGGGCTATTTATAATGATGGCTTTAGTTTTTGCATTGATAGCCAATTTTACCTTATCCCAATTGATGCTATAATTTGGAAATTCTAGCGGTATTCGGATTGGGATTGCGCCATTTACTAGGATGTTTGGGATATAACTATCATAAGCAGGTTCAAATAAAATGACTTCATCACCTGGTCTTAGAATAGTGGTAAAGGCAGTGTATATCGCATAACTTCCTCCAGGAGTAATGGTGATGCAATCTGTTGCCGATATAGTTGTGTTGTATAAGAATTTTATTTTTTCTGAAATGGATTCGCGTAATGCCGGGTAGCCTGCCATCGGGGCATATTGATTATATCCATCGCCAATGGCTTTTTGAGTAAGTGCAGCTAGTGACTCATCCATTGGGAAGTCTGGAAATCCTTGTCCGAGGTTGATGGCATTGTATTCGGTTGCCAACGCACTCATAGTAGTGAAGATGCTTGTTCCTGTATTGGGTAGTTTAGAATTAATCGGATTCATGATCATTACTTATTGCATATACTTAAAACTCAACAAGGGATGTGCTTTGACTATATTTTGAATTATTAAGTGATTACTTTATTCAACTATGGGGTTCTATAAAAATTTATCGCCTTTATTTCGTTTTACTTCAGCTACATATTGTTTGATCTCTTGTTCTTTATCTTTTTTACAAATGAGCAGTACATCTTTTGTATCTACTACAATATATTCATCCATTCCTTGAAGGATAACTAATTTGTCGTTTGGTACATGTACTATGTTTTGAGTAGCATCAATTACAATAACATCATTTCCTGAAACTGCATTCCCTAGATAATCTTTATTCATATTATCATATGCTGAATTCCATGTACCTAAATCACTCCAGCCAAATGCTGATGGAATAATGTATACATTATCTGCTTTTTCCATTATTCCATAGTCAATAGAAATATTTGTACACTGTGGGTAGATTCTTTCAATAGCTTCCATTTCATTGGGAGTATTGAAATTTGATTTTTCAGCTTCAAATACTTCAGCAATTTCAGGAAGGTATTTTTCAAAAGCACTGATAATATTATCTATTTGCCAAGCAAAAATCCCTGCATTCCAAAGGAACTCTCCACTAGATACAAATGTTTTTGCTAGTTCTTTATCAGGTTTCTCTGTGAATGTTTTTACCTTATATACATTATCACTCGCAGGTTGCTGTTCAAATTGAATATAGCCATAACCTGTATTTGGGTGAGTTGGTTTTATTCCCAGGGTAACGAGTGCTTTGTGATGTCCGACAAAACTTAATGCTTCGAGGCACACTTTGGTGAAAGCAGTTTCGTCTTTGATTAGGTGATCTGCTGGAGCACAGATCAATGAGCCTTTTTGATTTATTTTACTGAGTTTATATGAAATATAGGCTACACAGGGTGCTGTATTTTTTCTTGAAGGTTCAGCAACAATATTTTTTAATGGGATATTTGGGAGTTGTTTAACGACAATAGGAACATATTCTTCAGAGGTTACGATAAAGATATTTTCTGAGGGTATGAATTTTGTAAATCGTTCATACGTTTCTTGAATTAATGTTTTTCCTGTGTTTAATATATCAAGAAATTGCTTTGGGTAAGCTGTTCTACTCATTGGCCAAAAACGACTGCCAATTCCACCTGCCATAATCGCTACATAGTGACTTTTGTTCATCATAAGTATAAATTTAGATAAGTCCTTCTTTGATTAAATCATGTAGGTGAAGGACCCCAGTATACGTACCATTATCGATTACTAGAAGTTGGGTTATGTTATTTTTTTTCATCTTGGCTAATGCATCTACAGCCATAGCATCAGCTTCAATTGTTTTTGGGTCAAGGCTCATAATATCTTTTGCTAATGTTAATTCAAAGTCACTTCCTTTTTCCAACATTCTTCTTAAATCTCCATCGGTAATGACCCCTATTAACGAATCGCTTTCGTTTAATACGGCAGTTAATCCTAAGCGCTTATGTGTAATTTCCATGATTACCTCTTTCAAGCTACTTCCTTCTTTTACGTGTGGTTTTTTATTCAAGTTGCTGAGGTCTGAAACCCTTAGGTATAGTTTTTTACCCAATGCTCCGCCTGGGTGAAACTTTGCAAAGTCATTTGCTGTAAAGCCTTTTAATTCCATTAAGCAAACTGCCATGGCATCCCCCATTGCTAACTGCGCAGTTGTGCTTGAGGTTGGGGCTAGGTTATTAGGGCAAGCTTCTTGGCTTACGGTAGTATTCAAGATGTAATTGGCTTCATTTGCAAGAGAAGAATGGATGTTCCCAACCATGGCAATCAGAGGATTCCCCAAATTTTTAATTAAGGTCGTCAACACTCTGATTTCTGGGCTTTCTCCACTTTTGGAAATTAACAATAAAATATCCTCTTCTTGAATCATTCCTAGGTCGCCATGAATTGCATCGGCTGCATGCATAAAAATCGAAGGTGTTCCCGTGCTATTTAACGTGGCTACAATTTTTTGTCCGATGATAGCACTTTTACCAATTCCACTGATTACTAGCCGACCTTTAATGTGGTGTATGAGCTCAATGATTGTTTCAAATTCATTATCTATATACGAGGTTAATGCCAATATGGAATTGGCCTCTAGGGAAAGGGTATTTTTAGCTATATCCTGAATGGATTGTCTTTGCATGGAAAATAGTTATAAAATCAGGATCAATTTAGCATGGCAAAAGTACCATATTTATGGATGTTTTTAAATCTACCCATGTAATATATGGTATTGCTGTAAATCTACTTGTAGGTATGAAAAGTTAAAGAATGCTTTTAGGCTGTATATACCAATTTACTACAAGGAATATTGACCTAGATTCGGTAAATTTGTTATGCCACCTTAAAAATTCGCCATTTCGGCAATTTTATTCACGATTTCGCTTGTTAATTGATCATTTTATTAAAAAAGGCCTGCATCTTACCCATGTCCCCTGTAAAATCTTCTTCAAAATCGTCTATAAAATCATCCACACCTAATACTTCTTCGGTTAATCTGCCTGAACTGTTAACTCCATTAAGGGAGTTTTTCGGTTTTGATGTGTTTAGAGGTAATCAGGAAGTGGTTATTCAAAATTTATTTAAGGGCAATGATACGTTTGTAATTATGCCAACTGGAGGTGGTAAGAGTTTATGCTATCAACTTCCAGCATTGACTATGGATGGTTGTGCCATAGTTGTTTCTCCTTTGATTGCGCTGATGAAAAATCAGGTTGATTTGGTAAGAGGTTACAGCAGTAAGGATAATGTCGCCCATTTTTTAAATTCGACGTTAAATAAGAAAGAGATCAAGGAGGTTCAGAATGATTTAAAAACGGGTAAGACTAAAATATTATACGTTGCTCCAGAAACGTTGACAAGACAGGAGAATATTGATTTTTTTAGTGATTTAAAAGTATCTTTTTTTGCAGTTGATGAGGCCCATTGTATCTCAGAGTGGGGACATGATTTTCGACCGGAATACAGGAGATTAAGGGAGATGATGGATCAAATCAACAAAAAAGCCCCTGTAATTGCACTAACAGCCACGGCGACTCCTAAAGTACAGCATGATATTGTGTATAATCTTGGGTTGAGAAAACCGGACATTTTTATTTCTTCTTTTAATAGGCCAAACCTTTATTATGAGGTCATTTCAAAGGTAAATAAAGATCAAACGATCAGAGGAATCGTTCGATTCATTCAAGAGAATAAAGGGAAAAGTGGAATTATTTATACGTTAAATCGTAAAACTACAGAAGAGTTAGCTGCATTGCTGAATGTGAATGGCATTAAAGCATGTGCTTATCATGCTGGATTAGACAGTAAGTTACGAGCAGATAGACAAGATCAATTCTTGAATGAAGATACTCAGGTGATTGTTGCCACCATTGCCTTTGGGATGGGAATTGACAAGCCGGATATACGGTTTGTCATTCATTATAATATTCCCAAAAGTTTGGAAAATTATTATCAAGAAACGGGAAGAGCCGGGCGAGACGGTATGGAGGGGAAGTGTATCTTATATTATTCTCATAAAGATGTTTCAAAGCTTGAACATTTTTTACGGGATAAGCAATTGAGTGAACGTGAGGTGGGCGGACAACTTATTGATGAAATGGTTGCTTTTGCCGAAAGTGGACAATGTAGAAGAAAAGTGCTCATGACGTATTTTGGTGAACCATATGTTGCAGAGAATTGTGGCAGTTGTGATAATTGTCTTCATCCCAAAGAACGCCTTGAAGCAAAACAAAACGCCGTCCATTTGCTTAAAGTAATTAAGGCGCTGGATGAACGATTTTCATCGGATTACGTGTTGAATATATTAATAGGAAGAATGATCCCGCAGATACAAATGTATAGGCATGATGAATTGAGTGTATTTGGCTGTGGTAGTGATGAGACTGAGCATTATTGGTTATCCTTAATTCGTATGATGCTGCTTGAAGGATTTCTTCAAAAAGATATTACTGAGCATGGAGTTCTAAAATTCACAAAAGCAGGTTTAGCCTTTTTGAAGAAACCTGTATCATTTCAATTGGTGTTGACGAATCCATTTGATGATGCCTATGAAGATGATGAAGATGCTGTAGCTGATTCCACAATTCCTGCTGTTTCGGATGTACAGTTATTTGAAATGTTGAAGGAGCTTAGGAAGGAAATTGCCAAAGAAAAAAAATTACCTCCTTTTGTTATATTCCTTGAGAGTTCATTGGAAGACATGTCAATTCAGTATCCAACGACCTTGGAAGAGTTAGAGAGAATTAGTGGTGTGAGTAAAGGGAAAGCCCAGCGGTATGGCCAAAAATTTGTAGAAGTTATCTCGGCATATGTTGTTGAAAATGAAATAGTGAAGCCTGATGATTTTTTCATGAAAAGCATCGTAAATAAGAGTGGCAATAAAGTATTTATAATTCAACAAGTAGATAAAAAAACGGCTCTAGACGTTATTGCTAAAAGTCGTGGTATTCCAATGGATCAGTTGTTGGAAGAAATGGAGACTATCGTAGCCAGTGGAACAAAGTTGAATTTAGGATATGCGATAGACCAAATGGTTGATGAAGATGATCAAGTGGATATTTTAGAGTATTTCAAAAGCTGCGAAACAAGTAGCCTTGATGTGGCTAAATCTGAGTTATCAGATTTAGATCTGGAGTGGGAGCAACTTAAAATTATGCGAATCAAGTTTTTATGTGATTTTGGTATTTAGATATGCTGATTGTTTTTTATTAAGTTATTATTAAATACATCTTAGATAGAAATAATTAGTAATAATCTTTTAACTTGCATTTATGAAGGCGAATATGTTACTTTCTCACCGACCGTGTCACGTTGCATGGATATATGCGGGCTTGTACCCGATGCCTGATTACTAGCTTTTCCATTTATTTTGTCTTCACAAGAGGGTTAAATAGCCCATCAAATTTAAGTATACGTAAAATTTATCATGCTAATCATTCATATCATATGATATGAGTTGTTGATATTTCTAACAATTTGTCTCTACACACAATTTTTTTTATGTTTCATTTTAATATTACTTCTGAGATAGGTCAATTAACTAAAATATTAATTCATAGTCCTGATAATGGATTAGGTAAAGTTGTTCCATCAAAAGCACAGGATTGGTTATTTGAAGATATTGTCCACCTTGATACGATTCGCAGAGAGGAGTATGATCATTATATTAAGCTATTGATGTATTTTTTAGATCCTAAAAAGATAAAAGGTAGATTAAAACACATTGATGCTCCTGAGTCAAATAGGGTTTTTTATCAACCAAGTCATGATGACTTTCATCGTTCTGAACATGTCATTGAACTGCAGTGGCTTTTAGCTGAAGTGTTATCTGATAAATTACTTTGTTCTCAAATCATTGCTTCGGTATGTGCTATTGAGGGGTGCACCCATTCAACACAAGAACTTTTACAAACCTATAGCCCATCTGAGTTAGCTAGCTGTCTACTATCTGGTACAGGAAATGATAAGTCGGTTCTTTTTGCTCCGATTCCAAATTTCATATTTACACGGGATATTGGGATTGTAATTAAAGATCATATTGTTTTGAACAAGCCAGCAAAAATTGCTCGGCATCGGGAGGCACTGCTAGCAAAGTATATTTTTTTCTATCATCCCATATTCAGTGGAAGTAGAGAGAATATTATTGAGTTGCATCAAAATAGACCTGCATTTCTAATTCCGGATAATCATAGTGAAAGCATTATCACACTAGAGGGTGGTGATGTGATGATGATCTCTGAAGATCATCTTATTATTGGAATAAGTGAACGAACTAGTGCTGCTGCTGCTGCCCAATTAGCTGAGAAAGTTTTTGAGAAAAATCTAGTATCCAAGGTAAGTATGGTCAGTATTCCACATAAGCGTGACTATATGCATATTGATACCATATTTACACAGGTTAAAAAAAATGTATGGGTGATGATGGGGTTGTTTTCAGAACAGATGATTAATCAACATAATTCTGTTTCAATAGAGAAGTTCTTGATAAGTAAAAGTGAAGATCAGGTTGGTGTTATGCAGTTTACTAAACGTGAATTAAGTGAACCGAAGTACTTTTCAAGTTTAGAAGCATTGCTTCGCGATATTAGCATACATGATTTTGGCTGCGATGAAGTACAGATTATTTTCTCTGGAAACAATGAGTATCCTTATTCTGCAAGGGAGCAGTGGACGGACTCCTGTAATTTACTTGCATTGAAAGAAGGCGTTGTGCTCTCTTATGATAGAAATGAAAAAACAAATGCCGCTTTTGAGCAGGCTGGTTTTTCATTGGTACGTGTTCAAGATTTAATTCAGGATTTAGAAATGGATAGAATTTCATTTGATGATATTAAAAACACTGTTATCCTTATGCCTTCTGCCGAACTATCAAGAGCAAGAGGTGGATTCCATTGTATGAGTATGCCATTGAATAGAAGTAAGATATAGGGTTAAATGATAATTATATGCATATGACTATATTCTCAGGTCCTACATCTTTATTAATGATTGAACCAACTTGTTTTGGCTTTAATGAAGAAACGGCAGTAAATAATTATTTCCAGCAGATGGTTAAGATTGAAGATGTTCAAGCCAAGGCATTGGCTGAGTTTACTGATTTTGTATCATTGTTAAGGTATTATGAGATAGTGGTTAATGTGATTCAAGACACTCCTTTCCCCCCAACACCTGATTCTATATTTCCCAATAATTGGATTTCGTTTCATGAAGAAGGTCGAATTGTTTTATATCCAATGTTTGCAAAGAACCGAAGAGCTGAAAGGAAGCACACTGTGTTAGCTAGCGTTGATGAATTGATTCGTGTTCGAGAAAAAATTGATTTTACCCATTTTGAGCAGGATAATAAATTTTTAGAAGGTACTGGAAGTATGGTTCTGGATAGAAATCATAAAATTGCATATGCGTGTTTATCGGAAAGAACACATGGTGAAGTACTTGAACTATGGTGTAAAGAGTTGGGGTATACTCCATGTTTATTTCATGCATTAGATAGAAATGATAAAGAGATTTATCATACGAATGTATTAATGTGTGTTGCTGATAAGTACGCTATTGTTTGCCTTGATGCTATTCAAGATGAAACTGAAAAAGAAAAATTGGTTAGTTTATTAGCAACTAACGGACAGGAAATCATTTCCATCAATTTTTATCAGATGGAACATTTTTGTGGTAATATGTTGCAAGTACATAATATAGAAAGTCAATTGTTTTTAGTGATGTCTACCCAGGCCTATGAAAACCTCACAAAAGAGCAGGTAAAAAAGATAGAGTCTTATAATCCTATCATACATAGTCCACTTTATACAATTGAAACAATTGGTGGTGGCAGCGCTCGATGCATGATGGCGGAGGTGTATTCTTGATTTTTTACTCCTAGTAGATTTACCCTCTTAATTAAATAGAGCAGTTATAAGTACGTTTAATAATTTTCTAAGCATGAGTTAGTGATTTATAGTATTTAAAATGTTACTTGTGCTTTAACATATTCAGCGAAAAGGTTTTCGTATTGTTAATATTCAATTAATCCTTAATGCTTAATTTGACGTAGTTTAACCACTATTATTCATTAACAAACAAGAAAACATGGGAAAGAAATTTTTTCAAGCCTCTGTATTGAAGCTTGATCTGGCATCGAAATGTTTACTGATAAGCATCTTTAGCTTATGCATTTCAGCCAGTTCATTTGCATTTGCTACTCGTCCAATCACGGGTAAAGTTACCAGTGATAAAGGAGAGGCGTTGTCTGGCGCAACTGTATTGATCAAAGGATCAAGTACAGCAACTACTACAACTGCTGATGGTAGTTATAGCATTAATGTAGATGATAATGCCAAAGCGTTGGTATTTTCATATGTTGGTTTTATTTCTCAAGAAATAAATATCACGAGTGCTTCTACGATCAATGTGTCATTAAAATCTGAAACAACTGGGATGAATGATATTGTTGTTGTAGGATATGGAACTGCTCGTAAGAAGGATGTTACTGGCGCTGTTTCTAGTGTATCATCAAAAGATTTTACACAAGGATTGGTTGCCACTCCAATGGAGCAAATACAAGGTAAGGTGCCGGGTTTGGTTATTACAAAAGTTGATGGTGATCCAAATGCTTCCATTATAATTCGTTTGCGTGGACAAACATCATTATCTGGTGGTCAAAGTCCTTTGATTGTATTGGATGGTGTTATTATGGATGATGTAAATCAAATTTCAAATATTCCTCCTGGAGATATTACTTCATATGATGTGTTGAAAGATGCATCGGCTACAGCTATTTATGGTTCAAGAGGTGCGAATGGGGTTATTATAATTAATACTAAGAAAGGTCGTAGCGGTCGTATGCTAGTTGATTATTCAGGATATCTTTCATCATCAACTGTTGCAAAGAAACCCGAATTGCTTACCACGCCTGAATTTTATGCAGAATCTCAAAAAATTGGTGTTGATCCATCTGCTTTTGATTCTTATAATAGTGGATCTGGTGTAACGAATGATTGGGTAGGTGCCATTTTACGTAATGGAGTAGCAAATAATCATTCAGTTGGTATTTCTGGCGGAACAGAAAATTTCAACTATCGTGGATCATTAAACTATCTTGATCAAACGGGAATTGTAATTAATACAGGTAAGCAACAGGTTGGTTTACGTTTTAATGCTGAGCAAAAAGCATTGAACGGAAAACTTAATATTCAATTTGGTGTGGTGAATACGTCAACCAATAGAAAATTGGTGAACAGAAACATTTTTAACTGGGCAAATGTAATTCCACCGTATATCAGAATTAAGGCAGAGGATGGTTCAGATAATCCTGTATTCCAATATAACTATCAAAGTCCGGTTATTTACCAAAATATGGTTACAAACACAGCTAAGGAACATCTTACTCAAGAATATGCAACAGTTAATTATAAGTTGCTAAAAGATGTAACTGTAGGGGTTACTGGGTCACTTAGTAAGTTTAATGTTCAGGGTGATTATTATATGCCTGTTATTCCTGGCCAGGGTAATATTAACTCAGCTACTAAATCTTCTTATAATAGAGATTCTAAGAAAAGCGACATGCATATTAATTACCTAAAAAGCATAGGGAAGCATAATTTTAGTGCAACGGGTGTATACGAATACAATTATTATACATTTGATACATACAGTGCAACTGGTCAAGGTTTTGTTGTAGATGCTAATACCAATAACTCATTGCAGAACGGTAATTCAAGTTTGAATAAAATCAGTTCATTTAAGGAAGAGTTTAAGATTATTTCTTTCCTAGGTCGTGCAACATATAATTATGATTCAAGGTATTATTTGACAGCTTCTTTTAGAAAAGATGGTTCATCTAAGTTTGGTGCAAATCACAGATGGGGTAATTTTCCCTCCATATCTGCTGCATGGCGTTTGAAAAACGAAGCATTTTTACAAGATGTTAGCTGGATAGATGAATTGAAGATTAATGCAGGTTATGGCGTAGTGGGTAACCAAGATGCCATTGGAGCATATAACACATTGGTTACATTAGCTGCAGCAGGTAACACATATGATCCAACGAATAGTAATAATCTTTATCCTGTTGGCTTTGCACCAAATCAAAATCCAAATGCTGATTTACTTTGGGAAGAAAGACACGGTAAAAATATTGGAGCTGACTTCTCCCTTTTCAAAAATAGGGTTTCAGGTTCCATCAGTGCATTCAATGATTTGACAAAAAATTTATTGTTTACATATAGCGTTCAGGTTCCACCAAACTTCGTGCCGTATGTATTGGCTAACGTGGGATCTCTTACCAATAAAGGTGTTGAGATACAATTGAATACTGAAGTATATCGTGCGAAAGATTTTAGTGTATCAGTAGGTGGACAAATTACTACAATCAATACGAAAGTAACTAGTCTCTCTGGAACATGGAATGGTCAAAAATTAGCTACTGATAATATTGCAGTAGGTTCTGCTAGTGGTCGTGGTTTGAGTGCTAATCCAATTACGTGGTTAGCAGTAGGTAAATCACCGTATACTTTTTTACTTCCACATTATGTTGGGAAAACTGCTGATGGATTATCACAATTCACTAAAGAAGATGGTAGTTTAACAACAAATTATTTGGAAGCTAAAAATGAATATATAGATCCATATCCAAAATTCAATTATGGCTTCACTACAAATTTAGTTTATAAGAATTGGGCATTCAGTGCATTTATGCGTGGTGTTTCAGGAATTAAAATTTTCAACAATACTAATCTGAACTTAGCTAACTATAATAATTTGCCTTCTGTGAATACGTTGAAAGAAGCAGTAACTAGTGGTTTGAGAGACAACCCAACTCCATCTGATTATTGGTTGGAAAAAGCTTCTTTTCTTAGAATGGAAAGCATGACATTGTCATACAATGTTCCTAAAATTAAGGGTATTGAAAATATGCGTTTATACCTTTCTGGGAATAACCTTTTTGTTATCACTCCTTATAAAGGATTGGATCCTGAAATTGCAACAGCAAACAATGAAGCAACTCCTGCCTTTATTGATTTGACATACAGCGGTTCTGGCGGATATTATCCTAAAGCACGTTCAATAACTGTTGGTGTTAATATATCTTTTAAATAAGGACAATTAGATTAAAAAGGATAAACGTAAAAAATTAAAATTATGAAACAAATACAATTCAAATTAATGCTGCTGGCTTTTGTAGCCTTAACCATTACTGGGGTGCAGTGTACTAAGCTTGACTCAAAGGTGTATAGCCAAATTGTTAATGAAAATTTTTGGCAAACTCCGGAACAAATATCTGCAGGTAAAGCACCAGCCTATTCTATTTTGCAATACTTCGGAGGTAACTCAGGAGTGTTTTGGGAAAACGAGATCGGTTCTGATGAAATGATTACCCCAACTCGTGGAGGTGACTGGGGAGATGGTGGATTTTGGGCAAATATTTGGTATCATTGTGAAGAGAAAAATAGTGGGATGACTGATTGGGCTTGGGGTGATTTATATGATGGGATTGGGAAATGTAATTATATAATTTACACACTCCAGCATTTAGATCCTGCCCCAGCAACATTAAAAGCAGATGTAGCGGAAATGAGGGCATTAAGATCATATTATTA
>Ga0114967_10003504_pt1 | contig 12842 bp, 7 predicted proteins | sample M_130628_MF_Meta_FD_92639 | JGI IMG/M metagenome (GOLD analysis project Ga0114967, IMG submission 92639) | Freshwater microbial communities from Lake Montjoie, Canada to study carbon cycling - M_130628_MF_MetaG | ecosystem: Environmental > Aquatic > Freshwater > Lake | place: Lake Montjoie... | reverse complement strand
GGTGTTTGAGCCGATTTTTTGGTCGAGAGCATATTGAAATATGGTAAGATCAAAAAGTCAAGCAAACGCTTGTATTTGCAGCATTTTTTTATTGTAATAGATTTCAACTGCAAAATCTGGGTTAAACCAATCTTTTCTCTTATAATGCCGGTGTAGTAGCTGTTTGGAGCATATGAAATTGGTCCATTACAGATATTCAATCGGTATAAATTAGTTATTTAATTCAAATAGGTTTTAACGAGAGCTCATTATCTGATATACTTTTTTAGAAATTTCAGCGGATACAGCAGGCAAAGATTTGATATCTTTTCCTTTTGTCATGATAGAAATGATATAAGGTGTTTTTCCACAATATACTATAGCAGCTTCACTGAAATTAGGTTCTGAATTTGGACCGCCTTCACCAAATTTGTGACAAACAATGCAATTAGCAGGTAAACCGTTAATTATACCCTCTTTAAATTCAGTTTTGCTCAACAAGGAAAGGCATTCTTCAGAATTTTTAAAACTTAAATATGATCCATTATATAGCTCCTTTAAAAAAATAGAATAATCTGCTACATTCATTTTGTAATCAGATGCTTTATAATCAGGCTCCTTTAATCCGATGTCTGTAAATATTTTGGAAAACACCGACTTATCAATCAATGCATTCAACAACATGGTAGCATCATTATCTGAATATGCGATCATGAATTTAATTAATTCCCTTACCGTATACTTATTCCCAAGCTTAATATGGTGATTTGTTTCAAAATTTATAACCCTATCTGATTTGGTTTTATTTACATCCGTATATTCAATTACTTTATCTAAAAAACCGGGTTGTATTTCATTCATTTTGTAAAGTGCCATTAACTCAGGTACTTTTAAAAGTGATCCTGGGCTATACAATTCTGAAGGATTAATTGACATCCATTGCGCCTGGGAAAACTCTCTTACATATACAGAAGCAGAAATGATTTTTCCATTATACTTATTGTTTTCGATAATCTGATTGATTTGATTTTTACAATCTGCTAATTCCTCTGATTCACATTTAGGCTCGGCATATAACAAAGGATGAATGTATTGGAAACCTTTAAGCCTGCCGATATTTAAATTACAAAAAGAACCATTTGTCTGATTTAGTGAATTGTCAATTTCAGAAATTTCGCTTTGGGAATTTGATTTTATACAAATGAAACCCAAAATTGAAATCAATGAAGAAATTAAAAACGTAAGGATTAGTAAATAGAAGGGTACTTTTTTTGTTAACATAGTTTGGCTTTCTTGTAAAGACGCTGCAAGATAAACAAACGTTGTTTACTGTATTAAATATTCTGAAATAATTTTCAATCGCAACCTTAGTAAAGCGATTAAAATTGTATGATTATGGAATTAGCTTCGGCGCTATTTAAAATATATTAAATCACTATTGCAAAAATTAAAATTAACCTGACAAATCTGAGTTTAATTTTAATAACAGTCGCAGCTTCATGAATATTTATTTATTACAATCCCATTTCTTACATTATTTTTGAAAATGTGTACTGTAAAGGATTATTGTTAGTTTTCGCATTGACAAAAGCGCGATAAATGATTACAATTTACTCAATCACACCAACGCAATATCCAACACCTGCATCATCGTTTTCACATAATGAAATTGAATGCCCGCAATAAATTTCGGATTGATTTCTTCTACATCTTTTTCGTTTTGCCAGCACATGATAATTTCCTTTATGCCAGAGCGTTTTGCTGCCAATACTTTTTCTTTTATTCCACCTACCGGTAATACTTGTCCGCGCAAGGTAATTTCGCCGGTCATGGCTAAATATGGTTTTATTTTCCTTCCGGTGAATGCGCTGGTTAATGCAGTCATCATGGTGATACCCGCGCTTGGTCCATCTTTTGGAACGGCGCCTTCAGGTATATGAATATGTATATTTTGTGTGCTAAATAATGAAGCATCAATTCCCGCTTTTTTTGCGTTCGCTTGAATCCATGTATAAGCAGTAGAAGCACTTTCCTTCATTACATTGCCAAGGTTTCCGGTTAATTTCAATTCGCCTTTTCCTTCACTCGTTTGCGCTTCAATAAATAAAATATCACCACCAACATAAGTCCATGCTAATCCAACCGCTACACCTGGCATATTCGCCATCTTATAGATCTCGTTGTTGAATTTAGATTTGCCCAATATTTTTTCTACATCAGGAGATGTTATGGTCGTTTTTAATTTCCCTTTTACCACCAATTCTTTGGCTTGATAACGCATGATGCTTGCCAATACACGGTCTAGCTCACGTACGCCACTTTCACGTGTATAATCTGTAATGATTTTTTCAACAACAGTATCATTCATTTTGAAACTGTTTTCTTTCAAACCATGTAATTGTTTTTGCTTCGGAACAAGATGTTGCTTGGCGATTTCAATTTTCTCTTCTATGGCGTAACCACTAAGGTCGATGATTTCCAAACGGTCTCTTAAGGCAGGTTGTAAGTTGTTGATGTTATTGGCAGTTGCTATAAATAATATCTTGCTTAAATCGTATTCTAGTTCAAGATAGTTATCATAAAAAGCATGGTTCTGTTCTGGGTCCAACACTTCAAGCAATGCCGAAGAAGGATCGCCTCTATGATCGCTTCCAATTTTATCAATCTCATCCAAAATCATTACGGGATTACTAGATTTTGTTTTGCGAATGGATTGGATAATTCGCCCAGGCATAGCACCAATATAGGTTTTACGATGTCCGCGAATTTCACTTTCATCATGTAAACCTCCTAAGCTCACACGAGTATATTTTCTGTTGATGGCAGAAGCAATGCTTTTACCCAAACTTGTTTTACCAATACCTGGAGGTCCGATAAAACAAAGGATTGGACTTTTCATATCACCCTTTAATTTCAACACCGCTAGATATTCTAAAATACGTTCTTTGATTTTATCCATGCCATAATGGTCTTTGTCTAAAATCTTTTTTGCTTTTTTTAGATCATAGGTATCTGCAGTATATTCTTCCCATGGTAAATCCAATAATAAATCGAGGTGATTATAAATGATGGAATAATCTGGGGTAGAAGGGTGCATCCTTTCAAGCTTTTCGATGCTTTTATTGAACATCTCTTTTGCGGCAACTGTCCATTTTTTTGATTCCGCTTTTTTCATCATTTCTTTTACTTCAGCTGCATTTTCGCCACCCAATTCATCTTTGATGGCTTTGATTTGCTGTTGCAAAAAATAATCACGTTGTTGCTTATCTAATTCAGCTCTAGTTTTGTTGGTTACTTTGTTTTTTAGTTCAGCATATTGAAGTTCAGTATGCATGAGGTTCATCAACAATTCGCCACGTTCTTTTATTTCATTGATTTCTAAAAGTTGCTGCTTTTGTTTTAGGTCGCAGTTTAAATTACTACTTACGAAATGTATAAGAAAAGAAGGATTTTCAATGTTCTTTAAAATGATAGCCGCTTCACTTGGTAAGTTTGGCGAAAGCCCTACAATTTGAGAAGCTAAATCTTTGATGCTGCTAATCATGGCATCAAATCCAGTATCAGCAACCATTTTAGTTTCTTCTAATAAACTGATTTTGGCTTTAAAATAAGGTTCTTCAGAAGTGATTTGAACCAATTTAAAACGCTTTTTCCCTTGAATGATAACGGTCGTTCCGCCATCTGGCATTTTAATCAGCTTTACAATTTTAGCTACCGTACCAATGGATTCTAAATCGCTCGGAATAGGTTCTTCAATCGTGCTGTCTTTTTGAGCAATAACACCCACCAATTTATCTGATTTATACGCTTCTGTTACTGCTTTAATGCTTTTATCTCTTCCAACAGTAATCGGTATAACCACTCCAGGAAAAAGTACCGTATTTCTCAGCGCTAAAATTGGAAGTTCGTCGGGTATTGGTTGGTCATCAACACTTGTATCTTCTTCATTAAGGGGGATAATAGGCATAAATTCCATTTCATCTTCACCACTATTCAAAAACATATTTTTATTCATATAGAAAATTAAAAAAACAATAAGTCGACAAATTTAATCAGAATATTCTGAAATTCTAAATTGAAGTAAAAAGTAAAAAGTAAAAAGTAAAAATTCAAAAGTGAAAATTCAAAATTGAAAAAATCAATGTTTGTATAAAATGATTTGGCCTATCAGTTTAGATAAACTTTTTTTACTTTTTACTTTTGAATTTTTAATTATTATTTTAATCCTTTGGAGCATCAGCACCTTCCGAAACTTCAGCCCATGTTTCGAAATCATTTTTAAGTTCTTCAATTTTTAATCGAGCACCTTTCAAAGCACCTGCGCCAAGCAATAATCTTAGCGGCGGATTTTCTACTTCAGTTATCATAATCATGGCTTTAGCAGCACGAACGGGATCGCCAGGTTGATTGCCACTGCTTCTTCTGATGTCGCCCATATTTTTACGCGCAGTTAGTTCGTAATCGTCAATTTTTATTTGAGTGTCGTTTGCACTTCGACCTGCCCAATCGGTACGGAAACCACTTGGGGCAATGATGGTAACCTTTATGCCTAAAGGAGCAACTTCTTTGTATAAAGCTTCACTTAATCCATCTACAGCATATTTTGTGGCGTTATAATAACCGACACCAGGGAAAGAGCGTAAACCTCCAATAGATGCAACGTTTAAAATATGTCCTGATTTTTGTTTACGCATAAAGGGCAATACTTCTTGAATCATGTTTCCTAGCCCAAACACATTGATGTCAAACATATTTCTTACGGCATCATCTTCACTTTCTTCTACTGCACCAAAATAGCCAATACCTGCGTTATTTACCAACACATCAATTTGACCCAGTTTTTCAATCGTCAATTTTACTGCATCTGCAATTTGTTGCTTGTTGGTAACATCTAAAGTGATAGCTAAAGCCAAATCAGGATATTTTTCAATGATGTCTATAATATCTTTCGTATTTCTTGAAGCAACTGCCACGTGATGTCCTTGTGCTAATGCTTCTAAAGCCAATTCACGTCCAAATCCGGTTGAGCAACCTGTTATAAGCCAATTCTTTTTCATTTTTTGGTTTTATTTTGAGCGGTGAAATTAGCAGTTAAAAATTAATTAATGATTAAATAAATCAGACTCTTTTTGCCAAACATTTATTTCCAAATGGCATTCAATCCTGTATAACCATTAATATAGAAATTATTAGTTGGTTTGTTTTTTCTTAAATAGATGCCATGTTTCATATAAATGGCAATTGTACCACCTTCGGCGTTTCCAAATGCTACTGGAATACCCGGTTCATAAATTTTAATCATGGCGATTTCTGCAGGAATAATATCTTGTAAAAGATCGGGGTCTGCTTTTATTTCATTGATATAAATATCTGTACGACGTTTTCGCCACACCAATTCTTCCGTTCCTTCATCAGTTGTTTTTATACTCAATCCAGCCACTTTGAAAGTAAGATAAGTTAGTAAATTATTGGCATTGGCAATTTCGTCAGAAGTTAAACCATCAATAACAGTTCCATCGATTCCAGCAAACATGCCCGACACATTTTCTTTTTGATAGTCGTCTAATATTTTTTTTGATTTGGAATTCACGATTACTTCAGGCATTATCGTTTTATACAGATTGTCTGTTTTATTAAACTGATAATCAGATGGAGCTGGATTATATTTAGTTGATGAATCCATATCATTTTTAATGGTGATAAAATTGGTAATGCTATCTTCCACTTTATAACTTGAATCTAGATCATTTATAAACTCAATTTCCAAATCCGCGCCTCTGTGTGAAGGTCTTGAAAAGAATATATGCGCTGAATCTTGAAACAACATGCATTCACTGATGAAAGACTTGTCGAAATCTAGTGGTAAAACCCCAGTAACAATTTCTTTATCCTTTGAAAGTAAAACGTAATTAACCATATTGTCTTTTTTTTCAGGGTTTTTGAGTTTGCCTTTTATCCTGAAAAAATTCCGCTGCATCAAAAAATTGAAAGCATAATTTCCTGGTTTTAATGTGGAGTCAATTATTAGGCTGGCATTTAAATTCCCATTTAATAAAGGGTATTTATAATGCCATTTTCTACCGGTTATAATTTCTTCAATCCATAAATGAACGGATGCTGTTTTTATGGATTTGAAACTGTCGGCTAAATTGATATCGAAATTAAGGGTGTCTCCATTTTTTAAAACATTCTTGTTGAATGTAGTAATCATTTTGTGTTGATTCTGAGCAACGCATTCTAGGCTAAATTGGGATGAAAAAACAAAAACAAAAATTGTAAAAATAATTTTCTTCATCGTACGAAATTAATTCAAAGAAATGGGATAGAATGAAAAAAGAATGGTTGTTTCACGCAAGCGTGAATGAATTGAAACACGAAGTCACGAAGACGCAAAGGCACGAAGTTTTTTTGTTTCACGCAAAGCGCGCAAAGGAGCAAAGACGCAAAGAGTCACTATGTTGAGGGACTTATTCTCACACTTTGATGATTGGTGAAAACACCAACATCGGCAGACGAAAATCCCCAACCTTTTGAACTTATTGAACTCATTGAACCTCTTGAACCTTACAAGTCTCTTAAACCAGCGTAACAATTTAAACCTAATAAAAAATCCCGGTTACCAAAAAGGCACCGGGATTTTTTAAAAAGTATTGATTAAGAAATTATGGCTTAATAACTACTTTGCCTGATTGTAATCTAACGCCTGAAGCATCAGTTAAATCAACAAAATAAACACCACTTCCAACGTTTTTCAAAATAACATCCATTCTTCCAAAAGTAGATCCTGGAGTGAATGATTGTTTGTACACTCTTGATCCTTTACCATCATAAATCGTAATGCTTAATGGATAACTTTCGCCATTGTATTTATCATTAAATCTAACTTGGAATGCTCCTTTGTTTGGATTTGGATAGATAAATAAAATGTCTGAAGCTGAATCTTTTACAGTTATTGTATTGATTGATGTTGATGCGCAGAAGCCATCGATTGCAGCTGTTGCTTTGTACGTACCTAAGCCATCAATGTCTACAACGATTGATGGAGTTGTTTGTCCAGCCAATAATACGTTGTTTTTATACCATTGGAAAGTTGTATTTGGCGCAGAAGGAGTAACGTTTGCTGTTAATGTAGTCGTTAATCCTGGGAACAAACTTGGATTGTTTGGAACTGAAGTTAAAGTTACACGTGGTAATGGATTTGCAGTCACTTGAACTGTTCTAGTATCAGTACATCCTTGAGCGTTGGTTCCAACTACTGTAAATGTATTTACTAATGCCGTTCCAGGGTTGCTTGGATTCACAACTGGGTTTACAGTAACTGTTGCTCCGGTTAAGTTTCCTGGAGTCCAATTGTATGTGGTTGCTCCTGTTGCAGATAATACTGCTGGAGATCCTGTACAAACATTGGTTACATTACTTGTGGCAGCTACTACAGGAGTTGGATTAACCACTAAAGTTGCTACGTTTGATGTTACTGAACCAGGGCAAGTACCCGCAGATACAGTTGCTATTACACGATATTTATTATTGCTTAAAGTTAAAGCTGGTGCAGTAATGTTGTAGTTTCTGTTGGTTGCTCCAGCAATATTATTCCATGTTGCTCCGCCATCTGTACTCACCTGCCATTGGTAGGTAACACCAGCACCACTTGCATTTGAAGTGAAGTTTGCATTTTGTCCAAGACAAACTGTTGTATTATTTGGTTGAGCTGTTATGGCAGTTGGTGCAGTTACAGACAAAGTAGCTACTGATGAATTTGTAATACCACATTGTGTTGAAATAATAACTTTGTATTTGTTGTTATTTAAATTAGCAGCTACAGAGGCAATTGTGTAAGTATCTGTGTTGGCTCCAACAATATCAGAATATGTTACACCATTATCAGTGCTTACTTGCCATTGATATGAAACACCTGGAGTAGGAGATACTACAGTAAATGTTACAGATGTTGTAGCACATGCACTGATGTTGGTAGGTTGTGTTGTAATGCTTGGTGCATCTGTTGGTGCTAAAGTAAATGATAAAACCTTTGTTTGTACAATTGTTCCTGCAGTACCAGTTACCGTAATGTTGTATGTACCAGTATTTAAACCACTGATATTATTGAAACTTACTACAGTGCTGTTACCTGGAACAACGTTGTTATCACTAAAAGTCACAGTTGTTCCTGCTGGATTGCCCGTTGCTGAATAAACGATTGGTGTTACAAAGTTTAGAATTGAAACTGAACCTAAAGTAGTACTTGCTGAAGTAGCAACACCACAAGTAACAGAAGCTGCTGCTGGATCATCAAAAGCAAATCCTGGCAATGCTTGAGTAATGGTAAAATTGGTATTTGAAATATCAAAGAAAATATTTCCTACAGCTTCTACTTTAATACGAGCAGTAGTAGATACCGTATTAGGAATTGTTATAGCTTCTGTACCATCATTAGGTGTATTTTCTGCCAATACGTATGGCCATGTATAACCACCATCTGTTGATAATGAAATTTTCACATTTGCACAACTTACTGGAGCTAAATCACTTCCGTTTACAGACCATGTAACTGTTTGCGTAGTTAATCCTCTCCAACTTACTGCTGTGTTTGGTACACTTACTGCAAAAGGACCTGCTGTTCCGTTTACCGTTACTTGCATATCTGTAAATTGTGTTTGTCCAACTTTAATTGGAGCTGTAGAACTATATGGAGAATTATCTCTAACGGTTAATCTGAAATTCAATGTTCTTGCTACAGAACTTAATGCTTCAATATCAATACCAGGAGTACCACCAGTTAATGGACCTGTTGTTAATCCACCAGCTAAAACGGTAGCCAATTGAGGACAAATTCTTGTTGGTGATGCAGTTGGTTTGAAAGACAACCAGTTTGGTCCAGCTGCTTTTGTTTGACTTGCTTTGCTATTTGCACCTGAAACAGTTGAGTTGTCATTTTGTTCCCAGCAATATGTTAATGCATCATTATCTGCATCCGTTGCTGATCCTGTTAATGCAAATGGTGTACTTTTTGGAATGATGTAATTAGCTACTGGAGCTACTACTGGAGTAGCATTTGTTCCAGTTAAACTTGTTGTAATAGGACAAGTTTTGGTAGCCAAATTTGCTTGAATTTGAGCAATTGACGTTTCATGATAAATGTCGATTGAGTGTCCTGCAACGTCTTGACTAGTAATACCTGCATATCCCATAATGGTGATACCTGAACCTACTTCTTTATTAACACCCGAACCTTCTAATGACATAGAAAAAGTATGGTTAGCACCAAGTTGGTGACCTACTTCATGAACTACGTAATCAATATCAAAATTATCTCCTTGAGGAATGGCATCAGCTGGAGATGTAATTCCACTTCCTTTTCCACTGTTACAAACGCAACCAATACAACCTGCGTTTCCACCACCACCAGAAGCACCAAACATGTGACCAATATCGTAGTTAGCATCTCCAATTGTAGCAGTTAATGTTGTTTGTAATTGGCTGTTCCATTGACCCATTGTAGTGTAAGGATCAGTTGATGCTACATAATAAATTACTTGAGTAGAATTGTCTATTAAATTCAAATGTAAAGCAAGGTCTTTTTCGTAACAACCATTACAACGTGTAAGTGTTGCGTTGAATGCAGCCAATACCAATCCAACTTGTGCGCTACTAGTAGCACCAAAATAGTTAGAATATTCTGCGTTACAAGATTGTGCCAAACGCATTGTTTTTAAATCTCCTGTTGATCTTGAAGTTAATCCTGCATTTGAAACTTGTGCATTTAAGCCTTCAGCTAAATTTTGATCAGGAGTTGAACAAGTCCATGGTAATTTTCCTTTATTTCTGTTTGAACTAAATACTGCATAAACAGTATGATCTTGTGAATATGGCTCAATAAATTCATTTGGTTTGTCTGTTCTGAAAACCATCGTTTGAATGCCTTGAGGAGAGAAACTTAATTTTAAAGTAGCGTATTTATCAGTTAAACCTTTTCCAGAAAAAGCCCTGATCATTGGAAATCTTGCTTGTAATGCTGCATCAAAATTAGATGCTTCAAATACTTCAAACTGCTCGATTTCTCCTGCAGCGTTTGGTAAAGAAATTACAACGGTGTGTGATGTAGAATTGTTTACTACTTTAAACAATTCTTGTTGCATCATTTCAGCATTCAAATCGTATAATTTGAATTGTGTTGGAAATGATAATCTTGCCACACCCTTGTCTGTAGTGATTTTCGTTAGACTAGTGTGCGCTGACCAAGCATTTTTTTGTTGTGCAAAGATGGTTAATGATGTGCTCATCATGAAAATCAATGCAAAGCTTAATTTGTAAAATTGTTTCATTCTTTTTTTTTTAGGTTTTTATATTAACAGGAATAATTCCGATTACCAGTGCTTGAATTTTGTTTAAAACAAAATTTTGTCATTCAAAAAATGACTAGTGTCAAATGTATTACTAATTATAACTTCTGCCAAAATTGAAAGTATTTTTTTTATTTTTAAAACAAATAAGAAAATTATGTTTTATAAAAGGGTACATGCGAAGTTTTTTACACAATCAATATTTTAATAATGTTTTTTGAAATTTTGCTGGCTACATGTTTTACAAAATCAGCGAAATCAATTGGTGCATTAGAATTAGCACCATCAGAAATAACTCGAATGGTGATAAAAGGTATGTTGAACTCAAAGCAAACTTGCGCAACAGCAGCACCTTCCATTTCTACACAGAATAAATCAGGAAAATGTTGGATTAGGTTTTGACGCGTTGATTCATTAGAAATAAACTGGTCTCCACTTGCAATATCTCCAATATGTGCTTTTTGATTTTTTAAAATTGAAGTATATGTTGGATGCGCATTATCATAAAGCAGCTTATTTTCAATGGCACTATTTAATTTTTCAAACGCATCATTTACCCAATTTGTATCTGCTTCAAAATGTCCTATACCTAGCATTGGAATTTCAAACTGTTCAATGAAAGGACGGGCATCCATATCGTGTTGAAAAAACTTTTTTCCTATGACAATGTCACCAATGTTTATTTCATCGCACATCGCACCTGCAACGCCAGTAAAAATCAATTTATTGATGTTAAACAAATTGATTAATGTAGTAACGGTGCTGGCAGCTGCTACTTTTCCCCATCTGGAAAAAACCAACACCACATTGGTATTATTTATTTTCCCTTGGTGATATGTTCTCATACCTATTTCATGTTCGGTAACATCTGTCATGAGTTCAAGAACACCAGCGATTTCTTCTGGCATTGCGCCCATAACGCCAATGGTTTTATTTTCTTCTTGTGTTATCATAAATATTTTTCTCCCTTAATTCTACTGCGAATGGCATTTGCAGGAACGCCATATATAATTTGGTTGTCTTCAAAATTTTTCAACACCAAAGCTCCGCCACCAATTACATTATGCGCACCAATTTGCACACCATGTTTTATTGTAGCACTGATACCTACTGATGTAAAATTGCCAATCGAAACATTTCCACCGGTTGTCGCATTTGGCGCCAAACTTGCAAATGCGCCAAAATGGCCATCATGATCCATACTTGCTTTTGTGTTTATAATGGTAAACTCTTCGATTCTTGTATCGCTGTTTACAATTGCTCCGGCCATGATGCAAACGCCTTCGCCTATTTTTACCCCTTTGGCAATTTGTGCCGACGGATGTATCAAAGTAGCAAATTTGATGGATGGATGTAATACAGAAATTCTTTCTTTAACCAAATGGCGTACCCAATTGTCACCAATGGCAATAAATAAATGCACATCTTTATAGATAGGTTCAGACAAAATGGATTCATCTCCTAAAATACCATAACCCAAAACAGTTTTTTCAAGATTAGGATTATTTTCTATTAAACCAAGCAATTCAAATTTTCCTTGCTTTTCAACAATGTCAATAATGACTTTGGTGTGTCCAGAAGCGCCAATAAGGATGAGCTTTTCTTTTTTCATGAAAAAATATTGGGTTTAAAAATACATAAGTTTTATCATTACCATTCAAAAAATCATTTTACCAACTAGCTGATGTGAAAGACATAAAATGGTATAAATTGCAAACAAATAAAAACCACACCGAATTATATGAATCTAGAATTAAATAAAAATGAAGATGCCCAAAAAATGGCATGGAGTTTCATTCGACAGAAATTAGAAATTATTGCTGAAGGCGGCGGAAATAAAGCCATTGCCAAACAAAAAGAAAAAAATAAACTTACCGCTCGTGAAAGAATTGAATACTTAATTGATGCTGATAAACCATTTGTAGAAATTGGCGCTTTTGCGGGATATGAAATGTATCCCGAACATGGTGGTTGTCCTGCAGGTGGCGTGGTAGCAGGAATGGGTTATGTGAGCGGTCGCCAATGTATTATAGTGGCCAATGATCAAACGGTAAAAGCAGGCGCATGGTTTCCGATTACAGGAAAGAAAAATTTACGCATGCAAGAAATTGCCATGGAAAACCATCTTCCGATTATATATATTGTAGATAGCGCGGGCGTTTATTTACCCATGCAAGATGAGATTTTTCCGGACAAAGAACATTTTGGTAGAATGTTTAGAAACAATGCCAAGATGAGTGCAATGGGTATCACGCAAATCGCTGCCGTTACAGGCGCTTGTGTTGCCGGTGGGGCCTATCTTCCCATTATGAGCGATGAAACGTTGATGGTTGAAGAGGCAGGTTCCATTTTTTTAGCAGGTCCATATTTGGTAAAAGCTGCAGTAGGCGAAGATATTGATGCCGAAACCCTAGGCGGAGCTGTTACCCACACCGAAATTTCAGGTATAGCAGATTATAAATTCAAAACGGAACAAGATTGTTTGGATCAGGTAAAAAAAATAATGGATAAACTTGGTCCGAT
>Ga0114967_10003501_pt1 | contig 12849 bp, 10 predicted proteins | sample M_130628_MF_Meta_FD_92639 | JGI IMG/M metagenome (GOLD analysis project Ga0114967, IMG submission 92639) | Freshwater microbial communities from Lake Montjoie, Canada to study carbon cycling - M_130628_MF_MetaG | ecosystem: Environmental > Aquatic > Freshwater > Lake | place: Lake Montjoie... | reverse complement strand
CTGAATTAGTACAACATATTAAAGGATTGAGTGAAGAAACAACAACTGGTGTTCACCGTTTATATGAGCGTATGGAAAAAGGTACATTGCCTATTCCTGCAATCAATGTAAATGACTCTGTTACAAAATCTAAATTTGATAATAAATATGGTTGTCAAGAGTCTTTAGTAGATGCGATTCGTAGAGCAACAGATGTTATGATGGCTGGTAAAGTAGCGGTAGTAGGATCTTATGGAGATGTAGGAAAAGGATCTGCAGCTTCATTAAGAGGTGCAGGTGCTCGTGTAATTGTAACTGAAATTGATCCTATTTGTGCATTACAAGCAGCAATGGATGGTTTTGAAGTTAAAAAAATGATTGATGCAGTTGCAGAAGCGGATATTATTGTTACAGCTTCAGGTTGTAGAGATTTGATTACAGAAAAACATTTCCGTGCAATGAAAGATAAAGCGATTGTTTGTAACATTGGTCACTTCGATATTGAGATTGATATGGCTTGGTTAAATGCAAATTATGGCGATACTAAAAATACAATCAAACCACAAGTTGATATGTACACAATTGAAGGTAAAGATGTAATCGTTTTAGCAGAAGGTCGTTTAGTAAACTTAGGTTGTGCTACTGGTCATCCTAGTTTTGTAATGAGTAACTCATTTACCAATCAAACATTGGCTCAATTAGAGTTGTGGTTGAACCCAGGTAAATACGAAAACAAAGTATATGTTTTACCTAAACATTTAGATGAAAAAGTTGCTCGTCTACATTTAGCGAAAATTGGTGTTGAATTAGATGAATTAACAACTGAGCAAAGTGCTTATTTAGGAATTCCTAAAGAAGGTCCTTTCAAAAATGATATGTATCGTTATTAATTCGGATGTCGGATGTAAGTTGTCTGATATTCGGAAATACAAAAAAGTCGTTGATTTATTTCAACGACTTTTTTTTGAATATATTTATTTGAGTGGTGCTTTTTTAATATGCTAAACCTGTAAAATAATAATTATCGAATTGTTTGTAGGTTTCATTTCCTACTTGATTTATGAGTGTGATTTTATGATTGTCGTCATCCACAGAAATTTTAAAACCGTTGCGTACTTCTACAATGAAATTAGTGTAATCGCCAGCTGTTTTATCGCCATAATGGTTTGATAATTTTGGATGCAATCCACCGAAATCATGAAAAATGACATCCAACCAAGCAAAGTTTTTATATTCATTGATGACAGCAAAATTAAATGGAGAGGGGTTGTTATTAATAAATTGATCGACCACTCCTGTGCCATCATTTACAAAATAGGATAAATGAAACGTATTGGCATCAATCACAACAACGGTATTTCTGACAATAAAAGCATTGATAAAAGAGGTTGATGAAAACCCGGTTAAATTGGTCAAATTGCTGTTCATAAAAGGAACAGGATCATGAGGCGCAATTATAAAATTATTGTTACTTACATAATAGAATGAGTTTGTTGCGGTATGAAAATGGAAGTCTTTAACATACTTTGTATTTTGAATTTCTTCTAGGAGATTGCCTGATGAAATTTCAACTATTTTAATGTTGCTAGAATCACTTTTATACGCAAGTTTTGTAAATGAAGAATCAACGGCAATTTTTGCAACGCCTGAATCAATACCTGGAATTGTTTCTACCTCATTTAAATTGGATTTGTAGATTTCAATTTTACCTTTATTAATAATGGCAAAACTTCTTTTATCTGGTGTTGCAGTAGGAACTGTTTTAATGTCTTTTATACAGCTTAACGCCAAAATAAATAACAGGCAAAGTAATTTATAGTTCATGTTTAAAATCACTTGTAATGTAAAATTTAATATCTGGGTTGTTGTTTTTTTCAGTGTTTAAATACCATTCACTTTCGGCTAAATAAACAAAGTTTCCTTCTTTATCTTCTACAATATTGGCTTGTTTGTACCGCATAAAATCTGCAACTTTTGTTGGGTCTCCTTTTATCCAGCAAGCTTTAAAATAAGGGAGTGTTCGGAAGCTACAAGCTGCGCTGTACTCTTGCAATAAACGATATTGAATGACTTCAAATTGCAAATCACCAACACAACCAATAATTTTACGATTGCCTCCATGTTGTGTAAATAATTGAGCAACACCTTCATCGGTCAATTGTCGAATTCCTTTTTCTAATTGTTTTGTTTTCATTGGATCGTTGTTTACCAATTCTTTAAACAATTCGGGTGAAAAACTTGGAATTCCTGTATAGGTCATCATTTCACCTTCAGTTAAGGTATCTCCAATTTTAAAATTTCCTGTATCAAACAAACCAACTACATCCCCTGGAAATGCATCATCAACTATATTTTTTTCACGAGCTAAAAAAGTATAAGGATTGCTGAAACGTACTTTTTTTTCATTTCGAACATGCGTGTAAAACGTATTTCGTTCAAATTTTCCAGAGCAGATGCGTAAAAAAGCAACTCTGTCTCTGTGTTTAGGGTCAATGTTGGCATGTATTTTAAATACAAATCCAGTAAATTTATCTTCGTTTGCTTTCACTTCACGAGTATCTGTCATTCGAGGACGAGGAGCGGGCGCAATTTGTATAAACGTATCTAACAAATCTTTAATGCCAAAATTGTTTACTGCACTTCCAAAAAATACGGGTGCTAAATGACCTTCTAAATAATCTTCTACAGGGAAATTTTCATATACACCATTAATCAATTCCATGTCTTCACGCAGTTGATTGGCATCTCGTTCACCCACTAATTCTACAATTTCATTGGTAGACAAATCGGGTAGTTTTACTAAATCATTGTCTGTTGCTTTTTGGTTTGCGCCAAAAGTCAATAAGCTTTTATTATGAATGTTGTACACTCCTTTAAATTCACGCCCCATATTAATTGGCCATGAAAGCGGTTGTGTTTTAATATTTAGTTTTTTCTCAACTTCTTCTAATAAGTCAAATGGATTTTGTCCGTCTCTATCCATTTTGTTGATGAAAATGATAACGGGAGTATTTCGCATTCTACAAACTTCCATCAAGCGTTCAGTTTGTTCTTCCACGCCTTTTACGCAATCAATTACTAATACGACGCTGTCAACGGCGGTTAATGTTCGATACGTGTCTTCGGCAAAATCTTTGTGTCCGGGAGTATCTAATAAGTTGATCAGTTTGTCTTTATATTCAAAACTCATTACCGAGGTAGCCACCGAAATTCCCCGTTGACGTTCAATTTCCATAAAATCGGAAGCCGCATGCTTTTTTATTTTATTTGATTTTACAGCACCTGCAGTTTGAATGGCGCCTCCAAACAACAAGAATTTTTCAGTCAAGGTCGTTTTACCAGCATCGGGGTGTGATATAATAGCGAATGTTTTTCGCTTTTCTATTTCGTGTTCATATTTCATACAGGGCGCAAATATAGTTTTTAGTTATTAGTTTTTGGTTGGAACTGCTTGTTTATTGCATTAAAAAATATAATTTGTATTAAATTAAAATTGATACCTTTATAAAACAATCTAAAAATAAACTATTTATGAAAAAAATTATTCAGTTCTCTTTTATAACATTCACATTGGCAATTATATATTTTACCAACGTATCGTATAGCTCGGGACCTCCAACATCGTCTGTTACTGGAGGTTGTAGTTGTCATGGTCCAGCGAGTGCAAATACGTTTGTAACTGTAGATTTTAATGGAGGTGATTTGTATTATACGAATGGGCAAACATATCCTATTACGATTTCGGTTATTTCATCCAGTTCTAAACCAGCAGCTGGATTTGCTTTGAGTACGAATATTGGAACATTTGGTAATGAACCTGCAGGAACTCAACTTTCGGGCAATGTTTGGATGCATAATACTCCAGAAGCAACTTTAGGTGCATCACCAAGTGTTGCGAGTTGGACTATTGATTGGACAGCACCTGCATCAGGGGCGGTTCCTTTGCAAATTTTTGCTGTAGGCAATGCTGTTAATTTAGCCGGTGGAAGCAGTGGAGATGAGTGGGCTTTTTCGCCAAGTTTGAATGTTGCTTTACCTTTAGTATTTACAAATTTTAGAGCCACCACTGTTGAAAAAAATATGATTTTAAATTGGTCAATTGTAGAAGAAAAGAATGTAAAAGAATATCAAATTGAACAATCTAAAAATGGTGCCGATTTCACTGCGATAGGTAAAGTAGATGCGAATTTACTTGCGACTTATCAATTTATAGATGATTCAAAAGAAAATACACCAATTGTATATTATAGAATAAAAGCAATTGATTTGAACGGTAAATTTATTACTTCTAAAATTATTCAAGTTGAAAAAGAAAATGCCGCATCTTCAATAAAAATTTATCCAACAATGGTTACCGAGAATCATCCGATTTATATTCAACACAATGAAAGGGATGCTGACATTATGATTTATAATATGAATGGTCAATTGGTGAAAACTCAACAAATTACAAAATCAACTTCAGTATTAGACTTGCATGAAATGTCAAAAGGAATGTATTTTGTTTTTGTAAGAACAAATAAAACTAAAACATTTGTTGATAAAATTATTTTCAATTAGTTAGTTTACATTGAGCATATATGCATTTCGGTTTTTTAACTTTAGCGCGATGCATTGTATTTAAAATATAGAAAGTAAACAAAAACGGTTCTCAAAAGAGAACCGTTTTATTTTTATCAATAAAATTATAAAAATTAAGCTAACGTGATGCTGTTATCTAAATAAACATCTTGAATTGTATTCAATAATTGAATTCCTTCATTCATTGGTTTTTGGAATGCTTTACGACCAGAAATTAATCCCATACCGCCAGCACGTTTGTTTACAACTGCTGTCATGACTGCTTCAGCCATATCAGTTGCTCCTTTACTTTCACCACCAGAATTAATTAATCCAACACGACCCATATAGCAGTTTGCTACTTGGTAACGAGTTAAATCGATTGGATGATCGGTAGTCAATTTATCGTATACTAATTTGCTCGTTTTTCCGAAGTTTAACGCATTGTAACCACCATTGTTAGTTGGTAATTTTTGTTTGATGATATCAGCTTGAATGGTTACACCTAAATGATTTGCTTGCGCAGTTAAATCAGCTGCTGCATGGTAATCAACACCATCTTTTTTGAAACCAGAATTTCTTAAATAGCACCATAAAACGGTTGCCATTCCTAATTCGTGTGCATATTCAAATGCTTTTGCAACTTCTTGAATTTGACGAGTACTTTCTTCGCTACCAAAATAAATAGTTGCTCCAACAGCTGTTGCACCCATGTTCCAAGCATCGCGAATAGAACCAAACATGATTTGATCGAATCCATTAGGATATTTAATAAATTCATTGTGGTTAATTTTTACAATGAATGGAATTTTGTGTGCATATTTACGAGATACAGCACCTAAAACACCGTAAGTAGAAGCTACTGCATTGCAACCGCCTTCAATTGCTAATTTTACAATATTTTCAGGGTTAAAGTAAGCAGGATTTGGTGCAAAAGAAGCTCCAGCACTGTGTTCAATACCTTGGTCAACTGGCAAAATAGATACATAACCTGTATTTTTTAAACGGCCATTTCCCATTAAAGTTTGAATACTGCGTAATGTTTGGATATTGCGATTGCTACCAGCCCACACATCGTCTATTGTATTTTCAGAAGGCATGTAAAGGTCCTCTTTTGCAATAGTTGTGCATTTGTGGTCAAGATAGTATGCTGCGTCTTTTCCTAATAAATCTAAAATTGCTTGATTAGCCATATATTATATTTTTTATTAAATTTTAAAAAGTGAGCAAAAGTAATCAAAAGCACCTGAAGTTTATAGTTTTTTTGCACAAAAATGACAAAAATCAATCTAAAGTGATAAAATGAACACCATTCTCATAGTCTTTATCTAATTGATTCATAATCTTTTGGAACTGTTCAGGGTTTTTAACGAAGTCAATTTGGGTAGTATCTATAATTAGCGTTTTAAATTGCTCAGATTTTAATAACTGTAAATATGCATTCTGTAAATCCATTAAATATTCATCTTCGATATTTTGTTCATATTCTCTACCACGTAGTTTAATATTTGATTTAAGCTTAGATAAAGGGGCATGTAAATAAATAATTAAATCGGGTTTAGGTAAATTTAGGTAGATGATATCGAAAATAGTTTCATACAATTTGTATTCATCTTCTTGCAAATTGACTTTCGCAAATAATTTACTTTTTATGAATAAATAATCTGAGACTGTAAACTGATTGAATAAGTCTCTGGTGTTGAGCATTTCTTTTAATTGTTTAAATCGCTCTGCTAAAAAGGAAAGTTCTAATGGAAAAGAGTATTTGTCTTTGTCTGCGTAAAATTTTGGCAAAAAAGGATTGTCTGCAAACTGTTCTAATATCAGGTTTGCGCCTAATTCTTTTTGAAGCATTTGGGCAAGGGTTGTTTTGCCAGCCCCAATATTTCCTTCTATTGTGATATATTTATACTTCATAAAAAGCTTGCGAAAATAAGACGATTTTAAATTGTCTCAACATATAATTTACTCAGAAAATGTCAACAAGTAAATAATGTCCAATGATTGGATAGATAAAAGTAAAAATATTTTTGAATCAGAATATTTGAAAAAATACATCTGTAAAAACAAAAAGCACCAAGTTGAAAATGGATTTAGTTACGATCGTCACTGCTACGATTCATAAAAATAAGAATGTAATAGAGGAGAGTAGCGATTGAGCTGATAGCAGCGACTACATAAGTTCTTGCCGCCCATTTGAGCGCATCTTCAGCCATTTTGTGTTCATCAGCTTGTAAAATCTGACTGTCTTCTAACCAAGCCAAAGCACGATTGCTTGCATCATATTCTACTGGTAAAGTCACAATAGAAAAAATAGTTGTAATAGAAAATAATAATATTCCAATTAATAAAATAGTTTGATTTCCACCGCCAAAGCCCATCATACCAATACCTGCTAAAATAACCCATTGTGAAAGTGTGGAACCAATTTTTACAGCGGGAACCATTTTACTTCTCATTTGCAACATACTATATTGAGTGGCATGTTGAACTGCATGTCCGCATTCATGCGCAGCCACTGCGGATGCAGTAACGCTTTGTCCATCGTAAACTTCTGGACTTAAATTAACGGTTTTGTTTTCGGGATTGTAATGATCAGAAAGAAAGCCCGGCGTGCTAACTACTTGTACATCATAAATGCCATTATCTCTTAGCATTTTTTCTGCTATTTCTTTGCCAGACAATCTATTTGATAAACCTACTTGACCATATTCGGTCATTTTTGATTTTAATCTGTTGCTTACCATCATGCCAACAAGAAACATTATTCCAGCAATTATATAATAACCTATCATTTTCTTAAATTTTTAATATTCATTGCAAATATAAGCCCAAAGCTATTTTGATTATCTGATAAGACACAATTACAGGTTTTGCAAACAAGTTAGCGACATTTTGTCATTAACTTAAAACCCTTGATAGGTAAGGGTTTGTAGTTTTTTTACCTTTTTAACACAATAATTTTTTGTAGAAACGTTGAATAGCCGTAATTTAGCAATGAATTTTATGGGTTAGTAAGCAAAGGGTTGTCGAGAAATTGATAACCCTTTCTTCTTTTTATGATGAAATATTAACCTCTGATTTTTATATTTCGAATTCAATAATTTTCAAATTCAATTCATTAAAATGGCCAAAACAAAAACAACTTTTATTTGTCAATCGTGTGGAATAGAAAGTGCAAAGTGGCAAGGAAAATGTCCTTCCTGTAATTCATGGAATACATTTGTAGAAGAAATTATTCAGAAGGAAAGTAAGAAAGAAAATTGGAAAGAAGATGAAGTTGGTAGGAGTTCAACATCTAAAAAATTAAATGAAATTGAGGAAACAGAAAATCAACGAATCATTACAGAAGATGCAGAATTAAATCGTGTTTTAGGCGGTGGAATTGTTTTAGGATCTGTCATTTTAGTAGCAGGAGAACCGGGAATAGGAAAGAGTACCTTGTTTCTTCAAGCATCATTGCAATTAAAAAATTGTACCACTTTATATATTAGCGGAGAAGAAAGTTTGCAACAAATAAAATTGAGGGCTGAACGGATAAAAATACCCAATGAAAATTTTTATTTATTGACAGCAACTGAAACACAAGCTATTTTTAATGAGGTAAAAAAAATAAAACCACAACTTATTATTATTGATTCTATACAAACATTAGAAACGCAATATATTGAAAGTGCACCTGGAAGTGTGAGTCAGGTACGAGAGTGTACTGCTGAAATTGTTCGCTTTGCAAAAGCTACGAATACACCCGTTTTTATTATTGGACATATTACAAAAGATGGTTCAATAGCTGGGCCAAAAGTGTTAGAACACATGGTGGATACCGTATTACAATTTGAAGGAGATAGGCATTATTCTTATCGAATATTAAGAACGACCAAAAATCGGTTTGGTTCGGCACATGAACTAGGAATTTATGAAATGAATGAGGGAGGGTTGAGGCAAATTTCTAATCCAAGTGAAATATTAATTACTCAAAAAGAGGATTCATTAAGTGGCATTGCAATTGCAGCAACCTTAGAAGGTGCTAGACCATTGTTAATAGAAACGCAAGCATTAGTTACGCAATCGGTTTATGGAACACCACAACGGACTTCATCAGGTTTTGATTTGCGCAGAATGCAATTGCTATTGGCAGTATTGGAAAAACGAGGAGGGTTTCATTTTGGTGCCAAAGATGTTTTTTTGAATATCGCTGGAGGAATTAAAGTAGAAGATCCAGCCATTGATTTAGCAGTTTTATGCGCGATTCTTTCTTCCTATGAAGATAAATGTTTGCCACATAAAATATGTTTTGTTGGTGAAGTCGGATTGAGTGGAGAAGTAAGAGCGGTGAATAGAATTGAACAACGAATTGCAGAAGCAGAAAAATTAGGCTTTGAAAAAATTGTCATTTCATCCTTTAACAAATTGAGTTTCACACACGAGTATAAAATTGATATCGTGAAAGTAAATAAAATCGAAACATTGTATAATATGCTTTTTTAAATGATAATTAATAACCTACGAAAACTAAGTAATCAAATTTTCTCTTTATTCTATCCTAATTTATGTGCAGGCTGCCATGTAGACTTAGTGCGCCATGAAAAAATAATTTGTTTAAGCTGTTGGGAAACATTGCCTAAAACAAATTTTCATTTAAGAGAAACAAATCCTGTCGCACAAAAATTTTGGGGCAAAATAAATATACAACATGCAACCTCATTTTATTATTTCAACAAAGAAGGAAGATTGCAGCAAATTTTACATGCATTAAAATATCGAAAGCAATTTGATGTGGGTATTTTATTGGGTCAAAAAATGGGCGTTGATATCCTATATGCTCCTTGGATTAAAGAAATTGATGTCATTATTCCAATTCCTTTATCCAAAGAAAAAATGAGGATCAGGGGATATAATCAAAGTGAAAGTATTGCACAAGGATTGAGCGCTGTGTTGCATATTCCGATTCAAACGAATGTTGTGTTGAGGGTAAAAAATACAGCATCACAAACTAATAAGAATATAGCAGAACGAATGGAAAATGTGAAAGATGCTTTTGCTGTTCAAGATGCAGAAAAATTAAAAAATAAACATGTATTATTAATCGATGATGTCTTAACTACTGGGGCCACATTGGAGGCTTGTGCAAGAGAATTGCATACAATTGAAAACTGTAAAATTAGCATAGCAACAATTGCCTATGCAATGGATTAATCATTTTTACGTTATATTTGTTCAACGTATTATTTTATATGAATTATAGATTTGGGAAAGCAATTCTTGTTGTTTTATTGTTGATTGTGATGGTTCAGTTTTTTTCGTCTTGTAAAAAGGATACCTTTTTAATGAATGGGGGTACCCTTTCATTTTCAACCGATACGTTAAAATTTGATACTGTTTTTACTTCATTAGGAAGCGTTACTCGCTCTTTTAAAATTTATAATACCAATAATAAACGAGTTAAAATCAATCAAATAAAATTAGAAAAAGGCTCGCAATCTTTTTTTAGAATGAATATTGACGGGGTGCCTACTAAAGATATTACAGACATTGAAATTGCTCCAAATGACAGTATCTATGTTTTTGTAGCATTGACTATTAACCCCACAAATGGTAATAATCCTTTCCTTATTGAAGACAAAGTGCTTGTGAACTTAAACAATAATATCAGTACTGTTCCATTGGAGGCATACGGGCAAGACGCTCATTTTATTCGTGACAGTATTCTAAAATCACAAACTTGGATTAATGACAAGCCTTATGTAATTATTCATTCTTGTCTAGTTGATTCTGCACAAGTATTAACCATACAGAAAGGCTGTAGAATTTATTTGCATGCCGATTCTAAAATGTATGTTGCAGGTACCTTAAAAGTGTTTGGTACTAAAACAGATTCAGTAGTTTTTCAGGGAGATCGTTTAGATAGAGATTATTTTGGATATAAAGATACTCCATCTGAGTGGGGTGGTTTTTATTTTACTCAAAGTAGCAATCAATGTAATTTGAATTATTGTGTAATTAAAAATGCCGGTAATTCTACTGGTGACGGTGCATTCCCTGCCGCAATCATGGTTGCTCCTACGCCAAATTTAGGAGGGCCAATTGTAGAATTTAATGCTTGCACCATTGCAAATTCTGGTGGATATGGTGTATTGGCTTTTAATACGAATTTACATTTTAATAATTGTTTAATACACTCATGTGGTTTACAAAATGTATTGATTACAGAAGGCGGTGATTATGAATTTAATTATTGTACGATTGCAAATTATGGAGGTTATGGATTAAATCATGCTCAAGAACCAACAGCGGTTTTTATCAATTATAGAGAATTAAATGATGGATCTTTTGTAGGAAATAATTTAAAATTAAAATGCGCAAATACTATTATTTATGGCTTTTTAGAAGATGAAGTTTTATTTGATAAAAAAACTACTTGGGTTTATGATGTGAAAATGGAAAACTGTTTACTAAAAAGAAAAACGCCTATCATGTCAGGTTTGATTAATGAGGTGAACGCGCTTGCTTACAATTCTGATCCACAGTTTGTCAATTACAGCAAATGGGATTTTCATCCTAAAACTACTTCTCCAGTAAAAGGTGCAGGTATTTATTTACCATTATATCCTTTTGATTTAGATGGAAATAACAGGAGTACAACAGCTCCAAGTATCGGTTGCTATGAGGTACAATAAGTTGTAAGATTTAATAAAGAAACAGCAATCAATTTATAAGCTTAAATCTAAATATTGTAACTCATTTCCATGCTTTGGGGAGTTTATTTATTTATTGTTCCTCAAAAATTTTCCATGCTTCTTCTGCTTGAATATGCAACATTTCTAAACCATTTTTAATTTGAGCGCCTTGGTTTTCTGCAATCGAGAGTAGTTTTGATTTTTCAGGATTGTACACTAAATCATAAACAAAATGGTTGTCGGATATTAAATGAAAGGGTAGTGGCAATACTTCCTCAACTTTGGGATACATGCCTACAGGTGTTGTGTTGATTAATATTGAATATTCTTGCATTATTTTTTCATCAATATCTGCATAGGTAATTCCATCTAAAATTTCATTTCTGCTTACTTGTAAAAAGGGGATTTGATGTTTTTCTAGAATATATAGCACTGCTTTATTCGCACCGCCTGTTCCGAAAACCAATGCTTTTTTAGGTGATTGAATTGCTGAAATAAATGGTAAAAATGATTTTTCAAAACCAATCATGTCTGTATTGTATCCAATGAGTTGATTGTTTGAAATTTTTACACAGTTTACAGCACCTATTTTTTTTGCTTCAATATCGATATCATCTAACAAATGAATAATTGATTCTTTAAAAGGGATAGTCACATTAAAACCATTTAATTGATTTTGAGACAATATTGTTTTGATATTGTCTAAATTAGGCAGTGAAAAATTTTCATACCTTGCTTCTATTCCTTCTTTATTAAATTTTTCAGTAAAGTAAAATTTAGAAAAAGAATGTTCTAATGGATAGCCAATCAGTCCGAATGTCTTCATAAAAAAAGAAAAAAAATCCTCCATTGTTGGAGGATTTGAATTTTATTATTTGTCTAAATAAAACATAAATGTATCGCCACGAAGTCCTACACGGGTTGCTTCTAAAGGAATTACTTCGTTGGGAGCGATGTTACCTAAGTTTACATTGCAACCACACAATTCCATAAAATAGACTTGTTGGGCTTTTTGTGGAGCTTCCCAAATGATTTTTTCACCTGGAATTTGCGTTAATATTTCTTGTACCAATCCTTCTCTTACTTCACCAGAACTTCTGTAGATACCTACATTGCCTGCTTCTCTTGCTTCTGCAATCACGTATTCACTACCTGCTTCAAGTTCTGCTCTCATTAATTCTATCCACTTGTAAGGAGGAATGATATGTGCTGCATCTTTGCTACCTACTTCACTTAATACCGTTACTTCTTTTGCTAATTTTTCAATGTAACCACATTTTTCTGAATGCGGAATGCTGACAGAGCCGTCAGAAACTTCGACATGCTTTAATCCAAAATCTTTAATCATGCTCAAATATTCATCAAATTTATTTCTGATTAAAAAGGCTTCGAATAAGGTGCCCCCTAAATAAACCGGTATATTTGCATCTGCATATATTTTTAATTTTTCTTTTAAATTAGGGGTTACCATCGAGGTCCCAAAACCTAATTTAACAATATCAACATAAGGGCCCGATATAGATAAAAAATTGATAACTTCTTGATTGCTTAATCCTTTGTCCATTACCATCGTTAAACCATCTTTACGAGGTTTTGAGGTTCTTACAGGCATTTGTGGTAAATCGTAATTCAT
>Ga0114967_10003500_pt1 | contig 12851 bp, 15 predicted proteins | sample M_130628_MF_Meta_FD_92639 | JGI IMG/M metagenome (GOLD analysis project Ga0114967, IMG submission 92639) | Freshwater microbial communities from Lake Montjoie, Canada to study carbon cycling - M_130628_MF_MetaG | ecosystem: Environmental > Aquatic > Freshwater > Lake | place: Lake Montjoie... | reverse complement strand
GAGCCTCAAGTAGTCCAAACGACCCCTCTACTCTATAGACCGCCACCAACTCACGGCTCGCGCATACTAACTCAAGTGTGCGCGATGCAGTCGCTGTGGGCACTCACGCCAGAGGCCTTAGGACCGCCCATCTGCAAATACCACGTGCACGTTATGGAGACCTTTGCAAACCCCGATGTGTGGATCGCCCGAGATTCTGTGCTAGGTACTATGGTTAGCCACACGCTCGAGCGCAGCGCAGACAGTACGCTACCAGACTTCCTGTGCGACGACCGCCAGCTGCTGCGGGACATCCGGGATAGTCCAACCCGCGTGTCAACGATTCGACTCCAGTGGGCCGCCGGGTCGCAGCGGCTCTTCGAGTACGATTGGACTGCTCCCCATAGAGTCGACCCGAGCGAATCCTATGATGCACTCGTGATTACAGTCAACCCCAAGAAGGTCGCGCACGCCAACTACCTCGGGCACATGACGCAGTGGCGAAATAATGCTAAGTTTACAAACAGTGAGGTGATGCCCCATCTGCGAGTCGGGTGGCTGAAATACATCTACTACTGCATTATGATGTGGAGCGGTGCGCCTATACGGCCAAAGGCACTGCTAGAGCCAAGTGCGTAGTAGGCGCAGTTTTTTACTATAACTATGTCGATTATCGAAGTTAACTACTGGTTATAATTGAAAAATAGAGATCCCATGCACTGCCACCGACTATGTCACAGCGCAGAAGTGTTAAAAAAGAAGCTCGCTCACCAGTCGACAAGTTATATGCAGACCTTCTAGAACGGGTCGGAAGCTATCTCACCATCTATGAACGGTGTCAGTGTTGTTTGGTTTCGCGATTCTTTGGGAAGAGCCTTAATGCTGGCACCCAGCGACTTGTAATGTCCTGGCTAAAGAGCCCGCATGTGGACGATCAGCTGTTAATAGCCCACTTCAACACAGAAAAACTACGTGCGGCATTTCGAGTCGATCCTACTCTACCGAACCCCGGTGAGTTGGGCCCCCCAACGACCCCCGAACGGATTATTGGGGCTCTCCCGTCGCTGCGGCCACAGTTGCTGCGGCCAATTACGCCTGGCGATCAAACTCCTGGCGATCAAACCCTAGGCGATCAAACCCCATACATGACTGTAGTAGAGAATGAGCCTTACTATCCCGGTCTGCCCACCTATGCGAGCACCGAATTTGTGAACGAGCTGGCACCCGGTTTCTTTAGCATCTCATTCCCGCTCAAAGAATCAAGACATCCACAGTGCTCGTTACTGGATTATGTCAAAGAGATGGGCAGCCAATCTTTCAACGAGAATGCGGTTCGACCACTCAAACCGCGCCCCAGCGATATGGTCACGATCGGGGGGATAATAAGGGAGGCGACCGAAGGGGGGCGGTCCACCTCTGACCTACAAGCGCCTGTCAGCCTGCCGCACTGGTTGTTTGAAGCCCCACAGAATCTGCCCGTCGCTCTCTGGAAGTATCAACCGGCTGGCGAGTACTCCCACATCTACATGCTACTGTGTGAGATCAACCGATCTGGTTTCTACCCTCGAGCGATCGTGCGAACAGTTGTGGGATGCCACCAGTGGCGGTTTGTTAGCCCTCTTGTTGAGGGCTATGATGTTTCAAGCTGCGTCACCTGTGACCTTACTACAACGTGTAGGAAGGTATTTGCAGAGTACTGTGGTCGAGAGACTCTACTAACTCTGGGCGATTCATACTCACCACTGTATAGCTATGTCAAGCCAACGGAATTGACTACGTACAAAATCCACATCCCCTCGAGACGATTGGTAGTGCGCGACGCAGAGCCAGCTCAGACTGCAACCGTAAAATCGTTGGAGCTTGCTACCCGTGCAGAATTCTCAAACCTATTCCACCCCGCCCATCCTTGGGTAGTTCGGAAGATGGAGGGACGACCTACCAAAATATCGCCGTTGAGGTGCGATACTGTAGACACGGACCGGCTGAGTGCAGCCCTCAGCGCGATTGCAGATGATGCATCCGACGATGGTGAATCCGAAGATGATGCATCCAAAGATGGTGAATCCGAAGATGGTGAATCCGACGACGATTGGTGACTAATCTGCAGTCGGATCCGCAGCGTGGGTACTCATGTGCATGAGTACTTTTTTAAAATTAATTCTATGAGCCAGCAGGCGCAACCCATAGGCCGCTATGGGCCAGCGGGCGCCACCCACTGGAACTTTTCAGCATGGCAAAGGTTGCATATCGCAGCCCAACTATGCTTCTTTTTGGTCCAGAAGAGTTCACCGCCACAGCGACATGCCCCGAACGGGTCCTCGGGATTTAGCTCATAGAAAGCGCCACAGAGATCCTGCCAGAGTTTTGAAGAGACCGGATTTGTTGAAAGGCCAGCGCTGTATGCGTTCTGCGCCACCTTAACTTCAAGATAGTAGCGTTTAAAGAGTGCGACACTCATATGGCTCTTACGTATTATAAGCATCATGAAATGCGCATCGTTTATTTTGTCCATGTCCTTCCTGCCGGAGCTAACACCAGCGAGCTTAAATTAGCGCCGCGCCGCGAACATGTGCGCGCACCAACAATAAACATAAGTATACATTTCCACCTCGGCAACTACAAGACGGCCTCAAGCCACGTGCTCAAGTACTACGCGGCCGCGAGCATTACGGCAAAAGACGCGCACCCCCAGAACCTTGTCTGGTATTTCTATGAAAAAGAGGATGCGGCCATAACAGATTGGATCGGAATCACACTTCTACTATGTAACTGTCTCTACTGCGCGGCTCGCATAATCTCAGCAATCCAGTAGCTATAGCGCGATTTTTTCAGCGAGCTTGTCGGCATTCTGCTGATGCGCAGATACTCGGCCTCGAGAAACTCGGGGGCACCCGGCCCTGTGATTGAGTCCCAGTTGTCGACAAAGCAGACGGGTAGGTCATCCCACTGAGCGACATTGGGGCAGCGGCGCACGATCGGAATGCTGCCCATGTAGAGAGTCTCCCACAACCGGTGGGTATCCACGCCATTGCCGCGCGGGCAGACCACAAACTTATGGTTGCGGATCGCGCGCAGGAACTCACGGCGGCCATCGTGCGAGTCGACGGGGGTTCCTGTATCAACCCAGGGGAGCGTACTCAGGGCCTCCATAAGGGGCTCGCGCTCTACTCGGTAGGTCTCTGGCTTGAAGTTTGCGTAAATCAATCGCGGGGCGAGGTCGCGGGGCTCAGACGCAACTTCGGCCATTGAGGCCACATTGCCGTAAATGCGGTGCAAGTGCGACTCGTCAGTGTCATTAGTGATTCCGATGGGGATTGCGCGCAGCTTCGGGTGGCTGTGCTCGACATTGGTCGCGAACCAGATGTCGCAGTTGCTCTCGTAGCGCTCAAAGATCTCTTTTGTGATGGGGTAATCGCTGTGGCCCGAGACCCACACCCGAGCGGGCGCGGCACCGTGGTACTGTCCGCGCCACATGAGCGGGCGCCCCTCCCACAGAGTGTCAGTTTTTACATAGCAGCAGGAGGGATTACCAACAACCGCCGCCAGGAAACGGTCGGCCTGGATAATATCGTCGGCCATCAAGCGCGCGGTGCATTTAAGGCGCGCTATGGCAACACGATCCACAATTTCGCGGAGCACCTCTGCATTCTCCCGATAGGGTGGCATATGGAAGTCGATGTGGTAGCCATATGCATTATAGATCTGGCGACGGGCGTCTGACGAATCCCATTCAGCTGGGCGGATACGGTCGAGCCGCCGGCGCGCAGCCGCGCCCGCCGATGGGTCTAGCCAGGGCGCAAATGCAAGGCGTTCGGGGCGCTCGGCAGCCCATGATTTGACTTGCTGGTAGAACAGCCGCTGGTCAGTGCACCAACCAACACCACCCTTATTTGCGTGGATGCCATCAGCGACGTGGGCCTCTGACCACTCGCGCAACTGGGCGCGCACATCATCGATGTTGCGTATCGAGAACATTTCACCCCATGTAGCCGGTGCGGCCGCGATGCCGTTCATGTAGACCTCGCGCCACCCCTCGTCGATACCGCGAAGGCCCACAAGCTGGTCGCTCGTATGGCGCTCGAAGCAGTCAACATAGAACTCGCGCTGCATCGGGATCATGTCCATGTCGTTGATGGTGACGCCGGATCTGCCGGCCAACAGCGCCGGATAGAGCAGCCGGATGCACTGGGCCTGGGTTGCAGTTGGCCAACTCGGGATCGCTTTGAAGAATATGACATCGGGGTCATCCTGCAAACCGGCAGGAAGTTCGCCGCCAACAAACACGAGAACAGCGCGGATCCCCACGATCTGCAACCAGGAGCGCCGTACTATCGGCCAGAAATCCAGGTAGTGAGGGTTCTCATTACAGGCTAGTAGCACTGTATCAACGCAGAGAGGCCCTACGGCGCGAGGCGGTTCGCTTGCTGCGGGTTCGCTTGCTGCGGGTTCGCTTGCTGCGGGTTCGCTTGCTGCGGGTTCGCTTGCTGCGGGTTTAGACATCCTTATACTGTGGGAGATCTCATATCTAACAGATAAAAATGACCAAAATAACCCCGCCCGTCTATTTAGGTCAAAGACCTGATTGCTCCGGCAGGACAGCTAGTCGTATGCGTGTTGCAAGGATCGGGCCGCCATCAGGCGCATCCACCGGGTAGGTCTCGTCCTGGATTACATATGCGCCAAACCGGTAGGCAAGCAAAGTAAGGATCGCCTGATCGTGCCGGTGTTCGATAAACTCGGGGTCATTGGGAGCGGCGCTCGGTGTGTCGTCGACTAAGTGGTAGTTGCAGACGCCCGCATACCACTCGTCGATGAAGGCAACTCCTGCAAGCGTGTTGCAGACAGCCAAAACGGTCCCGTGCAGCTGAGGCCGGTCTAGATATGAAACCCCGTCAAATGCAAGAACGGTGTCCATTTTGGTCCAGCGGCGCACCGGGTGCTCAAGCGCCTGCGTGAGCACAGTGTGTGCGCGCGCCAGGTCTGCATACTCTAGCAAGCGCGCGGCGCGCTCGCCAACGAGACTGCAGCCGGCATCGGCAAATATTATGACATCGCCCGGCGCCGCGCGAGCAAGCGCTAGCGCAATCACAAAGGGCTTCCAGACCCAGTAGCCGGCGCCGCGCGCTCCGCTGTCTATGAGCGCACAATGGCGGCTCCAAAATTCAGGAACCGCGCGCAGGTCGCTCTCGCGGAATAGGTGGACATGATCAAAGGGTAGTGCAGCAGCCTGCGCGCCAAGCCGGGCCAGTGACCCGTACATACGCACATTTGCGTACGAGACAAGGTGAATCGCCATGCTATCAAAAAATAGTCTTGACTTTAAATTCACACTCGACGTAGTATAGTTAACCCATTGTTGTTTTCATAGACGGCATCGATTATCCATTCAGGGTGGGTCGCAAGAAACTCGGTGATCGCGGACCGCAGCCCCGTCGACACGTCCACATACGAGTATCCAGATCGCGCCATGACCGCGTTTAAGTCTTCTCTGCCCCTAATCGATTCGCCCTGCTCCGCGTCAACCGTCGTGTCGTGCATAGCAATATAGCGATGCACCTTTGCACAGTGCGCTGCAAGTTCACGCCGCAGGTGCCCGTAAACGTGCCAAGTATCGATGAAAAGCAGATCAACACCCTCGCCTAGATCCGCCACAACGCTATCCACCTGCTGGAACGAGAGATTGATCCCTACCTGGCCGGCGACTTGCACAACACCGGCGAGAGGCACGCTGTCAATATCAACGCAGATTATATTTTTAGGCGCATCTCTGACCGATTCTTTCAGCCCACTGAGCATCGCCCAGGTCGACACTACACCACGGACGCCAAATTCAGCTACGCTGCTACATTCAGCGGCATAGCGCTTTAACGTCGGCAGATGCTCATTAATGTCAGACACGCGCATATTCAGCATCAATCTTTTCGGCCATTTGCGTTATCGAGAATTACTCATAAGTATAAATCGCCTCTAATCTATGCATTGCCAGTCTGGCTGGGTAAACATATCGCCGCACCACATGGTCGACGTGTATGGCGCATAGCACACTATGGAGTCAAATGCGAGATACCCCATCACCGCCGAGAACGACCCGTGTGAAAGCACAACCCGCTGGCAGGTACTGGCAAACTGAAGCAGCCGCACAAGATCCGGCTCTTCGAACAGCCGGAGCCCCGGATACTCTTTTAATAACTGCTGCACGATTGGATGATCCGGCGAATCGGTGCCGATATACCCAGTACCCGACCCGGCGATCGCCTTGCAGAAATACTCAATCCCTGGGCTAAACGCGGCAACGTCACCCAGCCGTAGGTGGATGAAGGTATCTCTATTTTGTGCATAGCGCTCTGCAAATGGGTTGGCGGCACGAATAGACGACTGGCGGCCAGCCAACCATCTCCGCAGGTGCGTCGAATGCCGGCGGCTCTGAAAATAGCAGTTATCATTACAAAAGTCATACTTATTAGCACGAAGGGCTAGCGCGCCCTCGATAGTATCCAGCACCTCAGTATCATTGGCGGCCGCGGGCGGGTCTTGGAGCGTTACGCCCCCGCTGTGTAGTGAGATCCCAAGCCGCCCTATCTCTTCTAGGTATGAATAGTGCGCAGTTAGATCGAACCTGCTGGCAAGCATAGATGCAAATATGTTTCGAATGACATGATTGCAGAACCTCCCGGGCGCCCCCCGCGTCTCAATAGACATTCTACACTGCAGTATACTCGGTCTAATTTGTCCTGTCAACTCATTTAGTCTCATTGGCATTAGCATATTATGCTGTTCGTGATCACGACTTGCGTTGTCGACGGTAACCCGCAGCGTGATGCGCAGTACCGGCGCTGCATCACTCGTACTTGCGAGGTCGCGCGCGCACTGGGCGCGGAGGTCGCCATAGTCGAGGGGAACGGCACGCGTCCCACGCTGCTGGCCGAGTTCGCAGACCGCGCGGCGATCATATACACAAACAACAATGCCACCGCCGGCGTAAACAAGGGCTACATAGAGTTGTTAGATGTGTGGTCAGCAATTGCTGAACTGCATACCGACCCCCAGGCGGTCGTCGTCAAAGTAACTGGCCGATATTTTATTGAAGAAGGGTCCCCCTTCATTGAGCTGTTGCGCAGAAATCCAGGATTAGCTGTAGTCAAATTCGGATCATTCTTACACCCGGCCAACGAGCTCTGTGAAGACTGCGTGACCGGGCTGATTGCAATGCGCGCGTGCGACATCCAAAAAATCAAACTCCCGTCACTCCACGAGTGCGTAGAGTGGTGTTGGGCTAGAACAGCTATACAACTACCGCCCAGTGAACTGGTTGCAGTGCAAGGGCCCATGGGCCTATCACTCTGTCCGGGCAGCGACGATTACTTTAGCATTTGAGCAGACTTTTGTCTACCACGAAAACCAGATCATCATACCTATTTTTAACGCCCCGTAGGTCATAGGTCCGCACAGCCAACCGAAGATCTTCTGGCACAGTGGACCGCAACTCTTCAAACCAGGCATAGTCTTGCACGTCTTCGATGATCAAAATCCCATCGTCAGCGATGATTGGCAAATACAACCTGATGACATCTTGCATCGATTTAAGGCTATGCGGCCCATCATCTAACAGCATATCGAGCTGCCCGCTGATTGCACCTATTTTTGCGACAGTATCGGCGGAGTATGCATCGGTGCTCAGGTGCAGCACCACCCGAGGCCTTTCCTGTTGACTTTTTAACAGCTCGGGCGCTGTTTCCATAATATCGATCCCGTGGACCGTCGCATTCGTAAAATACTGATGCCAAAGCGCAATGCTGCCACCCCGCTGCACCCCGATTTCTAGAACAGCACGCGCTCGCTCTTTTCTCGGGTGCAGCAACTCGTCGTACAGCGGCAGATAGGAGTGGCTGGTGTTTTTGTCTGTGCAGCTATCGTTGACGAGGGCCGCCAGCATTATGTCGACTATACGTGAGCGGCGCCGGTTCTAATTAGAACCGGCGCCGCTCACGTATAGTCATGCCTTACGTGTATGTGAGGGGCACGGGGGGGCTAGGGAATATCCTTTTCCAAGTGGCTAGCGCTATTTACTACTGTGAAAACTTTGGTTACACCTTGTGCCTCGAGCCCAATGCAACGATAGCATATGGGACGTCAAATACTTTCGGGCGAACCAAAAGCATGCAGCAGGGCGGCCAGCCCATTAGCTACACCAAAACAATATTTTCAAAAACACTGCTGTCTGCGGTCGGTAACGCGCGCGTGATCGTCAACAACCATGCAGAAACGACCCGAATCGTCCCAGACGGAGACATTGAGATCGCGGGATACTGTCAAAACATCGAGCTCGTGGCGGATATGTTTGCAGTACTCCCCAAATACCTGGAGCTGTCTGACCAGAATATCAAAGAGTACATTGCAGCTAAATACGGCGACCTGACGGGCGCGATCTGTATTGGAGTGCGGGTCGGTGAGGATTTCCAGCACATGAAAAAGATAACGGTCGAGTCTTACAGGAAAGGGATCGCGCATCTGCGCGCCCTAGGTATCCAAGGCCCATGCTATATCATTGGAGATGTCCCAGATTACGGTCTTGAAGAGTGCGTTGACATAAAAGAGCCGGATATTATCCAGTTGTACTTTGGTATGGCGTGCTCTCATTATATCCTGAGCGAGAGTACATTCCACCTGTGGGTCGCCTATCTGGGCACACTCGGCACAGAAAAAACCGTTATCTGTTTTAATGACACAGACATTACAAATCGAGGACTAAACAAACCAGGATGGATCACTTTAGACTGTTAATCTACCATTCTGGAGGGATGATTGGTGCAAGATACTCTAGCAAGCGCTCATATGTAATTCCGTACACTTGCGCAAACCCACGAGTATCGTGTTTTGTGCACACCGTATCAAGAGCACTACCAACATCAAGGTAGATCGCAGCGGGGTACTGGCGATAGAGGTCCGCCAGCAGGGGCTTAGCTCCCATGCCTGCTGAAGTTAAAAACATTAAATCAGATCCATCTTCTCGAGCCGATAAAGACACTGCGGCCGACATAACAGTTTCAATCACTTCTTGGTAAGCGCTATCAAACCAGTTTGAGTTATGTACGGGAATATGCGTATTAAGCCCAAGTAGAGAAATCGCACGCCCCATCGCCCCATTTGCAATGTAAACCTTTTTCCGTCCGCTCTCTTTTATTGTGCGATACAGTTCAAGGTAAGCATCAGAATCAAAATTCTCAATAATCATTGTATGGTAAGCCACCCACGGAGCGCGCTTCCCAGCGCCAATACCTTCCCAATACGCTATTTTATTGGGACATGGCCAGAGGCCAAACATAGTCCTGGGTTTATCTACCATGAATTTAAACGACTCTCGTACGCCCTCACCCAGCTGCACTGAATAGGGTGTCCCATCACAATTTGCACCAGGGTGGTGCGTGGCTGCAAAGTACTCCCCATCGCCGTATTTTATAAAAACACAAGATTCGTCCTTTCGGATGCACTCTGTAAGATCTCGGGTTGAGCGATAATCCGTTGAATACATTTATTGTTTCGTTATTTAGAATCTATTTAGAATCTAAATAGATTCTAAATAACGAAACGATGGCATACATATGCGCAGGCGGTAACTGTAATCCACGGATGTATTTGACACGTATACTGGGGATTTCTAGAGCCGGAGGGTATGGCACACTCCCCTTTGATCTCTGTATAACCACTTTTGATAGCATTCGTGCGTGCATCGAGACAGATTTCTCAGAGTTTTTTAAAGACCTCCGACTTATTCCAGGAAACAATCCATACGGCGATCGCTCAAAGGCCGGCCCCGGCCTGCAGAGTATTACTAACGCATATGGGATGGAGTTTAACCACGAGGGGCCATCCCACTCCCATTTGTTTGCCGAGGGCACCAATGACGATGAGTTCTATGTGCGGAACGATTTTGAAAAGTTCCGGGAGCGATACCTGCGTCGGATTGAAATTTCCGCAAACTATTGGCTGCGTATGATAACATCACAATTGTGGCGGAACACACACAATCTGATCAAGAAAAAATACTGCAAGTATTCAGTACAACATATCCAACAAAATCATTCCGACTGATTCGACCACAATTTTAATAGTTACGCGTTCTATTTCGAATCCATTAAGAGAGTTATCAGTAGCTTATATGGACTAATGAAAACCAAACTTGTGAATTGTTTTATATTTTACAATGAACTTGAACTGTTTGAGTACTGACTACTTGATCCGATCGTTGATATTTTTGTTCTAGGCAAGGCAGATGCATGCCAAAAATCTCAAGCGGCTCTACTATAAAGAAAACAGGGAATGGTATGCTGCATACCTAGTGTCATAATCCATCAAACGGCGCGTCAACGGGTTATAATTAGACAATTGTATAAGAGTTTATAGCAATGACAACCAAGCTCGTGGACTGTTTCATGCTCTACAATGAGCTAGACATGCTAGAGTACCGACTGAGGACACTCGACTCAGTTGTCGACATTTTCGTGTTAGTTGAGGCGAGACAGACGCAGGCGGGAAACCCCAAGCAGCTCTACTACGAAAAAAACAGAGATCGATACGCTGCATATGCACACAAGATCGTGCACAAAGCCGTCGACTTGCCCTGCAAAACGCAGGTGGCGGCATACTCGGCCAACCAGTGGGTCAACGAAAACCAGCAACGAAATGAGATTACGACGGCCGTATTATCACTACAACTCAATCCAGACGATTTGGTGATGGTTTCCGATCTTGATGAGATACCAGACCCAGTCACGATCGCCGCACTCAAAAAAGACCCTTCTTCTGTAATAGAAAAAGGAGCCGTTGCATTAGAACAGGATATGTATTACTACAACATAGAAACTTTATTCTCAACGACGCCTTGGGCAATGGCCAAACTCTCTACGGCAAACTTCTTTGAAAAGGTCGGCAGTGCTCAACACTTTCGGCACATCAGTTGTCCATCAATACCTAGAGGCGGTTGGCACCTTTCTTACTTCGGTAGCCCTAGTTTTATACGCAACAAAATTCAACAATTTGGCCACCAAGAGCTTAACTTGGATGAATACACAGATTTAGATAAAATCTTGGAGCGAATGCATGCAGGTACGAGTGTCGCTCATATTGGCCATAAGCTAATCAAAGTACCACGCGAAACGAACAGTTATCTGCCCCCAGACATCGGTTGGTTAGAACAAGCATTAGCATTGTCACCATAACCAATCCATGGCTGTGCAAGAAGCGGCCGCGTAAACAAGTAATTGCGCCGGGCAACGCTGGCCCGTAGGCGGACGCGTAGGCGGACGCGTAGGCGGCGATGCAAACCTAGAAGCAACCACCCCTCTACAAAGAACGGATATCGGCCACTACACGTCGCCCACAGCGTTGCGCACGTGGCCTTGGCACTAAAGTACGCATGGTTTGCATGCGCGCAGTCAGCCCACAGACGCCCAAGAAACAAAAGTTGGGAGCCTCAAGACCAACTAACATTTTTCACGTGCAAAATACTTGTGCCTTCTAGGTTTTTTCGAGGTGGCGTCTTGACCCTGCGGGCCGCCCGCACCACCCATAGAGCCGGCCATTGCGTCAACAGGGCGCTCATTGCCGGCCGGCGCAGAGCCCTCTATCGCACCCAAGCGACACTCGGCAAAGCGGTGGAAGCCGAACCCCCAACGGAGCGCCGGCGAGCGCGATGCCCGGCTGGCGAAAACCCGCGGGAGCGAGGGGCGAAAACTGAAAATTGTAGCAGAGAGGGTGGGCCGTGGGCCCGCGCCCTTGAGTTACTTGGTACGGCCCTTGCAGAAATCACATAAGAACGCCATACCAAGTAACTCAAGGGCACGAAGTCACCGCCGTTTTTTCGGCGGGCACTCAAGAAATAATGGCCACCGGGCTGTCCGTAGAGCCCTCTGTTGCACAAATAGAGCATTTGTTGCGGGTACGCGCGCGCGAGGCCACGCGCGAGGCCACGCGGCGCAAACTGAAAATCCTAGGCAACAGATGGGCGCAGCCCTCGCGGCCCCACAATTAGACTGAATGAGTAGTAGTATTGTATAATGAGGATAGCTATCTGCTACTGGGGGCTTACCCGTTCCACAAAAAAAGTCTATCAGACCCATCACGACCAGTTATTTAAACCCCTTAAAGATGCAGGGGTTGAATTTGAGGTATATATGCATACCTGGTGCACAAATGCTCCTATGTTATGGTGGAACCCAGCACCTGAACCAGACTATGAAGAGTATAAACTGCTGACGCCGACGCACTACCAGATCGACAACCAGGAGGAGTATCTGGCCACGCTAGATATGTCAAAATATTTTGATGCCGATCTTTGGGCCCGGGTAGGAGACTCTCACGTGGGCGAGTGGGTCCCCCAGCTAATCCGCAACCACTTGTGCGCGCTCGAGAGCCAGAAACGAGCCTTTGCGATGGCAAAAGGGTCCGGGCACGACTTCGTGATATTTATCCGGCCCGACGTAGAAATCTTAACCGCAATTGACCTGGCCTGGCTGGCGGCGCCGTTCAGCATACTAATCCCCGAGATCAACCACGGCGAGGGGCTCAACGACCAGTTCGCAATCATACCGCTCGCGGCCGCCGCGCACTACGCGGAGCGGATCGACGAGATCGCGGCGTTTCGCCGGACCGAGGGGCGCATCGTCTCCGAAAAGTACGTCAAATTCATCGTGCACAAGTACTATACGGCCCTCGGCCCCGCCAGGCTAGTGCCATTTAGATACAACATCATCAGACCGTAGAGGTGGGCAATTAGTCTCGCATCAAGACACCATACAATTATGTTATTCGTGGTGACGACTCGCGTCGTCGACGGCAACCGGCGGCGCGACGCGCAGTACCGGCGGCGCATCGCG
>Ga0114967_10003493_pt1 | contig 12872 bp, 19 predicted proteins | sample M_130628_MF_Meta_FD_92639 | JGI IMG/M metagenome (GOLD analysis project Ga0114967, IMG submission 92639) | Freshwater microbial communities from Lake Montjoie, Canada to study carbon cycling - M_130628_MF_MetaG | ecosystem: Environmental > Aquatic > Freshwater > Lake | place: Lake Montjoie... | reverse complement strand
CTGGAGTAGCACCACCGCTTGAAACTATTGGCGATGTACCTGTAACGCTAGTAACCGTACCTGAGCCTTTATTATTAAAGGTTGTCCAATCAGTTGAAGTTAAGTAGCCGTTTACGCTTGTTGTAGCGGCTGGCATAGCCAAGTTAGGAGTCGTTCCGCCAGAACTTGTTATGGGTGCTGTAGCGCTTACTGCAGTAACTGTTCCAGAACCTTTATTATTAAAAGTAGTCCAGTCAGTACTTGTAAGATAACCACTTACTGAAGTAGTTGCAGCAGCCATCGAAATAGCTGGAGTCGTGCCACCTGAGCTAACAACTGGAGCAGTACCAGTTACGGAAGTTACTGTACCAACTGTAGAACTAGTACCTGCGCCAATAGCAGTACGGAAAGTTGCCGCATCTAAAGCAGAGACAGTATTATCAGCATTGTATCTTGGGAATGTTATTGCACTTGGGTTTGTTATCGTAAATAAATTAGCACCCAGTGTTGTTGCGCCTAATGCAGTACGAGCTGTCGATGCTGTAGTTGAGCCTGTTCCGCCATTGGCGACAGGAAGTGTTCCACTAATATCAGCAGTTGATATATCTAAAGCATCCCAAGCGGCAGCAGTGCCATCGCTTTTTAGATATTTACCCGAATTACCTGTCTGAGGAGGAATTGCAGCTAGGGCAGCAGCAGCAGAGTTTGCCGAAGCAGAAGCACTGCTTGCTGCATCTAACGCAGATGACTGAGCTGCTGATTGTGCAGCTTGTGCAGCGACTTTAGCCGCTACAGCTTGATCTTTAGCGATAACAGTAATGGTAGCTTGTGATGTAGCGTCATTAACTGCATCCCCTGTACCACCAGCACCACGATAGATTCCCACTATTAAGCCTCTTTAGACTTAGTTGTTACTTTTTTAACTGTAGGTTCTTCATTAGTAGGAGTCTCTACAACTTCAGTATATTCTTTGTGTTCACGCATTTGTTTAATATCCCACTCATTAGTAAATTCACAGATATTACTAGTATGAACGCATCTGAATTTAGCCATTATCTTCTCCGTAGTTTAGTTAAACAGTTTAATTGTAAACCGTTTAAGTAAACTACCCCGCTCTTTTGAGCAGGGTAGAACCTAGTTTCTAGGTATTAGGCTGGAACAGCTAGTGCAACAGCAGAACCATCACGCAACTCTTTAACACCGTAAAGGGTGTCAGCCGTGAACAAGTTACCGAGGTATTCTTGTTTGTACTGAGTTTGTGAACGAATTCCTAATTGCTCTACTAATACTGCGAAGTCACGATGACCTAGCAAGCAGATTTTACAAGCGGTAGAACCAGAAGTAGTATCAGCTTGGTTGGTTACGAATACTGGAATACCATATACGTTACCAATTTCACCGTTACGGATAGTGTTGTTATTACCTTGCTCGCCAACGAAAGCTTGCTCAGTAAAACGTGAAATACCCATCAAAGTGTTGCGAGTCGAAGGAGGAACAACTAAAAAGCGTCCGTCCATTGGAACATCGTTGTCATCCAAGCGTTGAATAGAACGACGGATAGCAGCATCGGTCAAAGCACTTAAACCAGTGTTCGAAGCAGCAACATAAGCCGTTGTGCCATCAGCACCTGAGAAAGCACCGCTATAAGCAGCAGTACCGCCACCACTTTGAACACCACGACCCAATTGAATGAGTGAGTTGTCAACTTGGCGAGCAAGTGCATAGCCAGCGTCATCAGTGTAAAACTGACGCATAGAAGCCAATGCTTGAGCTTCAACAATATCTTCGATCAAGATTGAATATTCAAAATGTTGATCAATCGTTACAGCAATATTAGTTGCAGTATCGGTAACCAAAGTTACTTGAGTTGAAGCAGCTTTAGCAGAAGCACTGCCACGAGCTGGTTTAGGAATATTTAGTGTGTCGCCTTTTTTACCTTTGAAAGAAATCTTCTTGATAAGGTTAGCTAAAACTAAATTCTTTTTATAGGTTGCAACAACTTCGTCACTCCAAATTTCTGGAATAAACGATGCACCCGTGGTGGTTGTTTGATGATTAGTACCTAAAGCCATTTTAAAATCTCCTAAAATTAATTAAATTATTTGACTCTGTTCTCACTATAGGCTTGCATGATTTCGTCTTGCATAGCATTATAGCGTTCAGGGTCTTGCATTCTTAAACGAATTAAATCGACACGTCTATAGACTGGTTTTCCAACTTCACCTGAGCCGCCTCTAGGTACAGCAGCAGATTTAAGTGCTTGTGAGCGATTGCTTTTATCATTAGTAATCAGTTCAGTATCAGCTTGCTTCGCTTTAGTGCCACGAATGGCAGTATACGTTTCAAGTAATTCTTCTGCTGAATCAAAATCAAAGTTATTAGCTCTAGTAAATAAATCAATGCGTACTCTTGAGGATTTAATCCAATTAGCAAAATCATCAGAAGCTACAATTTCTTGAAAATCAGGAAACTTGCTTTGCAGTTGAACTGCCGCTTGTTGCCTCATTTGTGATTCCTGTTGTTCTTGAATTTGACGAAGAACAGGATTGTTAGCTACTGCTTGATTAACTGCCTTGGCAGGATCTTCAAAAAAGTCTATCTCGTTATCTTTTACACTGGGCTGCGTGTCTTGCTTTGCGTTGAGTTGTTGTTTAATGAGTTCATCTGCTAACTTGCGTACTTCGCCGACTTCTTGTGCTTGCTTGCCAATAAGCTTTTCAGCCTCTAGGTGCATCTTCACAACATCGTCCAAAGTTTTACCTTTGTACTTTTCGGGAACTACAGATTCCGATGTAACAGGATTTGCGTTAGCTGCTTGTTCAGCAGGTGCATCCGTGCTACTTTGGGTTATATTATCAGCATTTGGTGTTTCATCTTGCACTTCAACAAATTCAGCCATGAGTGTTTCCTGTCGTAAAGATTGTAGGATTTTTAAAATAGCTCGGTAGTAACGTCACTACTTATGAACCATGTTCAGCATTTGTTTTCTTTTCCTGTTGCAGCTTCTCAGCTCTAACCTTTGTCCATCGATCATAAGCCGAAGGATAAACACCACTGAAAGGCTCTAAATAGATCCCAGTGGGGGAAATGATACGGGTTGCAGTCCCGTCACACCTATCACAATTAACAGTTTTTTCCATCTCGTCGATGAACCGTTCCGTAATATGATTCTGTTCACACTTAAATTCATACATTCGTCTAGACAAGTTCAGATTCCTCCTGTAACTGGTCGTAGACTTCGCTACTTGCATCTCTGAGGTGCTTTAGCCAATTTAAAATTGACATCTCACCCTTTTTGAAATGAAGTTGCTTTTCATCTTCAATTCCGGCTACTGTATCCGTAGCTTTAATCATAATTTCTAAATCTTCTATCAAATCACTCCACCCTACGGTAGACATCATAGCGAAGCGATTTTCATAGTAATCTTGTAATTCTTTTTGCATAACTTTTTCCTTGACAACGGAGTTATAATGTGGTATTTGAGTAAATTATACCACGTTTTAATCCAATTGTCAAGTACTTTTTAAGTTATTTCTGTTTTGAATTCGCTTTATGAGCCATTTGTGTCATGGCAATACGTTCATTTGAAACAATGTCTTGTTCTTTTAAGGCTAATTCGGCAACTTTTACACGCTGGTCAAAGTCATTCTTGTCCTTAGAACCACGAGAAATGTTGCCAATCATCTTAGCTTCAGCTTCCTGAGGCATAATCTGAGCTTCTACAATGGTCTTAGATGCATCTGCCTTAGCTTTAGCAGCATTAGCCTGTGTAAGCTCTAAAGTAGCCTGTTTAATGGCTAAATCTAGCGCACCGGACTGCTGTTGTAACTGTGCTTGTGCTGGATCAGGCTGTGACATCTTCTGCAACGTAGCAATAATCTCTTCACGGTTAGAAATACTAGAAGATTGGATAATACCCTGTAACAGTACAGGCGTAATGGGACTTGTTGGTCCTAAAGTCTGCATTAAACCAATCATTTGTTGTTGTTCATATTCACGAGCAACCATTCCCATTGTCGATACAGGTAAAAATACAAAATCTTTAACTGGATAACGCTCTGGGTCAAACTGCATGAATCTCCAAGCAGCTTTGGTAATGAAAGGAATTAAGAAATCTTCTTGGAAATTAATAAGAGCACGTTTGTTCTTCTTCATTAATCCAGATAGTGCCATTGATAGTCCAGCACCAGACGCTTCTCCTCCCGCCACTTGTGATGGCATCTGTGAGCTATCCAAAGTACCTGTTGCCTGTAGCAACATTTGTTGGAACGTCTGGGCTGTTTGCATATTGCCCGAGTCGGTAGAACCAAACTTGAATGGCATCATAATCTCTGCTGGATTACCATTAACAAGGAAGTTCTTACCGGGGCGTACTTCGTATTTAGCACCACGGGGTAGACGGGTTGCGTCCATTGCCATCATTGGTGCAGTAGTTAAAGCTAAAGAATCTAAATGGCTACGCATTTGGGCATCAAGTGCCTTTTGCATATTGTAACCTTTTTCAGATGTACCACGACCCCAGAAACGACCCGGCATAGAGTCCGCTTGATAAGCGACAATAGGGCGGTCTTTCATCATGTAAGGTGATTCCTCTGCCTTTAGAAGGTGTTCGCCATCGGCAATAACTACAACAGCCTCAACCATGTCTGAGTATTCGTCAGCAGCAGACTCTTCTGGAAACAGTTCAACAGTCTTCGACTCAGTCTCTTCTAAACCTTCTAACATTGAACGAGGAATTAAACCATAATAACGAATGACACGAATTTTATCGCTTCTTGATGGTGAGCCTTCTTGAACCTCTTCAAGTTTAGTGGTGCTATAACTAGGGACAATATTTACTTTGCGGTAAATACCTTCTTCAATTCCTTTGATAATGGTGTAATACGACATATATTCTTCAATGGCGACACCTAAAGAATCTTCAACAGTGTCTGCATTGGGGTCAATTAAGAAATTCTTACAATTAACTGGGTTTAAGTTAACCATGAATTGTTTCTTTTCTTCTACTCCAATAGCAGCAACTTGTGTGCCGGGGATAGGCTGAGTAGCAGGATATAATACTGTTTCTTCTTTAACAGTAATTTCACCAATACCTGTTCCGTACATCTCAGCTAACAAAATAATGTTGTCAATTGCTTTTTTAATTTTATTACGCTTGAAATCTTCGTGCATTTGTGTACGAACTAAAGCAATATCAGCTTTATCTTGATCACGCAGATTATCTTCAATATCAAAAAACTCACCACGTCCAAACACAGCTTCTGAAATCTCAGCTTGTTTAGCTTCAATGGCTTGTTGCATTGCTGGTGTTACAAGGCGTGAACGCTCTGAATCACGGCTTTTGTCTTCTGTTGACCAGATACCACGGAACATACGCTCATACTCATTCCAAAGAATAAGATAGTTTGTATCACGGTGATTACGCCATTGATCGCAATGATCGTTGATGAAACCAACTAGTTCACGATCAAACTCTGTAACTGGAACTTCTTCATTGGGTTTTAAATATTTACCAAGTTGCTTATCAGCCATTGTTACAGTTCCTCTATTGAAGATTTAATTGAGTTTTTAAAAGGATCAGCATATTCTAAAGATGCGTCTTCTTCTTGGGGTGTTTCGTCCTCATCAGTAATTGGACCACCAACAAGCCAAGCATTGCAGTTACGAGAAGCAGCACATTTGAAATCAAATAATTCACAATAGCCTAAACCAGCACTATCAATTACATCTTCAGCATAGCTGTCTTTTTCAGCGTCAATGCCTTTGCGTATACATTCCATCATTTCAGATGTTTGAATAAACGCAGAACAATTACCACAACGCATTGTTTTTGCTTGCTCTACAGTAGTGTTCCACTCTTTAGCTTTGTCAGCCCAAAAGACTTTGTTAGGCTCTTCAGGATTTGCAGGACCGTAGCCTACGTTTTGAAAAGCCCAATCACGTTTCTTTAGGTTTTCTTTAATATCATAGGTAGCTAGAGGACAATTCATATTAGTATGCACTTATCATGTCAAGGGGTTCATAATCATCTTCATCGTCATTCGAGAAGTAGGAAGTTATAGCTAATTGATCAATATAACTTAAAGCATCAATCATGTCGTCATGCACTTGCGGTGTTGGGAACATTAAGAATTCATCGACAAATCCTGCCCAATCTTCTTCTTCGTTCAGGACAACCTTAGAATGCTCAAAGCGTCCTTGTAATGCCCAGATAACTCGTTCAGTCTTTTTCTTGTTACCGTGAGTCAAGTCAGCAATATGGCAGTAAACATTGTTAGACCGCATCAGATCGCTTAGATAGGGCAATACAGCGTTCTTGAGTGATCCTCGCTCTATCCCTACAGCCATCGGTTGAAACTCCTTCACGTTCTTTAGGATCCGTGCAGCAGTGTCTTTAATGTCCCAACGTCCAGTTTCTATTTTGTTAACAAACCACTTACCGCTTTCATCCACTTTGACAACTGCAATGGCAGTTTGGTCAAGGCGCTTCTTACGCTCGGTACTGTTATTAATATTTTCAAAGCCAGCCAAGTCAATAGCAATAAAATACGAACCGTTAGCTGGTTCTTCTCCATATTTTAACCAAGACTCCTTAAATATGTCTGTACCAGCGTTATCGAAACTCGCTAAAAATTCCTGCTTAAAAGCGAATGAAGACATTGTTTTTTTAGCTGCTTCTATTTCTTTTACATCTATCAGAGGATTATCCTCAGTAGTAAAATGCCAGCTTTTCCAATCGTCATCGTTACCAGACATTCCTAGATTATATAAATCATATAACCAATTACGTCCTTTAGGTGTTGAAATAAATAAAGCACGTCCCTTTTTATCGGATAACGCAGCTCGAATTACTTTTTCCCAAGTCTCTTCTTTAACGTCAGCAACTTCATCAAGAACAACGTACGTCAAACTAACACCCCGAAGCGTATCTGGTCGATCTGAACCACGCACATAAATCTTAGCTCCGTTTACAAGTGTAATATCAAGGTTATTAATATGAGCCGACTGTATAACTTCTCGACCCAAATCCATTAGCAAGTCCCAAATAATTTGTCGGGCTTGTCCTTGAGTTGGCGCAATATACATAACTGCACTTCCTTTAGGACATTTAAGACCCTCAATCAAAAGACTGACTGCTGACATTCTTGATTTACCGCAACGTCGTCCTGCCACCACTACTTTAAATCTTGCTGAATCTGCCATTACCATTTTTTGCCACGGCAACAGTTCAAAGGTTAAACTAGTCATTATGTCTTTCTAAATAATCCGCTGCATCTCTTAGCAGTTGTGGATTGTCTTTAAATTTACCTAAAGCTGTATTACATAAGTCACAAAGTAACGATCTTACTTTACCTGTAATATGATTGTGGTCTACAACTAGTTGTTTGTGTGTACAGTCTTCTATGTGTTTTTTACATATTGCACAACAACTATTTTGAGACACCAACATACTATTCCAAACTTCTAGTGTTAAACCATATTTCTTTTTAAGATGGCTTTTACGACTAGTTAACTGTCTTGCAGACCACGCCTCAGGATTTGTGTCCCAACGATGGCGAGTCTTTTCATACTTTTCTTTTAAAGTTTGTTTCATTTTATCCCTTTCAGAGGAGTAAAACAGGTGTTCGACCACACGCACCTGCAACGTGTTGAAAGCTCTTACGAGTCGGTCTCTTCCGTATAATCTACGTCATCAACAGTATCGTCTACGGCTTCCGCAGTAGTTTCAATCTTTGCTTCACCAATACCAGTGATATTGATTTGTATTGCGTTACGTTGTCCTTTTGAGTCTTTCTCAAACATGGACATTGGTAAGATTCTATCAATAGCCATCTTCAGTGCAGCGACCTGACCGGGATGTCCGTCAGTCTGTCCTATCTCGATAATCTTCTCGATTACCTTTGCACCACTTGTGCCCAACAACCGTTGCTTAAATTCTATTAAACGACCATGATCGTTCTTAGGGCGACCAATAGGAAGTTTAGCTTTCTTTAAATCCTCTTTACGGGGACGACCTAGCTTCTTACGTCTTTGAACTCGTTGCTGTACTTTTTCTTCGACAACAACAACTTCTGTATTAATTTCCGACATCAAGACCTTTCAGGTTATTGTCTTTTTTGGACAGCCCTACTATACTTTAATGAATCTTTATAAGTTGTTTTTATTAAGTTATCTTTATAAGTTGTTTTTCATCTATGTTAAAACATAAATAAGATAACTTATAATATTAAACTTATTAAGTAAAAACATCCTTAGTGTTTTTAATGACAAAGATTCCTCTATAGTACTTATTATACACTACTTTGTTCACTTTGTCAAGTACTTTGGTAACTTTATTTTAGGTCTACCCTGTACTGTGTCGTAGCCCTTTGGGTGGACGCACCAGTGAATGCTAAAGCCCTACGGGTGAGCATTTCCGACAGACATTATCGTCATTACTTCTTTATTCTTTACTACTTTTGTGTCTATAGAATATAACTCTTTGATTACATTGAAGTTTCTTTAGTTACTTTAAGCACTTCTTTTCTTACTTTTTAGTTACCTTCATTCTCTTTTTTATGAACTTTAGAGGCACGAAGTGCTGCTTTACTTTTTTATGAACTTTAGAGGTATCCGTAGAAGTAAACTCATAAGATAACCCCTACCCCCCTATAGCGTCACTCTATCGATACTCTAACGGCGATAGAGCCAGACTATAAGAGCTTTAGTGTCGACTGTGTCCCCTTTAATGGTCTTTGGTGAGGGAGCGTATGAGTCGATTAAGGATCCTATTAAGATACTTAACCGATACTCAACCGACAATAACTAACAGGGGGCTAAAAATACTATAGGTGGATTCGATAGTCTTAATCTATCAAGGCGATAGTAACAATCAATTAAAACCTAGGGTTTACACCTATAGATTTACCTTGTAAGTAGTATTAAATTAGATACATAGCAGCAAACATTAATAATCACTAAACAAAGGGAATTAATCATGATAACATTTAAAAGAAAATCATTATTAGGTTTTAACACCAATGCGAAAACAGTCAAAGGGGAAAAACTAGGGTTTTATACCGGTATTCTATACCTTGCACCTAGTGATATCAGCGGGTATCAAGTTTGCCCAATGGCAAAATTAGCACAATGCGAAAAAGCTTGTTTATATACTGCTGGTCGGGGAGCATTTAACAGTATTCAAGCTGCTAGAATTGCAAAAACAAAGTACTATTTTGAGAATAAACCTAATTTTATGTTAAACCTAGTCAAGGATATTGAAGCGGGTAAGCGTAAAGCGGCAGCATTAGGGCAAACACTTTTAATACGCTTGAATGGCACTAGTGATATAAAATGGGAAAACGTAGAGTTTACCGATTTCGACGGTACAGTTTATCCTAATCTTATGGCACGTTTTCCGGACGTACAATTTTATGACTACACTAAAGTGGCAAACCGTAACGATCTGCCAAGTAATTATGATCTAACATTTTCGTATAGCAATGTAGTTACATTTCAAAAATACAATGATATTGCTATCGGTAATAATATGCGCTTGGCTGCTGTTTTCCGCTTCGCTAAGGATATTCCCGCAACATTTAAGGGAATGCCCGTTATCGGAGGCGATAATAGCGACGTACGGCACGTTGAACCATTGGGGCATATTGTCGCATTGTATGCTAAAGGTAAAGCGGTAAAGGATCAATCCGGCTTTGTAATTTAACTTATAAGGGGTTTATTGTGGTCAACATAACAGAAAATAAAGCAGATTTAATTGTCCGTAACGTAGTGAAAGCTTGTGCCGATATTGAAAAGCTTAATAGTACCGGATACAAATATATATACTTGTGCAGCGGGTTTATAGCGCATTATAATATTTATGGTTTTAAAGATTATTACAGAAAACACGATTTAGAAAAAGATTTATTAAACAATCAACGGTTAAACCAATGGAATAATTTTAGCGAAGGGGATAAAAACTATCAATATTATAAAAGTAAAGCCGCTATTTATAACCGGGTTTTATTAGTCATAAAAAATAAGCATTTAAATTTATACAATACTTAAGGGGTTTATTATGGAATTTATCAAGGGTATGATTTTAGGTTTACTTGTGATAGTTTTACCGTTAACGGTTTACATTATTAAAACGGGAGGGTTATAAAATGAGTACATTATATCCGGTTATCGAAATTGAATATAAGAATAGAAAACCGTCCAAAGCGTTAGTTATGCGAACAATAGCAGAATACCTTAAACAAGGGGCAAAAGCTTTTACCGTTACATGGGGGGAAAATTGGATAGACTTAAATTATCACGACGGAAATAAACACTGGTACGGTACAGGTCATATTAAAGATATATCCGGTCAGGATATCGGGGAAGAGCTAAATTCTATCCGTAAACAAGCTTTAAAAGAGATTGAGCAGTTTAAAAAAGAGCATTTTCAATTCATAAGAATAGGGTTATAAAATGAATACTTACACTATTGATACAGAAAAAAGCGAAGCATTGGCTGCTAAAATACTAAACAGCAGCGGGAAATTCTTTACAGTGCTATTCGTAAAAAAGGACGGTACACTAAGAGAGTTAAACGGTAGATTAGGCGTTATAAAGCATTTAAAGGGAGGTAGTAGCACGTTAAATCCTGATAAGTTTATAACGGTATATGATTTAAAAAGCGAAGGATATCGAGCAATTGATAAAACCACTATTTTAGAAGTGAAAGGTATTTGACTATGAAATACACTAATGAAAACCCACCAATTAAAAACTTAAATTGGCGCTACACTGGCAGCACTGAAACCAATGTTTTAAAAACGTGGATGCAATATGGTTTTAAACCCGCTAAGAAATACATTTTTATTGTAACTAAACAGGAAATTAAATAATGAAAACTTACAAAGTCACCAAAACAGTACAAATGCATTATATGGTCGAAGCTTCGAGCGAATCGGACGCTATTAAAGCGATTGATAACGCCGATTTCATTCACGTTGATACCGTAGCAGTCTTCGCAGTAGAAACCTATCCACAGGGCGCTATTGTTAACCCTTATGACCCTTTACTGGAAGAAAGGAATTAACATGGGTAACTTTTATATGAATAATACTTACTATGAGCCGGAAGACGATCAAGACCCCGAGCTATTCGATAACGCAGTTGAGTTTTATATTAGTGAGCTATTGCACGAAGAATGTAACTACCTTATTGAAGCTAATTGGGTCGAGGGTGTTATTGAGGCGGGATATGATGACTTTGATTATCCTACGCCTGATAGTGCACCTCAGGAAGTGACCGACAAAGTCAAGGCGTACTGGTATGATATAGCGGTAAACATCGCAACTACCTTTTATATTAATCATCCCGAGGAATTATATGATTGATTTTACCGAGAATTATTACGTTGATGGCAAGGGGTTTGATAAATACGTTGATGCACTGCAATATGCTGATACGCTTTTAAAGGATCATCACGTTTACAAGTGTATTTTTACTAGGGCAGAAATGCAGTCCCAGAACGATTTAAAACCACAGGGTAAGGGGTAGGTATCAACTCAGTAACAAAAGCTAGTCCAGCACCCCTTAAAAGGGCTTTAAAATCGATTTAAACTGCCTATGAAAGACTCATTATGAGATGTTATTGTTGCAACAAGGTTTTAAGTGATTATGAATCGACCCGGAAAAGCATTAATACTGGTAATTATTTGGATATGTGTAATCGCTGTTATGGCACAATTTCCAATGAAATACTGGCAATAGAGCGCAGCGATTTAAGGCACGATGACACCGACGACACCGAAGGATATACCGAAGATGAGCCTTATGATGCAATGCAACAAGGAAAGTTGTTTGATGATGAGAATTGAAGTATGCTATAATATACTTATAAGACTATTACGTCGTATAAGTTAAAAACAAACTTATAAAGTAAAAACACTATATAAGTTATCATTAAAGTAAGGTAGTAATAACAATTTTAAGGATTTTAACTATGAATGAGAATCGATTTGAGTCTGAAAACGCTTGGTATCATTTCCTTATGGAAGACGTTACCAACGCAATGCGCTTATATGGATATGATGTCGTTATGAAGGATATTACGGACACCTATCAGGCTACGATTAAAACCGTAGAACACATCTATGACTAAGACTATCTTGCTTTTGGTCGTAATACTTGTCGGATGCTCTAACGATACTTCAAAGACTCAACCTGAGTTTAAACAAAATCAAATGGTGGATGGCTGCGTAATGCAAAAGTCTTACAATACTTGGGTGCGTACCTGTGGATAAAACGACAAGTCAATTTATAAAGCATATACCGTGCCTGAAGTGTGGTAGTAGTGACGGTAATTCGATTTATACCGATAACCACCAGTATTGTCACGTTTGCCAAAACTATATCGATGGCGATGGCACAGAAAGCGTAACACCTAAACAAACTAACCCTATGAGGAGTTTTACTAATTATGATAATTCTACTAGCAACTCTATCGTTGATCGTGGTCTTACTCAAGCTACTTGCGTAGCATATGGCGTACACAATGATGATAAAAATCACTACTATCCTTATTTTGACCTCGACGGTGTCCTGTCTGGCATTAAAGTCCGAGGAATCGCAGATAAGTCTTTTTCCGTTCAAGGAGACTGGAAGAGTACAACTCTCTTCGGACAGTCCAAGTTTGCTAAAGGCGGCAGAAATGTTACAATCCATGAAGGCGAATTAGACGCTCTAGCGGGTTTTCAGATGGCAGGTAGTAAGTATCCCCATGTGAGCGTTAAAAACGGCGCTAGTGCCGCTTTAAAGGACTGTAAACAGGCTTATGAGTGGCTTGATAGCTTTGAGTCCATCATTATCTCATTTGATGGTGACGAAGTAGGGCAAAAAGCTGCCAATGATGTTGCGGAAT
>Ga0114967_10003491_pt1 | contig 12876 bp, 4 predicted proteins | sample M_130628_MF_Meta_FD_92639 | JGI IMG/M metagenome (GOLD analysis project Ga0114967, IMG submission 92639) | Freshwater microbial communities from Lake Montjoie, Canada to study carbon cycling - M_130628_MF_MetaG | ecosystem: Environmental > Aquatic > Freshwater > Lake | place: Lake Montjoie... | reverse complement strand
CCATATACTTCTGTTGATAGACTGCGATAGTGCTCGATATACTCATACGGCGAAAATGTATGATCTACAGTAAATAATGTCATACATATCTTTTTCCTATTTTCATCGTTTAACCAATATTTTTTCACGATTCGGCTTACCTTGTTGAAAAAATCGTCAAAATGATTGTCGACTTTGGTTTCTAATGCGTCCTTGTCCATTATTTCTTCATTGCCATTTTTGTATTCAATATAATACACAAATCTCTTTACTCTTGACATCTTATTTATAATAATCTAAATAGCAAAATGTATTTAGATTATTTTATTATACTTTTTATAAACCTTTTTAAATCTTATTATGGGCATGTAAATGATTTTTTTTTAGATTTTTTAATTGTTTTTTTAGTTTTTTTAATTGTTTTTTTAGATTTTTTAATTGTTTTTTTAGATTTTTTAATTGTTTTTTTACCTCCTTTCGAAAGTTGATAAAGATCCCTTACAAGTGACGGATCCATATTAAATGGATTGTCAGACGTATTGCCTTGTTCTAACGCCATAACTGACGCAATAACTTTGAAATTTAGTAATAAATCTTTTAACTCGTTATCGCCTTCTACAATGGACAATGGTGAAAATGGTAACCTTCTTAGAGGGTGTGGTTCACTGTCCTTAAAATTTATATCTGCTCCATATGTTAAAAGAAGTTTGATAATCTTGATAAGCGATGTACGTCTTTCTATCAAAGCAATAGAGTTTTTCGCTATTTGTACTGCTATGTATAAAGGTGTTATGTTAACAGTCCAATTATTATCATTTTGTTTGACTGGTTCATCAACCTTTGCGTTATTATCAAGAAGAAGTTTAATAATTTGAAATTTTATATCTTCATCTCCATCTCCATCTCCATCTCCATCTCCATCTCCATCTCCATCTCCAATTTCATCATCTCTAGTTATAGCCACGAATAGAGGCGTTATTAATCTTACGTCTATCGTATTCAAACCATTAGAAAATTTGTCATAATAATCTCCATCAGTTGTAATATTTGGATTCGCTCCTTGTTCAAGAAGACATTTTACCGTTTCAAGTTCTCCGAATTCGGTTGCTAACCATAATGCCGTCATACCATCATCGTCTTGCCAATTTATATTGGCTTTATGTTCAACAAGTAGTTTAATAATATTACAATGTCCAGCATGTGCTGCCACGAATAAAGGGGTTGGTGTTTTTTTTTGGTCCTCCTCCTCCGACCATTCCCAAGATGAATAATCAACTCTATCTACACTCGTGTCTTTAAAAACCAATTTGACATTACGTGAGTCATTGTTGTCATATCTAAGTTTAAGGCGCGGGACAATTTCGTCATGTTTGTCAAGAAGGAGTTTAACAATATTTTCATTTCCGTTCATTGCGGCTACAAATAAAGGTGTTACAAAATACTCATATTTATTTTTTTTGCCTCTATACTTTCCCCACTCGAGTTCCACACTTTCAGTTATATCGGCACCTTTAGATAACAGCAGAGCGACGATGTCATCATACCCTTGTTCTGCCGCTATAAATAGAGGGGTTTTATATACCTGAGGCATCCCTCTCATCAACCCTCGATTCACAGCCATCTTTAATACCTCTGCATCTGTGATTTTATCTAAAATTTTTTGAACCTCTGCATACTTGTCCGATTCGTCTGTTTTTTTATTTGTCAGACATGCGATAATATTTTCGTAGATGGTTCGTCCTTCTTCAGTTTTTTCCGGTTTGTCTTCAAACAACTTTTTCCTTACTATTTCTCTTTCGTCCTCTTTCAAGTCTTTATTTTCTTCTTCTTCTTCCTCATTCAAGTCTTCTTCTTCATCTTCATTTGTGCTCATTTAATTTATATATATATATAATTACTATTTATATATATAATATAATGTTTATGTAATTTACACTTCTAAATGTTGTATCAAAATAATACGTAAGGTTTTACTAGTTCTATAAAAAAGATAGGAAATATAAAAGCAAAAGACTTATACTAGGTCCGCCTTCACAGTATCAACATTGCGCTTTCTAAAATTGTGATTCAGGCAATACATCAAAAGGCTCGGCGCCAAATTATTTACATAATTAATAACCACGGTATTTGTTACAGACCCCTTTTGTTCCCGCAATTTCGTCAGATAATGCTCATGAAGCTTAAACATGTGTGTCTTATATTGCTCAGGAAACTCCTTTAATGGTTTCTCCTTCTTTATGTAGCACGCAATGTAATTCTGATGAAGTGTATTTGTAAACATATGGATTTGGTCCCTGAACTTGGACAATTGGTCCTTTGTCTCCGGATAGAACTTGAGAAACTCTGGTATCTTGCCCTCCTTTCTTAAGGACAAATACTGATACTGAAGCTTTGACTGGTTGCCGCGCAATTGCCGCACCTCCTCGTAAATCGGGTTACGAATCTTACATCGCTCATTGGTTACAATATTCTTAATGATAATTCCCATAATATTGTAGGGCGTATTTGGGCTAGCAAATTTATTAATAAGCTCCGTGTAAGTCGAAAACTCATAGACCTCAGGAAACCGAATCGTAGTTAGTCCCCAAAAGCCATATTGCTTCACTAGAGACAATGGCTGAGGATAGACGCCAATCGAGCCGTCTAAATTGTGCTGAATATTGTAGACCTCAATAAGATACAGTTGCGGCTTTGAAAATGGCACGACAATTCGGTTACCAGGATGCTGTAATACAAAACTGTAGCAATACATTGGGTTAAGAGTATTGATGAATAACCCATTGTCGGTACACGCCTCCTGAAACATCTCATTGAAGGTTTTAGAGCCGGGACCTTGAAAGAAGGACATGTTGGCTCCAACCGTGCTTCTTGTAGCAATTTGCCAACTGGCAGCGGCAGGGTCGAAGAATACATTAATCATTGTGCCTTCAACAAATTCCTGGGCAATAATATGATTTGTTTCCTTTGATTCTATTTCATTTTCTTCGACTTCTTTTGCTACTATTTCATTTGCGCTAAAAATAGGATACATTTCCATAAATTTATCCGCATGGAACGACTTGGGAGGAGCAAAACAGACAACATTGTTTAGCGAATTAATAATTACTGAGCGAAAAATGCCATAACTGGGTATCAAATCTTTAGACAATGATGGCTTGTTATATCGGACAATTCTGTATTTCTGATTTAATTTAGTAGAATATGTGATTGTGTTTAATTTATTGTCATTATTGGCTTCTAAATCTTGATTGGTTAAAGTATTGACAAATTCAGGTGTATCTGTTAGTCTGTAAAAATACATGGTTACTATTTATACTATATTATCTACTTGTCTTTAAACCCTTTAAATTTAATTTTTTCCGTTTTATTACTTGTAAATTTATGGTGGTAGTAGAATATTGTTTCTAATTAGAAAATTATTAAAGATAAAAATTTCTACTATAAATATAAGATAATGTCCCAACCATCTGATAAAGAAAAATCATTCACAGACAGCATAGAGGACGGATTGTCGTCGTTTATAGATAAAACAAAGGCAGCAGCAAGTGACATAGCAAATAATGTATCTAAAAAATCACAAGAATTAGTTGATAAGGCAAAGTACACTGGAGAAGAAATGATTTGGAGCGATGAGGAAGAAGGTGGGTTTAACTCTGTGGAAAACTCTGTGGAAAACTCTCCTTCTAGTAATGAAAACACTCCAAGTCCGTCTCCAAATGAAGTAAAAGAGTTAGAAAACCCAGTAGAAGATTTAAATGATGAATTGGCTGCTGTTATAGAAGAGGAACTTGTATTGAAGCTAGGCGACCTTATCTATGTTGTAGACCCAACCAATGAGATTTTAAATGACAACACGTTTATTATCGAATATATTGACCCAAGGAAAATCAAGTTAGTCAATATCAAAACATTTGAAAAAACACAATTAAAAATCGGAGACCAAGGAGTTATTGGTGAAGGAACTATAACCGAAATCAAAATTCTAAGTAGAAACCCTGAGGAAGGATTTGCCAGGCAAAACGGACTTGTATCAGGCAAATGGGTCAATATTTATTTTGGCGGAGAGTTTCCCACTGTGATTACCGGAGAGATTACCAATTTAGAAGAAGATATGATCGAACTCCGAACAAATGACAATGAAACATTGTATATTAATTTTGGATACCAAGGCATCCCGGAAAATCTGCCAATCGAGACATTTGAATTAAGACCAGCGCCTGCTGTAAGCTCTCAGAAAAATGAATTACAAGATGAATTGGCATTAAATGAAATGGAGCAAAATGAATTACAAGAAGAAATAGAAGAATTAGGTCTAAGCGAAGAAAATCAATCAGCGCCTACAACGATAGCTAAAAGCGACGTCCGTGATAAAATCAAACGCTTCCTTATTGAAGGCGACCAATTGGTCCTCGGTGACATCATCAAAATCAAAGAGGTTATCACGATTGATAAAGAAAAATATCGTTACAGTATTGAATCACAGACGAACGACTTACTAGAAGAAATGCTTTCAACTATTCCCAATGTCAAACGCACACCCAACATCTTAAATAGTATCCATATTATGATAACCCGTTTCCTCCAGCTGCGTAACCAATCATCCACATTTGACGGCAATCGCAACATTACAGGTGCTGTTAAAAAGACAGCAGATGACAAACCTTTAGCCGAATATTTGTCTAAATTTCAGAATACATTGTATTGGATTTTGTTAGTTGCTAAAAATGTCAAGAAGGTTTATCCTGAGAGTGAAAAGAGTAAAAAGGATGAAATCAATGATATTGAATATGTCGAAGTTAATGGTGACTTAATGGACTTGTCCGTTCTTTTCAAGAATTACAGGGCCAATATTGGCGGCGAAGGGCAGAACCGATATGCCGAATTATATGGTGCTATAAATCCTTTGTTAACCCCTTTTTCAAACATCGATGAACATGATAATGAAAATAACAGCACAATTATTAGTGCGCAAGTGACATCAAATATAAACGCAATCATAGATAATTTAGGCGACCTTTATTCCACAATTGTATCCAATGACGAAGAAATCACGCGTAAATTCGTTATACAAAAATACAATTTAGGATTGGACAGATTGGAGGCAACCAATTTAAAAGGCAGCAAAATGGTAGCACATCGCGTCAAACTAACACCCAACGACACCATTTCCATCAAATCCGTCTTAACGCTACCTGAGCCAACCGTGCGCTTCTCGCAAATTAATCTACCGGGGTCCAATATGTTAGTTAAGGCCAATCTCAATCTCCAATTTTTGAATTATTGGCAATTACTAAAACAAAAAACATCAGTTACCAATGTCGACATCGACGGATTAGACAACGAAATCGAATACGAAGACGATAATTTTGTAGACGACATTAAGAATTATATATTGGACTTTTCAACCAATGAGAAACCGGAAGGTTATTCGGACCTGGACATTTACAACCAGTTTCTGAAAATTATTATTCCCAAAATCCGCATTCTCTTCAATTTGGTTAAGAAATACATCAAGGGCAAACTCTCGATGGTCGACTTAATCTCCTATTTGGAGCCGTTTTTAATTTATTCAAATGACTTGACCTATATGCAATACATTGAACTGAACAAATTCATTGACACCAAAATTAGAGAATACAATAAGAACTATATTGAATACAGCCGTTCATTTTCGATAATTAAAAATATGAATTACAATCAGAAATACGATAATAAATTATTCGAAGTTCTCAATGATAATCAAAATGTGAAGAGTGTCGTATTTGGCGCATATGGACTGGAAGACCAGGCGGCACTATATAAAATGTCGAGTTCTGAATTTTTAAAGAAAATCAAACTGGATGACTATGGCAACGTGTTTAATACAGGCGTCACTTTTACAAATATACAGCTCATGTATCCGACCGAGTTGAACCCCATTTTCGATGGCGACAAAAACAGTTTACAGGCGCAACTGGATAAAAACAGAGCAGACGACAAGTGTACATCCTATGTAATTGCGAAAAAGTATTATTCAAAGGACCGGCTACTCACAGACAATGGGCAGACAATCTATTTTGATAAGGACTTTGATACCACCAATTATGACATTATTGATGTCGATTTCAAGAAGGAACGCGATTCATTAACATCTGAAGAAATGCTCGTTTATTTAACAGAACAGCTCCAAAAGAAGTATAAAAAGGATGAACAGACGGCAATTTATATGGCAGATACCCTTGTAAATAGAGCAAGGCGCGTGAGCGACGGACATTATGCGATTTTAGCAAATTCTGACGCAAATGAACCTGTAAATTTGGAGTATTACATACGCAAAAACAATGAATGGGTCCTGGAAGAAAATATCGACCCGGACTGGTTTATAAATGAGAGCGATATTTTGTGTAATATACAGACAGATTGTTTATTCAAACCAAACAAAACAGACAATCAATGTGAGACGGTCGAAGTAACACGCGACACAATGGTCACCAATGCTCTGAAAGAAATCATGGGTCAGTTTGACAAGAATTACCAAATAACCAAGGAAGATTTACAAAATAAGATTGACAAGATATCCTTATATTATGATGGCATATACAACAAGCTTCAGGATATTAAGAGCAAGGCATTTTACAAATACAACCAAGAAAAATACAAGATTGGTATGTCCATTTTAGACGAAATTAACCAACAAATTGTTTCGCCTTATAGCAAATTGCGAGATTTGATTACAAGTCAAAACGATTTTGTCAAGAAACAAACAGACATTCTTGAGTTTGCTAGCAGATTTTGCCGAAAGGGCAGTCTACGTGTGCCAAATATTAATGATGGAGAAATGGAGAACGAGTGGTGGTTGTATTGTAAGGAAACAAATGTCAAATTGCTGCCTCTATTTCGCTACAAATTGGCCAAGGTATTTATAACAAACCCGTCAAATTATGAAACTGTAATGAATGAAATCATTAAACAGATTGGCAAAATTGGCGGCAATGGTGATGCTTGGACAGATATTCATAGCGGCGAGGTTATTTGCTATATTGATGCCGACGAAGATGAAGGTTACAAAGATGGGTTCAAGGTTAAGAGCCGTGGCGTTTTAGAAGAGGAAAATGAATTAAAACCATCGACTACTAATGCTAGTAACGTAGATAACGCTACTAACGCTACTAATGCTGCTAACGCTATAGCAAAAGTCAAATTATCACCCGACGGCCAAATGGTTGCCAATGTTATCAATGGACTGGCCGCAAATATGGGAATAAATATCGACAATTCGAGCAGTTTTATTATAAAGGTTGTCACTGAATTAATGAGCGACTCAAAGATCATTCCCAAGGAACCGGCTTACAGAGAAAAGGAAAAGAAGGCGGCAAAAGAGGGGAAGAAAATACCCGAATATGGTGCCGTATACAGTTCAACCCTATTGTTTTTGACACTCGGTATGTTCATAATTGGCGTCCAAACATCGGTGCCATCTTTGAAGACCCGTAAGACATTCCCTGGCTGCGTCAGGTCATTCAGTGGCTTCCCAATCGAAGGCGAAGGTGATGACAGTGGTCTAAATTATTTGTCTTGTGTCGCATATAAAATGAAGTCAAAGACAATGCCTTGGGATGCTTTGGCTAGAATAAAAGAGGAAAAATTGGCAGACACGATAAAAGTATTCATTGTTAAATATTTGATGCCATATGCGGAAGTGGAACAGAAAATCAAGGAAAAAGTTGAATACTTATTATCCAATCCGGAAGTGGATATTCCTGATGAACATGTCTTGTCAAAGTGGACGACCTTTTTGCCGCCGTTGAAGCGTTTTCATATTAAGGGGCTTCAAAGCGTGAGTGATGGGTTCAACGAGGATTTCGAACGTGAAATAAAGCTCGGCAGTCACAAGCAATTGGAAAAGTTGTTAGTGATTGAATCAAAAGTAATTGCTTTTTCTTTAGCGATGCAAGAAGAAATACAAAAGATAATCGAACATAAGGATCTATTATTGCGGTCATCGTCGAATCCGTTTATGGATAATGCGTGCTGTAATGAGAAGGAAAATGTGAATAACACCGCGTTGGAATATTTTGTAAAAGAGAACCCCAATATTGGCGTCTATGGCAACGTTGTAAGGGAGTTGTCAGCGGTTCTACAAGACATCAAGATTTTGACCCAAAGCGCACTAATGTTGAGCACAGAGGATACCAAACGCATATTTCCGGAGATACCCGAGAATTTCAGCGAGGAGACAATTTACAGGGCATTTATAGACTTGTGTAAGTTCCAATCATCTGTGCCAATTGACGAAGAATTGGCGACCATTTGTATTAACAAGCCGGATTATTTAAGCAAGAATGACACACTACAAGAGAAAATCGCAAAACTAAAGCGAGACGGACGAAATTACAACAAGGATACCTTCTTACGGCTTTTCCAAATTGTAAGCAGAAACAATATAATCCGTATTTCATTGTCAAACAATCCACCGTCCTATTCAGACAATCTGAGAAGATATTTATTAAAAATAGACAACGAAGATGATTCTGCCATTAGTCGCGGGTTCAGACAGAAAATGGAAGTATTATTGGATACCTATGATATTGCTTTACAAGAAGATACTGAGGAAATGAGAGCCATGAAGAATTATTTGGCTCACTCCAATGATATGATGCGCAAGGATATTCTTGATTTTATTAAAAGAAAGGCAAAGGTTGGAACAGGTGAGCTAAAACGCATTGCTTTGTTTATGAAAGACCTAACCGTTTGGGATTCCGATTTGAAGCCGAGAAATCGTGGAGCAAAGATATCCGATGATTCAATGTATAATTATATCAACTTTTACAAGACATTTATTACATTGTTATCAACTGTTTTGCCGACGATGATTATAAATGAGCAGCAACAGACATTGGATGCGCCTGCTTATTGGGGTGTATCGCAGAAACACGCAATCGATTTGAAGAACATTGTAGAAGGCTATTATGAGCCATTGAAAAAATTCTATGGTAACAAGTCAATTGTAAATATTCTGTATGAGATACAGAGCAAATGCCGAAACCTTGTTTTAATTGCGAACGAGACTCCGGCCTTAACCAATATTCAAATTGGCAAACCAAGGGGCGACGAACCGCCACTCGAAACGTACTCTGTATTTGACAAGAGAACAGCAACATTGTTGTTTGAATATTATACATTACAGATATTTATCGAATATATAAATCTAACAAAAGACCCGAAAATGCTTAGCAGAATGTTGATTACACCGGAGAACGACAGTGATACCATTTATAGTGCTGACTTTTTAATAGAGCAGCAATTACGGTTTAGCGAGTCCGAGCAGCAATTTATTGAAGGCGATGTTGCCAAGTTACAAGAAACTGTGGCGCGTTTGTTAGTTGGTTATATTACAATGATGATGAATTCAAAGGATACAATTGATATGTCTTATGATACTATTATGGATCGTGTTTTCAAATTGAAGGAAAGTGAGAAATATACATTTACGGACCGTCTGAAGAGCATGACAGAAGAAGAAAGAGCCGTAGATACTATTTTGAAGGTCAATAAGTTGGGTGCGTGGAGCAAAGGTTTGATGAAAGGGATTAAAGAATATGATCCGGAGAATTACGACCAAGAGAAGGAGATGACGGAGAAGATTGCTGAAATCGAAAAAGGCATAAGACGCAACGCGAATGTAACCGATAGAAATGCCGATATGTTTTTCGAAGATGCGTTGGCGGAGATGGATACAGATGATTTTGTCAATGGCGATGAGATAATGATGGGAGACATCAATGAAGACAATCAGGATGGGGACCCATTTGGCGACGAAATGGACCAAGATCAAGATACAGATTACAATTAATAGACAATTAATATACAAATATGAAATAATATTTACTCATTATATAATATAGATATAATGAGTGGAAATCAACAGGGTAATAATAATAGAAGACCGGGTCCCAATAATAGTAATAGTAATAATAGGAATAATGCGTATAACAATTATAACGATAGTAGAGATACAAGAAGAGATACAAGAGATACAAGAGATACAAGAGATACAAGACCTCGCGAAGCTTATAACGATTATGAAAGTAGAAGAGATTACGACAGTAGGGATACAAGAAGACCCAGCAATGCTTATAACGATTATGAAAGAAGAAGAGATTATGACAATAGGGATACAAGAGGAAGAGATTATGACAATAGTAGTAGAAGAGATGAAAGACCTCGAGATACAAGACCTCCAAATTATAATTCTAATGTACAACCACAAAAATCGCGACCTACTGGGGCATCCATTGCGATGGCAGCCGCAGCCAAAGCGGTTAATTATGAAAAAGAACCAGTCAAAGAAGCAGTCAAAGAAACAGTCAAAGAACCAGTCAAAGAAGCAGTCAAAGAAAAAGAAACAGTCAAAGAAAAGGTATCACAATATGGGGAAACGCCCTTGTTACAAAAACATGTTGAGAACCTCCGAATGTCTTCATCAAAAGCATATGAAAAAACAGAAGTAAAAACAGAAGTAAAAGCAGAAGTAAAGAAACGTTGCGCATTCGCAATCATCCATTTCGGAAGCAACCCAGTATATTTAGAACTCGAATTGTATTTTTTCAAAATGTTGCGACAATATACGAACCACGACATTATCTATTTATATTCTGAAACTGATACACCTCCGTCTTTTGTCGACACGGTTAGACCATTTGTAACAAATGTAGTGCCATATGACGACAACCAAATTACATACAATGTGACTTTTAAAAGTGGTTATTCAAATTTCAATACATTAAGAACATGTAACTTCATATTTGCTTACACATTGGAACAATATGATACAGTGTGTATTATAGAATCCGATTTGGTTATTATGAAATCAATTGACCCCATTTTTGAGTTGAAATCGCCAGCTGTACTAACATATTATACTGGTGTTCCAAAATTAAATCAACAAATAACGAACAAACCAATGGATGTTTTGGCAAAGTGTCAAGAAATGGGAAGGATAAACGGCGGTGTAATGCTGATTAAACCAAGTATGAGAATGTTTGAAATGTATAAATCCAAAATACCTGAAGTAGTCGAGCGTGGATGTAAGTATCCCAACGAGACACTGTTTGAATATGTTAATAACTCCTATTACAATTTACCAATTCAATATAATTTATCACATTTTTTAGCAAAACCTTTCAAATTACGTGAATATGGACTAACAGCAAATGATATCATTGTGTATCACTTTAATGAAACTAAATACAAGCATTTGGATATTATAAAAAACCCACTCGATGAAAATGGCGGCAATTGGATGGACATTATTCAACAAGATAAGAAATATGAAATAAAGAAGCTGCCAATATTACATTATAAAACAACGACTTATGATAAATATAATTCAGAAATATCTAGGCTGTTAATGGGTTTAGAAAAATCCAAACCCAAGGCCAAATCACCTGTATCACCAAAAAAGGACGAGCTTAGACCCGGTTCGCCTTTACAATTGAAATCAAAATCTGCTTCTTCTAGTTCTTCTAAAAAATCTTCTAAAAAATCAAGTTCTAAATCTTCATCTAGTTCATCTTCATCTTCTAAGAAAACAAAATCTAAGAAACCGAGGTGCCCAAAAGGAACCCGTCGCAGCAAAAAGACGGGCAATTGCGAACCGTATACACAAAGTAAGAAATAAGAATTTTAAACTTAGAAAATAGAAAAGTAAAAAAGGATTAAAGTAAAAAGAGTAAAAGGATAAAAGTTTTTTAAATACGGATATATTAGAGATGTTAAAATCATTCATAAGAGAAAATGTAACTTTAGTAGCCATTGCAATTTTTACAGTATTATTTGGACTTATTCATTTAATTCAACCAGCATGCCTATATAAATCAGATGGCAGCATACGTGAATTCGGAGTCGGATACAAAAATAAAACAATATTGCCCATTTGGCTCCTCTCCATTGTTTTAGGCATTTTATCGTATTTGTTTGTCCTCTATTATTTAGCATATCCGAGAATAACCTTGATTTAAACCTGGACCGAATTATATATATTATTTTTAACTTAAAGAAACTTTACAAGAAAATAATATATAATTTTTAACTTAAAGACGTCTGAACCGCGTTATTTAGTGCCGCCTTCTGCGCCGCATCCTCTTGCTGCTGAACATACTCATCGTGACTGGTCTTTATCTGTTCCACGCTCTTCTTACAGCCAACATTCGCCAAATTATAGTAGACAATCGACGATATTAGGAGCGCGGTATACACATACCAAATGGCCTCACCAATGTTGTCCTTCAATACAACTAGATTGAGCATTTGGGTCTTATAATCGTTCTCTATACTTACTGTATTTCTAATTGTCGGCTTCATTAACGGGCGCATGGTTGACCAAAAATCCGCAAAATTATCAGGCGTCATTTTATTTATTAGTATTGACTGATTATTGTCGACCATTTTGGTTAAGGCCATAGCTGCCTTTTCTAGATCACCTGTAGATTGACCAGCTTGCTGTGCTTTGTCAACATCTTTCTGTAAATCCGTGTTCATAATGGCGTCGAAAATATCCTTCGCTCCACTTGAAACCACAAAGTAGCCAATCACGTCTGAAAACGCGCTCTTGAAGCCAGGAAAAATAATGAGCACAGCGAGCATCGTGCCAAAAATTACAGTCCATGGTAAAATTGTATAAAGCGCTGCGATGCCAATATTGTCCTTGGATGTGCCACCGCATTTAGTATTCATGTAATTCGTATTTAATATGAACTGGGATAGACACACTGCTAAAAGATATAGCGCCAGTTTAGGGAATATGGAACTCTTGTATTCATTAAAACAATCCATGGTTATAGCACGTGTCTTGATATCAATCTCCGGCAATTTATCAAGCGTAAGTGTAGGTTTTAAAACCATAAAATACACAATTGT
>Ga0114967_10003489_pt1 | contig 12882 bp, 10 predicted proteins | sample M_130628_MF_Meta_FD_92639 | JGI IMG/M metagenome (GOLD analysis project Ga0114967, IMG submission 92639) | Freshwater microbial communities from Lake Montjoie, Canada to study carbon cycling - M_130628_MF_MetaG | ecosystem: Environmental > Aquatic > Freshwater > Lake | place: Lake Montjoie... | reverse complement strand
CGAGCAGGGACGCCAGCAGGCCCGCGCCACCTGTGTCATGGCACTCTTGGCCCCCCAGTCGCTCCAGTGCCTTCCCAACCAATCAATTGCCGTGGTGCACGGGCGGGATGTTTCGCGCGTGGTGCGGGTATCGGTGGAGAATTTCTCAGGAGAACAGCCCCGTGGCAATGAGCCGGCGCGAGAAGATTGAAACGATGCTCCGGGACGATCCGGATGACGTCTTCCTCCGCTACAGCCTGGCGCTGGAGTTGGAAGGGGCCGGAGAGTGGGAAGCGGGCCTGGAGATTCTCGAGGCGCTCGCCCGCAGCACTCCTCCCTATGTGCCGGCCTACCAAATGGCGGCGCAGCATCTGGTCAAGCGCGGACGGCATGCCGATGCCCGTCTGGCCCTGCGCGAGGGGATCGAAGCGGCCCGGCAGCAGGGCAATAGTCATGCCGCCGGCGAAATGAGCGAACTGCTTATGAGCCTCGGCGCAGCGGGGGAGGAGTGATACGGGATTTGCCGCCGCTGGCCGTGCCTGCTTCAGGTGCATGCGGCCGGAGGCTCGGCCGCTTCCTGCCCACGCGTGATCACAAATCCCAGATCCTCGATCATCTTGTAATCGGCTTCAGGGAGCTGGCCCTGGGTGGTCAGGTAATCGCCGACAAACATTGAGTTGGCAGCATAGAGCCCAAGGGCCTGCAGGCTGCCGAGATGGAGTTCCCGTCCACCGGCGATGCGGATCTCCGCGGCGGGATTCATCAACCGCATCATCGCCAGAGCCCGCAGGCAGTCGCGGGGGTTGAGACGGTTGGTGGTTTGCAGTGGCGTGCCATCGATGGCATTGAGGAAGTTGAGGGGGATCGATTCCACCCGCAGATCGCGCAATTCCTCAGCCATGTCGATCAGGTCTTCGTGGGTTTCTCCCATCCCCATGATCCCGCCGCTGCACAATTGCAAGCCGGCCGAGCGGCAGGCCGACAGGGTGGAAAGCCTGTCTTCGTAGGTGTGCGTCGAACAGATTTCAGGATAGAAGCGAGCGCTGGTGTTGAGATTGTGGTTTACCTTGTCGACCCCGGCGGCTGCCAGCCGGCTGGCCTGTTCGGGCGTCAGCAGCCCCAGGCAGGCGCAGATGTTGAGATCAAACTTCGCCTTGATCTCCGGCACGATGCTGCAGACGGCATCCATCTCCCGCTCCGTCGGGCCGCGGGCCGAGATGACGATGCAAAATGTCTTCGACTGGCGCTCCGCGGCGACGCGGGCTGCCTCAAGCAGTTTCGGGGCCGAGAGGAGGTTGTACCGGGGAATGTCGGCATCGGAGACTTTTGACTGGGAGCAGTAGCCGCAATCCTCCGGGCAGAGCCCGCTCTTGGCATTCATCAGGAAGAACAGTTGCACGGTGTTGCCGAACGCCTGGCGGCGAATGCGGTATGCCGCGGCGAGGACATCGAGCAGATTCTCGTCTCCCGACGCCAAAACCGCCCGCGCCTCCTCACGCGTGATCCTGCCGCCAGCGAGCACCCGCTCCGCGAGGCTGTGCCAGTCTCCAGGAGACCAGCCGGTGGCCCCGGCGGCACACCTTGGCTCAACCGAAACGGCGGCGGAACATTCCGAAAGAGATTTCATGAGGGCTTCTCAGCTGGGGACAGATTGCGTGAAGGGCAGATGCTGACGGCGAGCAGTTCAAAATGTATGCGAACTGGCAAATCCCGCCAAAGCGCCCCCGTGCGGGCCGGGCGTGGCGCAGTCCACGCAGCTTGCCCCATCTCCTGCCACTGGAACCGGTACGGGCGTTTCTTTCCCCACCAGCGGCACAACCGGCAAAAGCTTTGGGTTCCTGAAAACCGATGAAACCGGGGGCTCTCCCGCCGCCGTAAACACTTTCAGGATGCGATTCACATGCTCGGCACACGAATCTCCCAGGCGTTCCTGATCGGTCTGCTTGCTTCCGGGGCGACGTTCTGTGCGTTGGCTGCCCGCGGAGAGGAGCCGGCGGAAGGCTACCGGACCTATTCAATTGTGTCTCAATCCGATGCCACCTCCGCTGCCACCGGCCGCCTGCCGCTGGCGAAGCGGATCGCATCGTCCAATCTGCCGATTCGCGTGGTGGCGCAGCCAGGGACAGCCCAGCCGACAGGCGGCGCTGCCGGCCAGAGCCCGGGGGGAGCGAGGGTCACGCCTCCTCTGGCCGACATCGATGGCCATGCCGATTCAAGAGGACTTGTCCCTCAAGTCTCCCTCCCCGTTCCTGCGGCCCCGCCGGGGGCTGTGCTGGGAATACCGACGTTGGCCCCGCCCGAGTCGGCCACCGACTTCCCCCGGCCTTCGCTCCCGATTGCGCCAGCGGTTATGCCTCCACCTGTGGCTGGCTCCTTCCAGCCCCCAACCGCGCCTCAGGAACAGTTTGCCGCCGTGGTCGATAGCCCTACGTTGGCCGCCGATTTGGTGTCGGTGGAGTCGGCTGAACCCGAACAGGAATCGGCATCCGAACCCGAGCATGAGGAACCGACTCTCAATCGGGTTGATGGCGGGGAAACGACGAATCGATTTGATGTCGAGGAATCGACAGTTTCGCAGGCCCTTGAGCCTGCGCCTGCCGCAGCCAACGATCAGTCGGCGGTGCCGCAGCAGGAACCGACAGTTGAACGTTCCACGCGACAATTGGCGGCGCCGAAGGGATCCCACACCCAAAAGCCTGCAGCCCGCACCGCGGCGCCCGTGCAGCGCAGCCCTCAGCCCGCAGCCCACACCGAGGCGCAGCGGCAAAGTTTGCTCGAGCGATTGAAGGTCGCCATGACAAAGTTGCCCCGCCCCCTCGGGGTGCGGCCGGCGGCCACCGGCATCCCGGCGGCCAGCACTGCCCAGCCAACCGCCGCGCGGCGCCCTGTCGCCATGAGGCAGACCTCCAACCCCGCCCCACTGCCGATGGCTGCCCAGGCACGTCGGCCGCGCAGCCCGCGGCCAGAGTCTGCGCCACAGCATTCGCAGACCCGTCTGGCTCAGGAAGAACTGGGGGCTTCGCAGGAGCCACAGCCCCTCCCCCCCGGCACCGCTGTGATGGCAGCGCCGTCGCTGGCCAACGCCCCTGCCACGGCGGCAGAAGCTGGCAACTTGAGTGTGCAGGGCGTGACGGCTGAGGAGAGTTTGGAGTTTGCTCCCCCGCTCGCTGTGATCGCCGAGGATGTTTCGCTGCGAGATCGCAGCCAGAGCGTTCCAGACCTGTTTGAGTTCAGCGCCGCCCCGGCCAGCCCATCCACCGGAGCCGTTGCCTCAGAGGCGGTGATTGTCCAGGAGGATTGCCAGTGCGCTGCGAACGGTTCACTGGAACCACAGCAGGAAACGCTGGAGGCTTCGCCTCATTCCCGGCCGTCTGAAGGAGAAGAGTGGGCAGCAGATTCGGCGCCGATTGCCACGGCCGCTCCTGCGGAACTGGAGCCGGTTCCAGCCTCCCTCGCGCCCGCCGCATCGGTCACCGTGCCACCGCCGGCTGGATTTCCTGCCGCTGACGCTGCTTCTGTCGGGAGCGATGAACAACTCTCCGACGACCTTCTCGAACAGGAAGATGCCGCAGCGCCGCCTGACGATGCCGCCGTTACGGCCACGGACCTGCAGCCCCAGGTCACCCCACGACCACTGTCAGCCGGGACAGTCCTCTTGGCCAGCCCCGCTCCGCGCGCGCAGCGGGTGGGCGTCCAGCAGCGTCCCGCTCCAAGCCAATTCCCAGCATCCCCTCGTACCCCACTCCTCGAGAAGCTCCAAAAGAGTTTGGGCAGCTTCTCGAGGCCCCGAGTTCTGATCGCCAGTCCCAACCGCTCGCCCAAGGCCGCTCCCGCCAAGGCCGCCTCTGCCAAGGCCGCCTCTGCCAAGGTCGCCGCGCCTGCCCGCCGGCCATCCTCAGGCAGGCCGGTTGAGCTTGCAGCACGCCGCCCCGCTCGGGTCGCCACGCCTGCCGCCGCGCCCCGGATGGATCAGCGGCAACTGTCGGTCGAGGCGGCGCATGCTCCGGTCGGGGAAGCCAGCCCAGGCTCCTTGGTGGAGATCGTCGCCGATCATGGCGCGCTGTCGGCTGAGAACACCGAACCGCTGGCCGAACTGACTGCGGAGGAGCTCGCGGTGCTCGCGCCGGTGCTGGCGGAAACAGAACCGCTGCCGGAATTCATGGCGGAGGCCCCGTCCTTTGCGGCGGGCGATCTCGAGGCCAGCGAATTCGAGGCCAGCGAAGCAGTCTCTGCCGAGCCGCTGGCCGTGTTCGACCCTGCTGACACATGTGCAACGATTGCCACAGAGGCAGTTGAAGTGGCTCTGAACGAGCCGGGGGCATTTATCGCCGACGAAACTGAACCGGAATTGCTGGCCCAAGACTCGCTGGCCGAAGACTCGCTGACGCAGGGATCGCTGCTAGCGCTCGAGGTGGAGACGCCGCCGCAGGCTGTGGCTGAGGGGGAAGCGATCGTGCTCCACATCTCGGTGCGCAATCTCGGCAGCGAACCGGCCAACGCGGTGACGGCCACGATGTACTTCGCCGATGGCGTGGAGCCGGTGACGGCCACTGGCCATGCGGCCGACATCTACCCAGGGCAGGTACGATTCAACACCCTGCAGGCCCTGCCGGCAGGAGAATCGATCGAACTGATGGTCACGGCCGTGGGCACTCGCCCCGGTAGCATGGCCTTCCGCGGCGAAGTCGATTGTCAGGAGTTGACCGCAGCACTGGCCGCGGACGGCAGCCTGACTGTTCTGCCGCGAGCGGCCGCTGGTGTGCCCACTCAACGCAGGCGTCGGTGAGAGCAGACCGGCTCCATCCCCCGAGCATGACCGATGCGCCGCGAGCCCTGTGGTTGGGGTGTGGCGGATTCTCACTCCAGCTTGCCGAGGAGACCGGGGTCGAAGGGGGGGAACTGGGGATTGAGGTCCTCAAGTGTCTTCCGCACCAAGCGGGCCACCACAAGATTGCGATACCACTTGTGATTGGCCGGCACAATGTGCCAAGGGGCCTCGGGGGTGTTGCAGTGGGTGATGGCATCCTCGTACGCCTTGGTGAAATCGTCCCACAGACGCCGATCTTCCAGATCGCTCGGCCCGAGCTTCCATTGCTTCGCGGGATCGCGCAGCCGGTCGGCGAGTCGCTTGCGCTGCTCATCCTTGCTGATGTGCAGAAAGCACTTCACCACAGTCAGCCCGCCGTCCCGCAACAGCTTTTCAAAGGCGTTGATCTGGGCGTACCGTTCGCGCCAGATCTCCTTGGGGACGAGCTTTCGCACCCGCACGACGACAACATCCTCATAGTGGGAGCGATTGAAGATCCCGATGCGTCCATGGGCCGGCACAGCGGCGTGCACGCGCCAGAGGAAGTCGTGCGAGAGTTCCAGAGCGCTGGGGGCCTTGAAGCTTTTCACATCGAGGCACTGCGGGCTGATCCCGCTGGCCAGCATGCGGATCGTGCCATCCTTCCCGGAGCCGTCGATCCCCTGCAGGACGACCACCACGGCCCGCTTGGCCTCGGCGAACAACCGGTAGGCCAGTTCATCGAGCGCAGTGCAGTGGAGCCGCGTTTCCTCCTCGGCCGCCGCACGCTCCAAGCCCTCGTGATGGCCGGGATCGAAATTTGAGAGCAGGCATGGTTCGCCGGGCGGGAGCAGCGTCTGGGGCATGGCGCACTTCTCAGGCGGGGTGAGCCGGCACCCGGGGGAACGACCCCTGGCAGCGGTTGGCCCTGAGTTTAGCGATCGCCCAGGCGATAGAACATGGCCCGCGAACTGAAAGCACGCTGCCGGCGGCCGCGCCGCGGCGCAGCGGCAAAGCTGGCGCCGATCGCCTCGTCAGCGGGGATGCCGGCCTCATCGGGAGCAAGCGCCCCCACCGCGTCCATCTCGTCGATCCCGATCAATTCCGGCAGCGGGGGGGCGAGCAGATCGGCAATCGGCCAGATCTGAGTAGCCCGCACCAAGCACTCTTCCCCAGCCACCTGCACGGTAAAGTCGCGGGTGGGGTATGACAGGGAAGGGATCGCGGATGATGTGGTCGTTGGCATCGGTATGGTCTCCTCAAGCCGCAGTACGAGGCACAAGCCCCGCTCCCGCCGCCGGGTGAATCTAAGTGCATTATGCGCGCCAAATGGCGTGCTGGTCGGAAAAAGGGGGCGGCGCACCGGCTAGCTTGCGCAGGCTACCCAGACCCACCCGGGCGTCGGCGGGCAGGGCAGATTTGGACTGCGCAGCGACCGACTGAAGCGACGGGGAGGGAGAGGGGATTTGAAATAAATTCCAGAGGGGAGTGGGCAGGCACCCTCCGGTGTCGCCAGCGGTGTCGATTGTGCCGACCCCTCTGTGGCTTCCCCGAGCTGTCAATTTTCAGCCGTCGCGACGACGGGGGGGCTTCGAAAGGGAAGACTCCTTCGCGTCTGATCCACCCTCGGGAGGAGTGCTTGGAGGAGCCTCGATCGCGTCGGCAGGGGAGGCGGGCGGGGACGGCTTCTCCTCGCTGGGGAGGTGAAGCATGCGGTCGCGAAGCGAGGCCGCGAGTTCGTAGTTTTCCGCGTGCACCGCATCGGCAAGTTGCTCTTCGATTGTCCGTCCCACTTCATACCGCTCGCGGACACTCTCCCGCATCGACTCCAGCCGCCGCACCAGCTCGTCGTCGGAGTATTGTTCACTGGCATCGTAGCGGGCGAAGAGTTCCTTGAACTGTCCGAGGCCGGCATTGATCTCCTGGATCGCCGAAACCGGCCCGCTCTCTTCCAGCGTTGCCAAGGCAGTGGCCTGCACGCGGTGAAACAGCACAAACGGCCGATACTGCTCGTGGGACAGCGTCCATTCTTCGTCGGGAGAATGCTGGCGCACGAAATCCATGAAGGCCAAGCTGTGATCGGCGTCTTTGGCGGCACGCCGGTATTCATGCAGCGAGAGCCAGCAGATGCGCCTGTGGTAGAACTGCACAAATTCGCGATCGGCCTCCGCGCACTGTTCCCTGGTGAGGCGAAATGATTCGCCGGTGCGGATCGCCTCCCCCACGAGGTAGTCGAAATAGGTCTCGGCGCCATGGGGATGGCCGCCATCGGGGCGGAGATCGGCCTCCATCTGCAGCATGCCCATGTCGACGCGCATCTGCAAAACCTCCCGACCGTTGCGGGCCTTCACGAGGCGGGCGCTGACCTCCCCCGGCTGAAAATCCCAGCCCTTCAGCAGCGTGTCGATATCGCGTGGTGCGGCCATGGAGGGTTCCTTTCGGAAGCGGACGGGCAGGGGGGCGGATCGATGCATCGGTGAACCGAGTGCACTGAAGAATTATAGCAACGGCGCTGCGGGGCAAGCGGCCATCATTCAGCCGGTTGGCCCCGCAGCGATTTGGTCTTTGAACGCAGGCGTTTTCCCTCCAGCCTTTTGGCAATCGCCGAGCGGGGCGTGCGGGTGCGCCGGCGAATCCGCGGCACGATCAACGCCTGCTCCAGCAGGGCGGACAGTTTCTCCAGACAGTCGGCCACGTTCTGTGGCTGATCGCGGTGGCGTTGGCTGGTGATGATCAGCGAACCCTCCCGTGTCAGTTGCGGCCCCACCAGCACCAGCAGACGGCGGCGCATGGCTTCAGGCAGGTGTGGCGTATGCCGGGCATCAAACCGCAACAGGGCCTTGGAACTGGTGCGGTTGACATGCTGTCCGCCCGGACCGCTGCTGCGGGCAAACTGCCATTCCAGCGCCTCGGGCGGAATCACCACCTTCCCGCCGCCGATCTGGAGTGGCTTGTCGCGCGTCATCAACGTAGGTCCTGTCTCAGTTTCGAGTAGGCTTGAACAGCCCCTGCCGGCCCCTCACCATACAAGCTTGAGCGCGGTTGCTGCTACGTTTCGGCCAGCGCTTGGCCAGAATTCCGCTATGAAGCCATGAAACAGATTCTCCATGTTCCGTCGGGCTGCCCCTCCCATCGATCGGGGCCCGCAGTCGCTGCTTGGCAAATGCATCGCACCCGCATCCACAGGTGGCTCCTCGGCCTGCTGGCCGGCTTCTTCGCTGTCGATATCTGTTGCGCGGCCGAGCCGCCCCCAACCGCTGACATTGCCACCCGGGCCGGCGAGGACTGGGGCAGCTTCATGGGACCAGGGGGGCGTGGCACAAGTTCCTGCAGCACGATGGCCGTGCCCTGGCCCGCCACAGGGCTGCGCTTGCTCTGGAGCCTGCCGATGGGTGAAGGCTACTGCGCTCCGGCGGTGGCGCGGGGTCGGATTGTGGTTTTCGATCGCGTGGGCAAACGCTCGCGGCTGCGGTGTCTGGAGGCGGAGACGGGCCGCCCGCTCTGGGAACAGGGAACGCCCACGTCCTATGCCGACACGTTCGGCTATGACGGTGGCCCCCGGGCGCAGCCGGTGATCGATGGCGACAGGGTGGTGACATTCGCCGCAGACGGTCGGCTGGAATGCCGCGGGTTGGCCGATGGCGCCTTGCTGTGGGAGGTCGATACGGCTGCCACCTATCACGTCGTGCAGAATTTCTTTGGGGTGGGAGCTGCGCCTCTGGTGGTGGAGGGGGCGGGGCAGCGCTTGGTTGTCGTGCAGGTGGGAGGCAGCCCTCCCGGATCGATTCCGCCGGCGCCGGAACGGCTCGACCTCGTCAAGGGAAGCGACAGTGGTTTGGTCGCGTTTGATCTGGTCAGCGGGCGGGAAGCGTGGCGGTCGTCCGACCAACTCGCCAGCTACAGCACCCCCATTTCGGCCCGGATGGGCGACCGGGAGCGGATTCTCAGCTGGATGCGGAATAACCTGCTGGTGGTCGATCCAGCCACGGGAACAGTGGCCGCCTCCTTTCGCTGGCGGGACGACGAGCTTTTCAGTGCGGTGGCGGCCAGCCCGGTGGTGCAGGGGGACGAGGTTCTGCTCTCGGAAACCTATGGCCCCGGCAGCGTGCTGCTGAGAGTGGCCGCCGAGGGACTGCGTGAGGTGCGTCGCGATCGGGAGAGGGCCCGGCCGGAGCAGGCGCTCAAATCGCACTGGTCGACCCCTGTCGTGCATGAGGGCTGGCTGTACGGCTCCAGCGGACGCCACTCCGGCGACGCGCAGCTGGTGTGTGTCGATTGGAAGACCGGCACTCCGGCCTGGGCCGAGCCCGGCTACGGGCGGGCGACATTGCTGGTGGTCGGGAACCATCTGATCGTGCTGGGTGAATTTGGCGATCTGGCGCTGGTGCAGGCGACGGCGGAGAAATACAGCGAGGTCTCCCGAATGCGGCTGGCCGATCCAGCGGCCGGGAGCGGTGCCCTGCTCGCCCCTCCCTGTTGGGCGCCGCCGGTTGTGGCCCGCGGCCTGCTCTACGTGCGTGGCCGCGACCAACTGCTCTGCTTCGATCTGGAGGCAGATGCTAGCACTCCGGATGCTAGCAGGCCCTCTGTCAAGTGACTCTCCGCCAACGCTCTGCCATCGCAGCCAGCAGGCTGCAATTCCGGGCTTCCCGTTCTTCACTAGACAGGCCGCGCGCCGGCGTCCCATACTTCGCACCTTCAAGGCGGGCTCTTCGTCGCGGGCCATGGCGCGACACACGGTGGGTAGGAGAAAACGCTGTCACTATGCTGCACACCTCCATCAGTGAACTGACGACCCTGCGCTGGGATCTGGCCACAGAGGTCGAGGCCCTTGCCCGCCACGGGTTTCGGTCGATGTCGATCTGGCGTACCAAGCTTTCCGACCTCAGTATTGATGAAGCCAGGGAGACCCTCGAACGGGCTGGCATGCGGGTCTCGAGCCTGCAGTGGGCGGGGGGATTTACTGGCGGCGACGGCAAAACTTTCCGCGAGAGCCTGGACGACGCTCTGGAGGCGATCGATACCGCAGCCGAGGTGGGGGCCAACATCCTGACGCTCCATAGCGGTTGCCGCGGTGGGCACACGCTCAAGCACGCCCGCCGGTTGCTCACCGATGCCTGCGATGTGCTGGCGCCGGTGGCGCTGGGCCGGGGCGTAACGCTGGCTTTCAAGCCGATGCATCCGGCCGCGGCTGGTGGTTGTGGGTTTATGACCTGCCTGCAGGGGGCGTTTGAATGGGTGGAGCAGTTCGACCATCCGGCCCTGCGAATCGCCCTTGATTTGTGGCACTTTGGCCACGATCCGCGGCTCCTCTCTCTCCTCCACGGCCGGATTCCGCTGCTGGCGGTGGTGCAGGTGGCCGATTCTCTCGGCCTCCCCTCAAACGACCGGGAACGGCTGCCTCCCGGGCAGGGAAATCTACCTCTGGATGCCCTCATCTGCGGTTTGGTGGCGCGGGGGTATACGGGCGATTTTGAATTTGAAGCGATCGGAGAAACGGTCGAATCACTCGGCTACGAACATGTTTTGCGTCAGGCCCGCCTGACGGCCGACGCCTGGACCCGCCGGCTGCGGATGCCCGCCCCAGAGCCAGCCGAACTGGCCGTCGGTAGCCTTCTGCAGTAAGTCGCAGCTTCAGACACATGCCGTCTCTGGAGCGCCAACTCGATAGCGTCGACGGGGAAGATCGAGTGACGGAGGCGGAGGGATCGGCGAACGCTTGAGGAGCGCAGGGCCGCTGCGGCCCAAGCGACGAAACTTTTGCCGTCCCGCAGCCGATGCGCCACGGAGCTTGCAGGTCACTCTAGGTCCGGGGCAGCCCCTCCCCGAACACCGCTCAGGGAAGACGGTGGAGGCGGAGGGATCGGCGAACGCTTGAGGAGCGCAGGGCCGTTGCGGCCCAAGCGACGAGACTTTTGCCGTCCCGCAGCCGGCGAGTGCTCCGCACCCTTACCAAGGCTCATACGCCCTGCATTCTGCCGGCAGGATTACCGCATCCGCAGGTCCCAGGCCTCAACCCAGGTCGTTTCCACCGGCTCAAGTTGGAAATCTTCGCGCAGCCGGCGATCGAAATCGTCCATGTGGGCCGCTCCGTAAAAGATGGCGATTTTGCGCCGGCCCGCCTTGATCTGGTCGGCCAGCACTTCGGCAGCCGCGCCGTTGCGGTCGGTGATCAGCGATGAGCCCTCCTCGCCGCCGAAGGCTGCCGTGAGGATATCCATGTCGGTGAACTGCTCAGCCATGATCCTTCGGAGCCGCACTGGCCTGTCCTGCCCGAAGAAAATCCCAAAAAGGTCGCTGAAGCCAACCTCCCCGGCCTGCCCCTGGCCGCGTTCGGCGCGGGCCATGTTTTCCCGCATCAGCTTCATGAACATGCTCCACCACGATTCGCCCCGCTTGGCCATGGCGGCATCGAATTCCTTGGGCGACATATCGGCATGGACGAAGTTCCGCGCCGTGTAGTCGATCTGTTCGAGTTGGTGCTCCAGGCCGAGCATCTGCGTCATTCCCTGCTGGGCGGAGCCGATCGCTCCGCTGGCCTTGCGGCCCGGCTTCGGCACCCGGGCGTTGTCGGGGGCGATGAGTTCGTAGAGCACGCTGTCGTAGTCGCGAAAGAGGTGGTCGAGCGTGTCGTAATAGGATTTGCTCCCAACATGCACCGCCCCCACGAGATCAACTTCCAGCGGGGTGCGGCGTCCGGCGGCCGCAGCTGCCTCGGTCGTTTCCCGGTAACGCACGACCGAGGTCTCGAGAGCCTCTGGTTCCCCCTTGGCATCGCGGGAAACCCGCAGGAAAGCGACCTGATCGGCCCCCTTTGGGGCGACCGGTCGGGCCTCCTCGGCCCGGCAGGCAGGCCCGGCTGCGGGGAACACTGCTCCCCAACTGAGGCCCAGAAGCAAAGTGACACCGACAACGCGGCCGGCCAGACGGCCTGAACAGGGCACATTTCCCATCTTCACCTCTCCCGGCTGCCGCGGCTTGGTTTTCGCCGCCCTCGCGTGGGCGACCGATTCCCGGCAGGCTCTTTGCAGAATACCCGAACCTGCCGAAACTGCCACTTTTTCGCGGCTTTGGGCCTGTATGTGCCGAATCACCCGCCTGTTCGGAAGAGTCAACCAAGATTCGTCAACTCCATCGACCGGCATGACCGATACCTCAGGAGCAATCCGCATCGGCGGAACGGACGGCTCCTGCTCCCCAGGACACATAGCGATGGCTACACACTCCGGTGTCAAACGCGTTTCGGGAATCATCAGCACGCTGGCGGCGCTTCTGGCCCCGGTTCTGCCGGTTCAGGCCGGCGACTGGATGCCGCTGCTGCCCGATCAGGATATGTATGATTTCCAGCTGTTCGCCCCCCCCGATCTGCAGGAATATGAGATCTGGCCGGAGGCCGATGAGGGGATGTTCTTCAACTACGACCGTCTCATTTGGGGCATCACGGTGCCGCATGTGACCGCGGTGGGGAACAGGCAGTTTTTCCCGGTGGAGCCGCTCAATCCTGATGTGGCCCAGCAGCTCAACAACGCCAGCGGGGCTGCCTCCGGCGTGATCATCTACGGCAGTGACCAGCTCAACCTCTCGCTCGACACCAGCTGGATGCGAACGCGGATGTCGTGGGGAAATCGCTTTGAGGGCGGCTGGATCTACGACAACAAAGGCGTGATGATTTCCTACCTCGACAGCGGGCCGCAGTCGCAGCACTTTGAGACGACGAGCGAATTTGCCATCAACACACCGGCGCAGACATTCACGCAGGGGGCGGCAGGTTCCGGCGGCTCTACCTCCGGCGGCACCACCGGCAACTCCAATCTCTTTTCGCTGCCCCAGACCACATCCACGATCACGACAACCAGTCCCCCTCCAGATCACTTGATCAGCCAGAGGTTCACGCAGACGAATTCGACGCGGATTCAGAGCGGTGGCGTGGCGGCTCTCATCCAGCGCCAGCTGCGGCATGCTGGTTCCAACTCAAGCGTCAAGTTTGGGCTGGGACCACGCTTCGTGCAGGTGGAGGATCGCTATAACCTCGGCTACAACAGCCGGCAGTATGCCTTTCCCGAGGGTGGCACGGTCGGGGGAAGCGGCGGCGGCACGACCGGTGGCACAACCGGTGG
>Ga0114967_10003488_pt1 | contig 12886 bp, 8 predicted proteins | sample M_130628_MF_Meta_FD_92639 | JGI IMG/M metagenome (GOLD analysis project Ga0114967, IMG submission 92639) | Freshwater microbial communities from Lake Montjoie, Canada to study carbon cycling - M_130628_MF_MetaG | ecosystem: Environmental > Aquatic > Freshwater > Lake | place: Lake Montjoie... | reverse complement strand
GTCATCGTCGCGTCTTTCTGGACAGCCCCACCTGATTCAAGCACCTTGGCAATGCCGAAGTCGCCCAAGAAAGCATTCCATCGTGCATCGAAGAAAATATTGTCGGGCTTCACGTCGCGGTGAATCACGCCCGAGCGATGCACGAAGTCCAACGCCTCGGCGATTGCCGGAAGCCAGTGATAAAGCAGTGACGGGTGAGCGGGCACAGGCTTGTTGTCCTGGCCGCGACGCCGGCGATCCGAGAGAGAGCCGCCCGGTAGAAATCGCATGGCCACGTAGGGGCGGCCGTCCTCATTCTGGCCATGACCGACTATCGGCACGATGTGCGGGTGTGCCAACCCCGCCATCGCCTTGATCTCGCGGTTGAATCGCTCGATGAAGTCCGGGTCTGAAAGCTTGTCGGCCTTCGGCATCTTGACGACGACCGGCACGTCACGATCGTTGTCCCACGCCCGATAGACCACGCCCATGCCACCCTCGCCCAACTGCGAGATGATGCGGTAGCGACCGGCGATGAGTTGCGGCGACGGCGTTAGACTAGGCATGACTGTGCTCGTCAGCTGAAACAATCGGCTGGAGATCCTTCAGCCTGGGAGCCGTAGCTTAGCCCACTGGAGGGGGAAGCTGGAACAGGCAAGAGTGAAGGGCCTTTGGGCATCAGCAAAAGCCCAAGCGTCAGCGGATATCGCGTCGCTTTAGAACCGCCCCCACTGCAAGCAAGCCGATGGCAACCTGTCCGAGCATGATCAATGTGGCGGCCGTTGGCCCCGAACGCCACGAGTCGTCACCCGATGGAAAAAGCCTCTCGGCGAAGTCATTCAGAGTCTTGCTTTCATCCGTAGAGAACTCACTGCGGTTAGTAGCGGACACGATTCGGGGAGGAGCCTCTGGAGCAAATGCGGGACGGCCCGCCGACTCCTCCAAGAGCAATGCCTCGAAAGCCCAGCGAGAAGGCATGGCCTGAGCCACCGGAAATATAGGCAACGGCTTCTTGGGCAGGTCGGGCAACGGCAGCAGAATGCCCCCGAGAATGACCATTGGCAGAATTACGAGAGGCAGCACGGCCGCGGCCACCTCGGCTGTTCGGGACGCGGCTGACACGAGCAGCCCAATCACAACTCCGACAAGGGAAGCACAAAGGGTTGATGCGTAAAGAGCCAGCCAAGAGCCATCGATTTGTCCGAGCAGTCCAATCACCAACAGCAGCACAAAACACTGGAAAGCACACAGAGTGCCAAGCACCGCTACCTTAGAGGCGATGTATGAGGGGATCCCCAGCCCAGTCATGCGTTCCCGCCTATAGATGGCCCCCTCGGCAACGATTTCGCGGGCAGAATTCGAGCAGCCAAACCAGACAGCTGAGATTCCTACCAGGAACATCGTCATGGCCGTCGCATTCGCCACGCCTGCGAAGGATTCAGGCGTTACCTCTGTTGACAGCTTTTCGCCAAACACGAGCCCAATCAGCAGGGCAATCAGCGGTGCCTGCACAATCAGGATTCCCGTATTCCAAACGTCCTTTGATTTGACGCTTATGCCGCGTCGCACCAGCGTGATGAACTGACCCAGTCCGTGAACCGGCCGACGCGGTCGCAAATTACTCTTGGCTGCCTGTGCAGCACCCTTCAGCCGCTGCTGCACATACATCTGGAAGTAGTCGGACGCTCGGTACTGCTTTACCCACTCGCGAGCCGGCTTTGTTGCCAACCCTCGTAAAACGCCGTCGGCTGACTGCGGCGGGCCGTCATCTCGTTGCCGCGGTGCCCGCGGTTCAAAAAAAGTGACTGCATCTGGATACGCTGGTCCAAAGTAGACGAGCTGCCCTGCGGAAGCACCGCCTGGGTCCTTTCCTACGACAATCAGATTGTCCATCAACTGGTACACATCAATACTTGGCTGATGAATCGTAAGGATCACTGTCTTTCCAGAGTCGGCAAGCGACCGGAGCAGCCGCATAAGAGTCAGTGCATCTTCACTCGACAGACCAGACGTGGGCTCGTCGAGAAATAGCAGTGACGGATCCGTGAGCAACTCCATTGCCACGCTCACCCGCTTGCGTTGGCCACCGCTGATCCCCCGCCGTTCCGCGTTGCCGATACGCGTATTCTCGGTGCCTTTGAGTCCCAGCTGTTCAAGGACCCCGGCAATGCGATCCTGAATCTCGGCATCGGAGAAATCGCTAGGTAGCCTCAGTCGGGCGGAGTAGTACAACGCTTCTGCCACAGTGAGGTCCGCGTGCATGATGTCGTCCTGCGGGACGTAGCCAACTTGGCCGCGAAATTCATCGTAGTGCGAATACAGGTCCACGCCATTTATGGACACAACGCCGTCAGTCGGCGGCACGTAGCCGTTAAGTGCCGCGATGAGGGTCGATTTACCTGCACCGCTGGGACCCATCAACCCAACTAGTTCGCCGGGCTGGATCACAAGCGAGATATGCTCAAGTAGTCGTTTTCCCGGAACGGCAACCCCGATGTCACGTACCTCAATCGCTACGTCGCCTCGTCGATCACGCCGCCTAAGGCTTAGGCCGTCAGAGCCTACGAAGAACGAGTAGCTGCCAAGCCCAATAATGTCGCCGGGGCTGATCTGCGTTGTCTTGGATATGCGAGAGCCATTTAGAAATGTCCCGTTGGCACTGCCGAGATCCGCAAGAGTCGCTTTCCCGTTGTGCACGGTGAGTCGAGCGTGCCGACCCGAAATCATCGGGTAATCGAGCCGCAGATCGCAGTTCGGCGATCGGCCGACGATGAATACGCCATCACGTCCGCGAAGATCAAAGCTTCGGCTCTGCGGTGTCGGTGTACGTCCAGAAGCTACAGCCGACAGGTGCCCCAAAAGTTGTGCGGCCGCCACTTCATGGGAGCCGAAATACAGCACATCTGTTGGGCTGATTGGGTGCCGGATGACTTTACGGCGATCTGGGCCGACAAACACGCCGTTTCGGGAGCCCAGGTCCTCTATGAACGGCCGGCCATTCTCCACGACAAGCCTCGCATGCCTTCCTGAGACATGCGGTGCGTCGATGACAATGTCGTTCCCGGGAAGTCTGCCAATGTTGAACGTCGCTTGATGTGATCCGTCGCTATGGCCTGCGGTTCGTGATGCGACTGCGAGGCCCTCATCGTGAGATGCAGTGGAAATCGTGCTCCAATCGAGTCTCGCAGATACGCCCAATGAAACGGAATCTGCAGTAGTTACCGTAGCTGGGGCAGTCAGTCGCTGGCCATTGACGAACGTGCCGTTGCTGGAGCCCAAATCCTCGATCAAGTAGCCCCTGCCGGCAGGTGTCACGGCACAATGCCTACGAGACACCGTAGGCAAAAGCATGACGATGTCACAGCCGTCATCTGAACCAACAATGAGTCGCCGTGGCTGCTGGTTCGCCATGTCAATGAAACCTGGGGGTTAACGATGGGACGCTTCCGCGTATAGCGATCGAGCGTCGGATAGGTACAGGCTCAGGTAATTTCAAACCTGAAGCGCTGCTCCCCGCATTGGAATGCACATGGTGACACGAGCCTTACGGAAGGCACCCTCACCCAAACACCGTTCGGCGTTTTCTCGCACTCAAGCTTCCACTGTCCGTTTGCCTGTCGTTTCAGGACCGCATGCCGTGGCGAGACAAGCGGATCGTCCAGTGAAATATCAACGCCGTTGGGTGAATTACCTATGACAACTTCTACTCCTCTGATCTCGAACCGCAGCCTGCCGGGAGCACTGTTGGCCTCGACGAGGGCCGGAAGAACTGCAGACATTACTTCGCTGGCGTTTACGAGTCTTGTGCCATCTGATTCAGCTGCAGGAGCTCCAGATGTGAGCCCAGGCTCTTCGAGACGAAACTGTCGACCGCCCAGCATGACCACCATGTCTGGGAGCAGAACGACGCTTCTGACGAGGACGAACGTGCCGTTGGCACTGCCGAGGTCTTCGAGATGCCACTTAAATCGACCGTTGGATGCGATGCGAGTGATCTTGGCATGGCGTCCCGAAATAGCTGAGTCGTGGGAAAGAATCAGATCGCCATCCGTACGGCCAATGATGAATGAGTCACCGCGAAGCCGAATCTCTTGTCCACGGTCGATAAGACCGTCATCAAGTACGGTGAGCACTGGTGTCGGAGGACGAACGATGGGGCGGTACAGCTGGCCAGGCAATGGGGCTGCTTGGTTTGCCGGAATGTTTCCTCGGATAGATTGCGGCTCGGAGCGGGCATCGGACGGTGCCGGTCGGGCGGAAGACGCACTCCCGCCCGAGGGGCTGGCTTTGATCAGGCCTTTTTCAGTCAACGTTCGAACGATATCCGAAACGGACTCAAGGACTGTTCCCGGATTATCGTCCGATTCACCGTTAGGACCTGCCATGCCAAACCCTCTGGGACGGACTCTGCCGCTAAAAGTATGCCGTTGCCATGAATGCATCTAAGGATGCACTTCATAGCGAAAAGACGGCCGGTATCCTACGGACTTAGAGGGGGGCTTGGAAGTGGGGTTGGCGTCTATCGATCTGGCCTGAATCGAGCCCACGGAGATGGGGCTCATCGCGGCATCCCGCAGTTTGGCGACTTGGCACCCCGGCGATTAAGCGTTCGGACACAGGAAGTTCCAGTCCGCTAACGCACGCCGGCTGAGTCGCTCGTCAACGCCGATACTTTGCTCAGCGGTCGGCGTTCGAATGAAAAGACGGTCTTGAGATTATCCCCATAAATCGCCACTGGGTAGAACCGCTTGAGCTCGCCGTCTACGAGAACAGCCACCTCAACCGGAGTGGAGAACTGCCCCGACCAGCTTCTGAAGTGATGAACCGCGACGGTAAAGCGGCCGTACGGTGCTAGGCCTTTGGCCCAGAAGATGTTCTCCACTGGCTTCTGGGTGAGCATGAATGGGTTCGCGTTGGCGTCGACGTCGAGCATCCCACCACAGAGACCCTGCCTGTTCATCCAGGAGATAAGTGAAGCCATGCCAACCTGAAGCGGTTCGACCTGAACATGGACGTCGATATCGTTGGTTCCCTCCCACGCAATCGAGATCTGCACGTCGCCCGTCTGTGCCCCGGCTGCTGCGAGCCTTCGTCCCAATTCGCCATCAATTCCCGAGCCTTGGCCATTGCTCCCTGCACCCCGGCCCCTGCTGGTCGGCCCGAAGCGGCCTTGTGGCTGGACGTCGCCGCCAACGACAGTTGGAAGTTCCGCGAGCAGGTCACGAACGCTGCCTACAGATGGCGGCTCTGACTGTTCGAAGCTGACCGGTTCGATATCAGAGTCAGCCATGCCGGCATCCAGCGAGATATCAGCTGCTGATTCTGGCGGCATGCTCTCGGTGGCAATGACCAGCGGTTCATCAAGAGGCTCTGCAAGAATCTCGTCGGTGAGCTCCAGAGGCGGCTCGGCTGGGCTCATGAAATCCACGGCCAGTCGTACTTGCGGCCGGTGTGGCTCAGTCGCCGTGACGCAGAGGGCCAGCACAAGTAGAAATGAAGTGTGAATAATCGTGCTTTGGATGAAGCCTGTCTGATAGGCCTCCAACACAAATCCGTCTAGCCTGCGGTAAATACGCGAAAGCATGCTCGCCTTCTGGACACGGCGAAGAGCGACGTCGTGCAGGCCGCTTGAATGATTGGCCACGGTTTACCCCTCGCAAAAGTTGGGACAGGCCGGCCGGCTATGGTGCTAAGACAAGATTACGCCAACGGCCGCACCAGATGCAAAGCCGCGGCGTCCCGAGGTCAACTTCCTCGTGGGCATCGTTATTGGGTCTGGGGGCTTTTCTGGCGGCAGCTGGATACGCAGCGGTGACCTGTCCCCTCCCTCAGTCCCTCGCACGCACGTACGCGTACACGCACGCACTATACAGTCCGAAGGACTGTGTATGGGGGGTAGACGCCCGACGGCACGGAGCCGTTGGGACGGCCCAGAACACAAAGGGCCGGAGAGTTGTCTTCCCCATGCAGAGAGGTGCACCCATGAACTGCTTCCCGACCCTTGACCATGACCTCCAGAACCGCCCCGTCGATCCAGCCCGATATGCCAGGGTGCTTGAGGCTGCCTGTGGGCACGAGATGTTGCCGGCCAGCCCCGACACTCCACATAGCGAGTCGGAAGGCACGCACGAGAGGTGGTCTGTGGAAGACGCCGCCACTTACTGGTTTCCCGCATGGCAACCGAGAGAGCATGGCAAGGCTCATCTGTCGGCTGACGCCATCACGGGCCTCGTAGCCACCGCGTTCCTTCGCCACTACGCAGGCCTGCCGCTATTGGAAAAGTTCTTTACAGCTCTACGGACGAAAGTCCACCTGACGGCAAACCCGGCCACAACGACGAATCCACTGGAGAGCATCCCGGCGTCGCTCTTCTGCCGGGCTGCCCATGTGGCATTCAGGCCGGGCGTCATCAAGCTGGACGAGAAACACTCCAGCACTGGCTTGAGGGCCGTCGCCAGCAAAACGCTCAGGCCGTGCTCGCAAGAGTGCTGCCGCGAAACTGAGACGATCCTCGGGGGCTGTATTTCACGGGAGAGCTTCGACAACGCCATAAACAGTGGGATATTCCTGCCGGTGCGAGCCATGAATGCGAGCCCGATCACGCTGCTCCTCCCAAGGCTTGCCTGCTGGGAGAAAAGCCCGCCCATTATCGCCGTGAGTGCAGGCGAGGCCCATACGAAAGCCCTCTATGCACCGTATTGGGTCCATGACGCCATCAACAACATGGCCCGGTTGATTCCGGGGTTGCTCGCTAGGCCCGAGATCAGAGCAGAGATCCGGGCGGGCGTAGAGGTGCTTATGCCAAAGTACCTCACTCTACGAAAGGAAGGCAGGGCCGCCGAGCGTAACGGAACGATCCCAGCCCGTACGAAGGCCAGTCGGGACGAGCAAATCGCAAACACGATCTGGCAATCAAGTGGGGCCGAGCCGATGTCTTTTCGGCGGAACTGGAACCCTACACACCTTCCACCTCGTCGCATGTAGGACGAGGCTGGGTGCGGGATAAGAACTCGCGTCAGAGGGCTACTCGGTTTTGAGAAGGTCTTTGCCGCCTTCGACCTTGTAGCCCTTTGACTCGAAATACAGCCGGAGGTCACGTTCGGCCCTCAAGGCTGCACTTCGGCAGAGGAGCTTCTTTCGAAACTTGGGCGGCAGGAGTTCAAGAGCCGGTCGTCGAAAGTGGTTGTGGGCTGGCCGGCTGTGTTTGGGCTGTTTCTTCCACGGATATTGTGGCCCTAATTCGTGCTTGTGGGCCCGCTCTTCCGGAGAAAGCTCAGTCTGGCCCACATACACATAGCCGCGGTAGCCTTCGGGCTTCTTGGCCAGATGCGTGTCGTCCAGCTCGATCACGTACAGCGAATACATGTCCGTGACGCCATCCACGGTGAATCCCTGGCAGCGGAGCTTTTCACGCAGGGCTTTCAGGGCCTTATCGAGCAGGTCTTTGTCGCGTGGGTACTTGTAGGGCTTGAGCCGGCCGCCGTGCTGCTGGTCCTTTGGCATGAGGTCGTCTAGCACCCGGACAAGCTCTGGTCTCTTGCTGGCTTTGGTCTTATCCAGCCAAGCTTCGAGATCTGGGCCGGGCTTGATGGCCTTGTGCTCGACTCTGACGTTGGGCTTGCCGGGAACGCGACGCTGGCCGGCTGAGTCATCAAGCTCGAAGACACAGAGCCAGCGGGGAGAGGGTTTTGGGGGCTGTGCTACTGGTGGCATAACGGTGACGGTGAGGAGAGCGGGTGCCCAGGACCAATCGACTAGGACTCGCCATCGCTACCAAACCGAAACGCTCTCAAGCTCTGATGACGTCCGAGGGGCTTGAGAAGGTACCCTGCCCCGCCAGATTCTTCGCGGCCACCCGGAAGATGTAGCTTCGGCCGACAACAAGACGACGAACCGTGGCAGTGTTCGCGGAGGTGACGCCATCGTTGTACGCGAGCCACCGCGAGCCAGCCGCGGCGGAGCGATACTGAATCACATAATCCCGAATCGGTCCACCGGCGTTCGATGACGAAGCAGCCCAAGCCAGTGAGACCGTGCCGCTGCTACCCACTCCGGTAACGCTGGTGGGGGCGGCTGGTATGGCGGTTCTAAGGAAGGGGATCGCCGGGGCCGAACTGGCTGAAAAAGCACCAACACCGCCCGCCGTCACGGCCGCAACGCGGAAAACATAGGTCGTGCCGTTGGACAGCCCTCTAATGAGCGCTGAGGGTGATGCTGAAATTAAATCCACCGCGGTTGTCCAGTTTGCCCCCGCGTCTGAGGAGTATTGGATCACGTAGTCGGTGATCTTTAGGCCCCCAGTCGAACGCGGTGGTGCAAATCTGAGTGCCGCGGCAGCATTACCGGCGACGCATACGGGGCGGCCGGGTGCCGTAGGTGTAGGAAGCGGGACAACTGCACCAGATTGAGCCGACCAATCGCCTTGTCCCGCTGCGTTTATAGCGGCAATACGAAACACGTATGGCTGGCCATTCACCAATCGTGGGACAACTAGATTCGTCGCAGTTGAAGCAGCGTGCGGGAATGTTGACCAGACTGGGCTATTGGTTCTCCGGTACTGAATGACGTAATCAGAAATAGGTGCTGCACCGGTTAGAGATGGTAGTGCCCAGTTGAGCGTAGCGCTGGCGTTTCCGCGTAGAACACTTAGGGATCCGGGGCTCAACGGCAGCGTAACTTGGCTGGTGGGAATTCCGCCAAGCTGTGAGTCCCAACCCTGCGTTCCCGCGTTGAAGTAGGCGGTTGCACCGGAGTCAATCCGCTCAAAGACATTATTCTGACGGAGAACGGGAGCATCTCCTTCAAAATAGAGACGTGCGAGCATAGTGCACCCGGAGAAAGCACCTTCCCAGATTTCCGTGATCCGCTTCGGTATCACGATCTCCGTGAGACGTTCGCAGTTGTTGAACAGCCCCTCGTAAATAATTTCAATGTTTGGCGATAGCGAAACGCTCGCTAGCTGCGAACAGCCTTCAAACGCCCTTCCTCCCACCGCAGTCACGCTTGATGGCAAGACAATGGCTGTAACCTTGCCGCATAGAAAAAATGCATTGCCGTCAACCGATGTCACGCCCGCAGGAATATTCACGATGCCTACCCTGCCGCCAGGGCACTTGATGAGCTGAGTTCCATCTTTTGACAACAGCAGGCCGTCTTTCACTGCATAAACGGGATTTGCCTCGTCCACGCTGATAAGAGTCAAGCTAGTGCAGCCGTGGAAAATATAGGCACCCATGCTTGTGACGCTCGCAGGAATCGTCGCGTACCCCAAGCTTCCGCACCAGTTGAATGCTCCTTGCCCAATCTCAACCACTCCCTGTGGAATATCGACCCCCAAAATAGAGCCGCAACCATCGAACACTTGTGCACCAATCGCGACGAGACTGGTTGGCAGCTGGATTGTGCTCAAGTTGCTGCATTCAAAAAACGCCCCCGCTTCGATCCGCTGTACCCCAAATGGGATCGTTGCAGTCGTCAGCCTGAAGCATCCTGCAAACGCCTGCGTGCCAATAGTGACCACGCTCGCAGGAATAACTACTTCGCCGGTTTTGCCCGCTGGATACTGCAGTAGAGTTGAGGCCGCCTTGTCGAAGAGAACGCCGTCAATAGAAGAGTAGTGCTGGTTACCAGAATCCACCGTAAGGGTGAGCAACTCGTAGCAGGCTGAGAAAGCACCTTCGCCAATTTGGGCGATTGGTGCTTTCAAATGCAATGTGGTTAGTTTGCTGCAACCCTCGAAAGCAAATGGGGCGATCTCCGTGACGGTATCCGGCAGCTCTACGGCATCAGGCGTCCCCGCAGGGCACTGAAGCAAGGTTTTCATGTCTTTGGTGAAGAGCATGCCGCCGTAAGCAGAATAGCTCGGGTTGTCTACTTCGACGTTAATCGATGTTAGCGGACTGCATCGTGCAAAAGCTTCCTTACCGATGCTCATGACACTCGCGGGAACATTTGCATACGTGAGCGGGCACCGATAGAACGCAAAGTCGGCGATCTTCACAAGCGTCGACGGAAGGCGTACTGCCGTGACAGCGTGGTTATAAAACGCCAAGTACCCAATTTCTGTCACCGGCAAACCATCAATACTTGCTGGTATGGCAATGTCACCGCCGATTCCGTTGTATCCGGTGATCGTCACGCCGCCGTTGCTCAGCAGTGCCCATTGAAAGCCACTCGTTTCGTAGGTGACGCTAGCCGCTGTCAGACCGTGAAATGGGTTTGTCCAGCCCTTGGTGCCGGCGGTGTAGTAGACGCTCCCAGAAACGCCGCTAAAAGCATCTGCACCGACGTTATTCGGAGCGTCTCCCGCAAAGTAGATCCGGCTAAGTCCACGACAGCCCGCACAGGCCTCCGTGCCGATGGCTGTCACAGTGGCGGGGAACGCAATCGTGGACACGGCATCGCAGCTGACGAAAGCCGCGTTGTCGATTCTGTTTACCCTTGTCGGCACAACTACGACACCCGTACTCCCAGCAGGACAAACAACGAGCGTCGTGCCATCGGCGTTTAGGAGGAATCCGTCTCGACTGCTGTATGCCGTATTGCCCGGCATAACTGCGATGCTGCCGAGACTGGAGCAGCCGTAGAATGCACGGTCTCCGATGGTCGTCACGCTTGAGGGAATCGTTAGAGTCGATAGCCTAGTGCACACTCCGAAAGCGAAGCCGCCGATCACTGTGACGTCCGATGGGATGGTAAGCACCGTCAGGCCAGTGCAGTCATAAAAAGCCCACCCCTCTATCCGCGTCACGCTGTCCGAAAGAGTGATCGATGTCAGAGCCTTGCAGCCGAAGAAAGATGAGTCACCGATACTCGTCACTCCAGCCGGCACAACTGCGGCACCGGCTTTTCCGGCAGGGCAGGCAACGAGCGTCTTCTCGTCAGCACTCAGAAGGAAGCCATCTTGGCTACTGTATGCTTCACTTCCTTTCGTGACGGTGATGTCAGTGAGCTTTTCGCAACCAATAAAGGCACGCCAGCCAATCCCAGTGACGCTGGAGGGAATCGTGATCGTGACCAGGCGAGCACACCCCTCGAAAGCCCAGTTCCCGATGCTCGTCACGCTGGACGGAATTGTTACGGAAGACAGACTCGCACAGCCGACGAATGCGTGGTCTGCAATGGTCGTCACGTACGATGGCACAGCTAAATCGCCAGTTGTTCCAGCTGGACACTTCACGAGCGTCTTACCGTCGGCAGTCAGTAGAAATCCGTCCTGGCTGCTAAAAGCTTGATTGCCCGGAAGCACCGTAATGCCCGCAAGCGTGGGGCAACTGCCGAATGCAGCAGACGCTATGCTCGTTACGCTGGCGGGGATCGTGACAGCGAGCAGGCCCGTACATTCCGAGAACGCGTCATGACCGACGCTGATGAGTCCGGTGGGAAGAATTACGCTTTTCAGTGCTGAATTTCGTGCGAAAGCAGAAACGCCGATCGCCGTAACCGCTACCCCACCAATTGTCGACGGAATCACAACATCTCCGCCGGCACCTACGTAGTCGATAATGACGCCGCTGGAAAAGGTAAAGTCGCTCTCGGCAGATGCCAGCAGCGGCATTGCAGACAGCATCGCCCGTGTTTCCAGCACGTCGCAGGCATGGATCAAACGCGTCTGGCTTGAGTCGTGCAGGCTCGTAAAGTGAGCCGAAAAGACCTCCACCCGTAGCTTGCCCCGGTTGCGATGTCGCTTACCTTGGCTGCGGTTAAAGAGGGCGGTAAGGCTACGCCAGACTTTTCCGTATTTGCTCATAGGCCCAAATCAAGAAAGAGGCCGCTCGGGGCTTGCTAGGCACGGCTCGACAGTGGAGGCAGCCCCCCATCGAGAGGAGTGTGTCTTGATTGTGGAGGTGTGTCAAGAAATAGGCCCGTCGACCCTACCTTGCGTCCTGCCGTCGGTTTTTTGTCCACCGCTTGCGGCTAACGGAGCATGATTGTTCGGGAGGCCACAAGGCGATCAGGTGGGGGTTTTAATTGAACCCCACCCATCCACGGCCCGCCTGGCTACGCCCCTGTTCGCCGTGAACCCGTGGGAACACTCGAAACTCACCCGGACCTCTGATAGCAAAAAAAGAGCCCGGGCACCCGCAGGCAACCGGGGCTCTTTTGGTTCTCCACGATCTTAAGGCCTGACACCCAATGAACCCCTGGCATTCCCTGGGGCTCTCTCATCCCTCTCCCTCCTGCAGTTCACCGGGTTCGCTCTAACCAGGTCTGCAGCTCGCCCCAAACGCAGGCCGTGAGAAATATCCCAACATTCCCCAGGACGTTCGCCAGTATGATTCCGGCGGCAATCGCTAATCCAACCTCGTTCTCGCCAGCCAGCCCCACAACCACCTGCGAAACACCCAAGCCCGCCACGAATAGCACCGGGGCCAACGACGCCAAGAATCCCGGGCCAGACCTCCCTGAAAACACACGACCAGCCATAACCCACCTTCCCGCTTGAAACCCATACGGCCGGAGCTCGAAGAGAAACCCCGAGAGCACAGACACAACGCCAGGCTCATCTCATATGCCCGGATTTGGGAGAGTTTTTAGGCGGTGTGCGTGGAGCGTTGGTTGGGTGATTGAATTGCCGGCGTATCAGGCGTGAACAGTGGATCTTTATGAACGGGGCCTTGGGAGAGCGTTGGGCATGGGGAGAAAAACATCGGGCTGAATCCACGAGGTTCCACGAGCTCGCCCCGCAGTAGGCTTCGCGAGCAATCAATCCACGTAATCCCCAGCAGCCCTGTACGGTCGCCTCGGCTACGCCTCGGCAACCGCACAGGGCTGGTCTACTGGAGGTGACGTTCCCCCCATTTCTTGATCCATCCGGGATGTTAGGTTTTTTAACCTTGGCATCACCAGAAAGGGTGGGTTTTTGGATGGGAAAGAAGCATTTCACAGAAGAGCAGATTGCGTTCGC
>Ga0114967_10003487_pt1 | contig 12887 bp, 14 predicted proteins | sample M_130628_MF_Meta_FD_92639 | JGI IMG/M metagenome (GOLD analysis project Ga0114967, IMG submission 92639) | Freshwater microbial communities from Lake Montjoie, Canada to study carbon cycling - M_130628_MF_MetaG | ecosystem: Environmental > Aquatic > Freshwater > Lake | place: Lake Montjoie... | reverse complement strand
CTGGGCTATGAAATCACCTCGCTCAACATCGGCAACCCGGGCATCTTCGGGTTCCGGACGCCGGAAATCCTGCGCCTATCGATGATCGAAAACCTGCCGCGCGCCGAAGGGTATATCCATCAAAAAGGCCTGTTCTCGGCGCGCGAGGCTATTGCCTTGCAGCAGCAGGAGCGGGGTGTGGCCGGCGTCACCACCGACGAGGTGTATATCGGTAACGGCGTCAGTGAGCTCATCGATATGACCCTGCGGGCGCTGCTCAATCGTGGCGACGAAGTGCTGGTGCCGGCACCGGACTACCCGCTGTGGACGGCGGCCGCCACCCTCAACGGCGGGGCGCCGGTCCACTATCCCTGCCGGCCCGAGAACGGGTTCTGCCCCGATCCCGATGAAGTTGAGGCGTTGATCACCCCGCGCACGCGCGCGCTCGTGGTCATCAACCCCAACAACCCCACCGGCGCGGTGTACCCGCGTGCAGTGCTTGAGCGCCTGGTGCAGATTGCCGAGAAGCACCAGCTGATTATCTTTTGCGATGAAATCTATGACGGCATCACCTATGACGGTGCCGAATATGTGCCCATCGCCTCGCTGGTGCACGACACGCTGTGCGCAACCATGTCGGGGTTGTCCAAGGTCTATCGCGCCTGCGGCTATCGGGTCGGCTGGGTCAGCTTCTCGGGCGCCACCCACCGGGCCGAGGAATATCTGGCCGCGCTAGATCTGCTCAGCTCGCTGCGACTGTGTGGCAACGTGCCCGGTCAGTACGCCGTGCAGAGTGCGCTGGGCGGTTATCAGAGCATCCGCGACCTGACACGCCCCGGCGGCCGGTTGCATGCGTCGCGCGCCGCCATCATTGATGCCGTGCAACGCAGCGCCTACCTGCGCCTGCATGCGCCGGCCGGTGCGCTGTATGCGTTCGTCGAAGTGCGGCCGGACAAACTGCCGCAATTTGATGACATGGAGTTTGCGCTGGACCTGCTGGAGCAACGCCATGTGCTCATCGCTCCGGGCAGCAGCTTTAACGTCAGCTATCGCAACCACTTCCGGGTCACCAATCTGCCCGATGCCCAGACCCTGGCGCAGGTGTTCACGCGCATCGAAGACCAGCTGGACGATTACGCCGCCCGGGCTGACGGCCGCAAGAACGCCTAGCGCAAGCGCGCCAGGCGCCACAGCGCTAGAGCTGACCGGCCATTGAAAACTGCCGCCGGCCCTGTGCATCTGCGTTCCCCAACATCTGCAACTGCAGCGCCAGAGTTTCTGCAGCCGTGGCACGGGTGATTACCGTGCCTTCCAGCTGCCAGGCCAACGTAGGGCTGATCTGCCACTGCGCACTGACTCCCAGCGGGCCATCCACATCGACCAACTGGCCGATTATCGGTGCGCCCTGCGCAGCCGGCGCCAGCTGCAGGCGATAGCTGCCATAGGGCAGGGACTGCGGCGGAGCGGACCGCAACTCACTGGCCATGACCAAACCATCCAGAGCCGTCAGCTGACCGTCCTGCCAGCGCAGCCGGCCATGGTCGATTTGTAAGCGGCCACTCCAGCCCACGGGCACCAGCGGCAACAAACGGTGATCTAAAGGACCGCGGGCGTTGAGCTCCAGCACTTCCCAACGCCCCCAGCCGCGTTGGAGGAGGGCTTCGGCTGTGGTGCCGGCGACTTGCAGCTGCACTGACAAGGCCAGCCGCAGGCGCAGCAGCCGCGACGGCAGCCAGCGCCAGGTCACTGTGGCAGCGGACAACGGCGAGTTGGCCCCGGTGCCCGTAGTCAGCGTTACAGCGCCGCAACCACCAGCCCACAGCGAACCAGTGGGTTGCCCGCAGCGCACGTTGGCCGGCAGCAGGGGCGAGACCCAGGAGAGAGGCAGTCTGGCCAGCATCGTCAGGCAGAAGGCTGCTGTCAGCAGGACCAGCCAGACCCGCCAACGCACAGGCGCTGCTGTACTCAATGCCGTTGCAGCACAAGTCCGGCGTTGACGGTACCGGGCTCTGCAGCCCCTTCGATGGTGGCCGTCTGCACCGACACACCGTGTTGTTCAGCAAGCCGCGCAGTCCACGAGACCACGCTGTTGAAGGCGGCTTTCTCAAGGGTGACGCGCAGTCCGCCGTCGCCGCTGGGCTGACTGCCGGTTAAGGCCTGACCCAGCCCCGCCTCGCGTGCGGTGCGATCGATGAGCACCAGTAAGGACTCTTGGGGGCCGTTACCGGCCACTGCCACGGGACCGGCCGCGGCCAGCGAGGGTGCCACGCTCTGCATCCACAGCAAGTCGGCTTGCTTGCGGACGATGCGCTGCTGTAGCCCCGACACCTGCCGCTGCAGCGGCAGTCCCACCGCCAGCAGCAAAAGCACCGCAATGGCCACCGCGCCGCCCAGCACAAAGCGCTGCTCGCGCTTGGCCAGCCCGGCGTACCAAGCCTGTAAACTGTCTGCAGCACTCATAGTCATTTACCCCCGGTCCGCACTTGCAGCCGACCCTGGTATTCGTTGCCGCGCACATTGCCGGCGGTCAGTTCGCTGGACAGACCGGCGCTACGCAGCGACTGATTGACCTGTTCGATACTGCCGGCGTCGGGGCCATTTAACGTCAGGTCTAAAGACCCGCGACGAAACGCCAGCGACTGCAGCTGCGTACCCGGCGCACCGGCACGACCGGCCGCCACGGCGACCAGCAAAGGCAGCAGACCTTGGCCGTCATCGGCCGAGGCGCGCAGCTGATCGAGCCGGGTCTGCATACGCGCACGGGCCACGTTGGCTGAGACGGCCTCTCCCGGCAGGGCAGTGGACACCAGTTGTTCGATGCGCTGATCGAGCTCGCGGTCTACGGTCTTCAGTTGCCGCAGCGTCAGCGCCTGACCGGCCCAATGCACCACCAGCAGCAGCGCCGCGAAACCCGCGGCCCAACGCCACGACTGCCAGGCAACGGCAGCTGACTGGCGCTGCAGGAAGTCCCCCTGCAACAGATTGATGGCAGTCTGCGCGGGCAGTTGCGCAGCCAGCAAGGGCAGGGTACCCGCTGACAGCAACTGCACCTTGAGCGAGGCCAGGGACGGCCGCAGCGCTTCGATCATCGGCGCATGCGTCAACCAGTCTTGAGAAGAGGCAAACACCACCAGTGAGGTGGCCGCCCACTGGGCATTGTCCGCACCCAATACGATGTCCAGTGCCAAACCCAGTTCGCTGGCCGGCAACACCGCCGGGCGGGCATCCGCGCGTACCACTGTCACCAAGTCCTGAGCCAACAGCAGCGTCACTCCGCCGGGGGTCATCGGCAACAGCTGACTGTCAGCCACCAACGCTTGGGGTTGCAGGCCGATAGCCGTCGCCGCGTCCAGCCAGCCCTGCAGCAGTTCGCGCGACACCACGTCGACACACAAGGGGCTACCGGGCCCGGCGATAGCCTTACCGGCCGCAAAGTGCAAAGACTCCAGGTCTTCGGCGACCTGATCTTCGAGAGCATAGGGGATGATCTGCGCTTGGCGCGACTCGCTACCGGCCGGCACCACCACCAGCGTTTGCAGCACATCGCTGCCCGGGACCACGAGGGTGACCCGGCGGCCCTGGGCAGCGGCCAGCAAAGCCTGATCGTCACCAGTGCCGGGCGCTTCGCTCAGGTGGCCGCTCACGGCCACACAGACCCACTGATGAGGCTGCGCCGTATCGCGGCCTAACCGCACGAGTATCCAGTCAGCCATAAGCGACGCTATTCCGTTCCGAGGGTTCTGAGTATGGGCCGAACCTTAAAGCCCTCATCACGTTGCAACAGACTGTACAAGGCGAACTGGTTAGTGCCAACCTGGATGCTGCTCTGCAGCCTGAAGTACTGTGACCGCTCTCCCGCAAACCGCGTGATCTTCGGACCGATGGTCGCACGCAGCACCTCTACGGTCGGGAAACAGCCGCGACTACGCGTTTCGGCGAACTGCTTGGGATCGAGCTGACTGTATTCGACAGTGCCGCGCTTGGAGTCTTCAAGCGCAAACAACGCATCGAGTACCACCCCCGGTGCCAGACAGACGTTGATCTTCGCAACCGCAGGAGGCAACGCTGTGACAAACGGCGCCAGACGGGCATAGCGCTCGCGCCCGAAGCCGGGCAACTGCAACAACTCTGAGACACTTGTCAACGGCGTATTGCCCGCCAGATGCGGCACGGTCTGGCCCATATAAAGACTGTCTTCACCGCCATCACCTTCTGCCAGCGTGTCGCGATCCAGCCAGTCCGCCACCAACGCCGCCCAACGCGGCTCGACCTTCACCAGCTCGAGCAAGCGCCGAAACACCGCCATTGCCTGCGGATCGATAGCCCCTTGGCCATTGAGCAGCGAGTTGAGGTTGAACTTACCCTGCTCATCGCGGATCACTGCCGACAGCATCACACCCGGTGAGGCTTCGACCGGCCCATAGGGCTGGGCCCAGGCCTCGGCCAGCGTGTCCTGAGTATTGCGATCCTGACTGAGTACGAAGGAGGCCAAGCCCTCGGCACCGGCCGCATACTGCAATCCCTGCTCAATACTGAAGCTGGCTGCGCTGCGTCTGGCGCTCAGCGCGCTGCGCGAGCCTATGGCAACCGCGATCAGCGTCGCCAGCGCCACCAACACGACGGCCGTGATCAGTGCCACACCGCGCTGGCGGCGCAGTGATGCCGGACGCTGACGGCGGCTCACCCGGCCACCTCGATGAGCCGCACAATGACGCCCCAGTCCAGCAGTTCGAGGGTGACCTCCACCGCGATCGGCCGTGCGCGCAGCGCCCGCTCGCTCACCTCGGGCCCCAGATTGGCCGGCGGCCACTGGTCCTGCCAGTTGCGCTGCTCGTCCATGAACCTCAGCTTGACGCTCCTGACGTCGGCCAGCAGTTGCCGGCTGCGCGGTGCGGGCAGTTGCTGGGCATCGAGTGTGGCCCAGTACTCGCGCCGCAATACCTGCCCATCGAGCACATAACGTACGCGCTGCAGTGTGCTGCGCTCGGTGCCGGCGGGGTTGCTCCAACCGCCACGGGTCAGCGTCACCAGACCGGGCGTGCGGGCATCGGCCAGTACCGCGCCCACATAGCCGGCGCCCAGCGGCTGCCTGACCGGACGCGGCGAGAGCTGGGTGAAATCGAGCACCATCGTACGCAGAGCCGTCTGCACGGCCAGCAAACGATCTTGATTGTCCTGCAGGGCAGTGCGGTTGGAGACCGCTTGGTTAATAGCCCCATAGCCCAGGGCGAACACGATGGCCGTGATGAACAGGGCCACCAGCAATTCGACCAGCGTAAAGCCTGTCTGACGTTTCACCGTCTGGTCTCGGCCGGCGGCGTGGTCACCGGCAGAGGCCCGGTCTGCTCCGCACCATGACTGGGTTCGTCGGTGGACCCACGACTCAAGGTCGCCAAGCTCCAATCGGGTTCGCTGCCACTCGGCGGACGCTGCCCCAGGGCGATGAAGCCGGTGGCGCTCGCCAGCGGAGCATCCGGCGCCTCGACCTGACTGACCGCTACATCCACACGACGTATGCCCGCCAATCCCGGGTCAGTGACGGTCTGTACCCATTTCCATTTGAAGTTGGCCAGAGTGGTCTCGCCTTCAGTTTTCCCGACACCGGCCTGGACTGCAGCCAGGCGCGTTTCGCTGATGCGATTGAGCGCAACCCACTGGGCAAAAGCCCGCTCGCGCAGTTGCACCGTGGTACGCGCCGCCGAACCCAAGGTGGCCATCAGCGCACCCATACCAAAGGCCACGATGACCAGCGCCACCAGCACTTCGATCAGCGTGAAACCGCGTGTCTTCATGTGGCCGCTGCCGGCAAGGCTTCCGCCTCCAAACGGTCTTCATCACTCCCGGCAGCAATGCGAAACCCGCCTGGTACGCCCTCACGGCGCAGCGTCAGTTCAAAGGGGTTGAGCTCGCCACTGGAATACAGCAGCACCTGCGGGGCAGCCTCTTTGGCGTCTTCTTTGGGCAGCACCACCGCCCGTCCGTCAACCACCAGACTCAGCTGCAGCCCTTCAGGCAAGTGCCGCCGTCGCAGCGTGCGATCGTCAGTGATGCGCTGCCACAGTCCGGCCCGCGGCTCATAGACTACAAACTCATAGCCACCCGCAAAGCAGCGCAGGCCATATTCGTTGCTCTGCATGCCGGCCTGTTCACGCACGACATCGAGCAGGGTCAGCAGACGATCGCGCTCGGTATCTAACTGCCGGTCCTGGCCCAGCGTGCCCAGCGACAGCAGTGCACCGGCCGCCAGGACACCGATGATGACCATGACGACGAGGATTTCGACCAAGGTGAAACCCCGATGACGTAGGGGCTTACTGGTCAAGGTTCCAGTTGCCGACATCGGCGTTTGCCGCTTCGCCACCGGGCTGACCATCAGCGCCCAAAGAATAGAGGTCGTATTCACCGTGTGCGCCGGGGTTGCTGTACTGATAATCATTGCCCCACGGATCTTTGCCTACCCTTTTCAGGTAGCCACCCGCACGCCAGTTGCGGATGCCGGGATCGACCGGCTTTTCGGCCAGTGCCGCCAGCCCTTGATCGGTTGAGGGGAACTTGAAGTTATCGAGCTTGAATAGTGTCAGTGCTGTGTCCATGGCCTGGATATCCTGCTTGGCCTTGGCCACGCGGGCATCATCCACACGGCCGAGGAACTGCGGCACGACCACGGCGGCCAGCAGCGCGATGATGATCACCACGACCATGATCTCGATCAGCGTAAAACCACGCTGGCGCGGCGCATGACGCAGCGCTGACTGACGTAAGATAAGGGCTGTGAGCATGGCGGACACCGTCGGTTAATGTGGACAGGGCATGATATCAAATGGCCGGTGAGCAACCCGTGCACCGTACACAAGCTGTGTTGCAATCGCTTTATATCGACGGCAAGCGCGGCCTGTGCCTGGCGGCAGTCATTCTGGCCTTAGTGCTGCCGGCTGCCCTGCGCCCGGACCTGCCCACGCTGTTGCGCTATGACCGCAGCGCCTTGGCAGACGGCCAGTGGTGGCGCTGGGTCAGCGGTCATCTGGTGCACCTGGACTTCGAACACGCGCTGCTCAACGGCATCGGGCTGGCGCTGCTGTGGACGCTGTTTGCCGGCTTACTGCGTGGCCGCGACTGGCTGGCGATCGTTGTTCTGTCCGTGCTGAGCATCGATCTTGGGCTGTGGTTTGGCCAACCGCAGCTGCTGTGGTACGTCGGGGCGTCGGGGGTGTTGCACGGCATCATGGCCGCCGGCTGCGTGCAGTTACTGCGTCACGGCGACCGCATCGCCTGGCCCACGACGCTGATCTTTGCCGGCAAGCTGGTCTATGAACAGTGGCAAGGCCCGCTGCCGTTTGAAACCCACGCCGTGGTCATCGTGCAGGCCCATCTGTACGGCGCACTGGGTGGCCTCACAGCAGCACTGCTCCCCCTGGGCGTCACAGCTATACTGCGCGCCCGCAAAACGATGGATCAGACATGACCAGTGCGTTCGTTTTTCCAGGTCAGGGTTCGCAATCGGTCGGCATGCTGGCGCAACTGGCCGGCATTGACGACACAGTGCACCAGACCTTTGCCAGCGCCTCTGCCGTGCTGGGCTATGACCTATGGCAGCTGGTCAGCACAGGCCCGGTCGAAACCCTCAACTCCACGGCCTACACACAACCGGCCATGCTGGCCGCAGGCGTAGCCACTTGGCGACTGTGGCTGCGCCACGGCGGAGCACGGCCGCAGATCGTCTGCGGTCACAGCTTGGGCGAGTTCACAGCCTTGGTGGCCACCGGTGCCTTGGACTTTGCCGAAGCCGTCGATCTGGTACGGCATCGTGGCGAGCTGATGCAGCAAGCCGTACCGGCCGGTGTCGGCGGTATGGCCGCTGTGCTGGGTCTGGACGATGATGCCGTGGTCAGTGCCTGCGCCGAAGCGGCCGGCAGCGAGGTCGTCCAGGCGGTCAACTACAACTCGCCCGGGCAGATCGTTATCGCCGGCCACCTGACTGCCGTGCATCGCGCCATCGAAGCCTGCAAAGCCCGCGGCGCCAAGCGTGCGGTGCTGCTACCGATGAGCGTGCCGGCCCACAGCAGCCTCATGCAACCGGCAGCGCAGTTGTTCGGCCAGCGACTGGCCGCTCTGCACATCAAACGCCCCGAGATCGCGTTTTACAGCCCGGTCGATGCCGCGTTGCACAGCGAAGTCGACGACTTGCGCAGCCTGCTGCAAACGCAGCTGGCCAGCCCGGTGCGTTGGTCTGACCTGGTGCGCGCGCTGAGCGCCCAAGGCGTGACCCGCCTGGTGGAGTGCGGTCCGGGCAAGGTGCTCACCAGCCTCAACCGCCGCATCGACAAGCGCCCCGAACTCGAGTGCCTTGCCTTGGAAGACCCCGCAGCCCTGACCGCAGCCGGAGCCCTGTCATGACTTCTAACAGCCCACTGGCCGGCGCCACCGCGCTGGTCACCGGTGCCACCCGCGGCATCGGTCAAGCCATCGCCCTGCAACTGGCCGGCGCCGGGGCACGAGTCATCGGCACGGCCACCAGCGAGGCTGGTGCCGAACGCATCAGCGCCGAGCTGGCGGCTTCAGGCGGGCAGGGTGTGGTGCTGGATGTCAGCGATGCCGGCTCGATCAGTACGCTGTTTGCCAGGCTAGATGCCGACGGGCAGATGCCCACCATCCTGGTCAATAACGCCGCCATCACGCGCGACACGCTGGCGCTGCGCATGAAAGATGAAGACTGGGACGCGGTCATCAACACCAACCTGTCGGCCAATTTCCGCGTCACCAAGGCCTGTCTCAAACGGATGATGAAAGAGCGCTATGGCCGCATCATCAATATCACCTCGGTGGTGGGCCTGATGGGCAACGCCGGACAGATCAACTACGCCGCCTCCAAGGCCGGGGTCATCGGCCTGACCAAGTCGCTGGCGCGCGAACTGGCTTCGCGCAACATCACCGTCAACGCAGTCGCGCCGGGCTTCATCGATACAGATATGACGCGCGTGCTGCCTGATGCGCAGCGCGAAGCGCTGCTGACGCAGATCCCTGCAGGACGCTTGGGCAGCCCCGATGACATCGCCGCAGCCGTGCTGTTTTTGGCATCGCCGGCTGCCGGCTACATCACCGGCCAAACCCTGTCTGTCAATGGCGGCATGCTCATGCCTTGAGCCCTAGGTGGGCTCAGGCTGGCACGACGCAAGTCCTTCCCCTACAATACTCCGCCCGGTGGCCGCGTGTGCCGGGCACTCAGATAAATCGTACAGAGGGTTACAAGCAGATGAGCAGCGTTGAACAGCAAGTAAAAGCAATCGTTGCCGAGCAGCTTGGCGTTAAGGCCGAGCAGGTGACCAGCGACGCGTCCTTCGTCGACGATCTGGGTGCCGATTCGCTCGACACCGTAGAACTGGTCATGGCGCTGGAAGAAGAATTCGAAATCGAGATCCCCGACGAAGACGCCGAAAAGATCACCACTGTTTCCCAAGCGATCAGCTACATCAACGATCGCCGTAGCAAGCCCTGATCAGGGTTTGCCACCGTGCGGCGCGCACAGCGCCGCTGCTGACCTCCGGAGTTGCGTTTGAGTAAGCGTCGCGTCGTTATTACGGGTATGGGTATCGTGTCCCCTGTGGGCAGCACCCTAGATCAGGCGTGGCACTCGGTGGTCAACGGTATCAGCGGCATCGGACCCATCACGCGGTTCGATGTCTCGGCCTTCCCGTGTCAGTTCGGCGGTGCGGTCAAGGACTTTGTTCTCGAGCAGTACCTGCCCACCAAAGAAGCCCGGCGCATGGACGAGTTCATGCACTACGGCATCGCCGCTGGCGTGCAAGCCATGACCGACTCCGGGCTAGACCTGGAGCGCATCGATCTCGACCGGGCCGGCGTCATCATGGGCTCCGGCATCGGTGGCCTGCAGACCATCGAAGATCAGCACAACGATTTTCTGGCTGCGCAGAGTCCACGCAAGATTTCCCCGTTCTTCGTGCCTTCGACCATCATCAACATGATCGCCGGCCATCTTTCCATACGGTTCGGCCTGCGCGGGCCTAACCTCGGTGTGGTCACCGCCTGCACCACCTCGACCCATGCACTGGGCTTGGCGCTGCGCACCATCCAGTACGGCGATGCCGACCTGGTGCTGGCCGGTGGCTCAGAAATGGCCACCACGCGCATGGGCCTGGGTGGCTTCGGCCAGGCCAAGGCCCTGTCAACGCGCAACGATTCGCCGCAGACCGCCAGCCGGCCCTGGGACAAGGACCGCGATGGCTTTGTGCTCAGTGATGGCGGCGGTGCCGTGATGCTCGAAGAGCTCGAGCATGCGCGGGCTCGCGGCGCGCACATCTACGCCGAGCTGGCCGGGTTTGGCATGAGCGGCGATGCGCATCACATCACGGCGCCTCCCGAAGACGGCAACGGTGCCTGTCGCGCCATGCAAATCGCGCTGCGTGACGCCGGGCTCAACCCCGGCGAGGTGCAGTACATCAACGCCCATGCCACCTCGACACCTTTGGGCGACAAAGCCGAAACCGCAGCGATGCGTCAGGCCTTCGGCAGCGCGGCGGCACAGCTGGCTGTCAGCTCCACCAAGTCGGTCACCGGCCACCTGTTGGGTGCAGCCGGCGTGGTCGAAGCCATCTTCACAGCTCTGGCCATACGCGACCAAGTGGCGCCACCGACCATCAACCTGCATGAGCCGGGCGAGGGCTGCGACCTCGATTTCGTGCCGCTGGTTGCACGCCAGATGAACATCTCTGCGGCCGTGTCCAATTCCTTCGGATTCGGCGGTACCAACGGTTCGTTGGTGCTGCGCCGGTTCGCAGGCTGACGGCACAGGATCCGGCAGGCGCCATGCGCGCGCCCCACCTGCAAGTGCTGCCCGTCAGTTTGCGCCCGGGCATTCTGGCGACGCTGGCTGCTGCGTACCCGGACCGCTACCCGGTGCTGCTCGACAGTGCTGCGCGGGGCCCCTTATCGCGGGCCAGCTTGCTGGCTGCGTTTCCCACCGCCAGTCTCAGTCTCGATGGCGCCGGCCAGTTACACGGCTCGGGCAGCCCGGCACCGGATGTCAGCCCGGATCAACCGGGTTTTCTCGCGGCACTGGCCGCGTGGTTGACGCGCGATGGCGGCCAGCCCAGCGGTGGTGACGGACTGCCGTTTCGCGGCGGCTGGTTTGTCTATCTGGGTTATGAGATTGCCGCCGAGGTCGAGCCGCGCCTGCGCCTGCGCCTGCCGGCCGGCTCGCAGCTGCGGGCCTTCGCGCTGAGGGTGCCGCTGGCCGTTGTCGAACAGCAGGACGGCCAGGCCTTCATCGTCGCCGAAGCCCATGTGCCGGCAGAGCACATTCAGCAGTTGCAGCAGGACCTGAGCCTCACGCCGCTGGCGTCTGCGCCGCAGCCACTGGCCATCACCGCCATCCAGGAAGAAGACCCCGAGCGCTACACGCAGCGCGTGCTGCGCGCTCAGCAATACATCCTGGCCGGTGATATCTATCAGGCCAATCTGTCGCGCCGCTGGTCGGTACAGTTGCCACCGGGCACGACCGCCGGTCAGGTCTATGGATTGCTGCGCGCCGCCAACCCGGCGCCGTTTGCGGCGCTGCTGCAGTTTGGCGGACTGACGCTGCTGTCTTCATCACCCGAGCGCTTGGTGCGCATTGAACAGGGGCGGGTCGATACGCGGCCCATCGCCGGCACCCATCCGCGCGGCGCGACACCCGATGAAGACCGGCAGTTGGCGGCGCAGCTGCTGGCACATCCGAAAGAGCGCGCCGAGCACGTCATGTTGATCGACCTGGAGCGCAACGATCTGGGTCGTGTCTGCACGGCCGGCAGCGTGCGAGTCGATGAGTACATGGGCGTGGAGACCTATGCCCATGTGCATCACATCGTCTCCAATGTCACAGGACAATTGCGCCCGGGTCTGGGGCCGGTCGATGTGCTGCGCGCGGTATTTCCGGGCGGCACCATCACCGGCTGCCCGAAGCTGCGCTGCATGGAGATCATCGCCGAGCTGGAAGGCGAGGCGCGCGAGGCCTATACAGGCTCTATGGGCTATATCAATCTCGATGGATCGGCCGATTTCAATATTCTGATCCGCACGATGATGATGTCCGGCGGACAGATCAGCTTTCGCGCCGGCGCCGGCATCGTGGCCGACTCAGACCCGGTGCGGGAACTGCACGAAACCCGCGCCAAGGCGCGCGGCTTACTACTGGCCTTGGGCGTGAGCAGCCCGCGCCCATGAGCGCGCCTGTAGCCAGTTGGCTGGACGGGGAGCCTCTGAGCGCCGCGTGGAGTTTGGATCGCGGGCTGCACTACGGCGACGGCGTGTTCGAGACAATGATCGTTCGCAACGGCCGCATCCGTTTTGCCGGCGCTCACCGGCAACGCCTGCAGCAAGGCTGTCAGCGTCTGCAAATCAACTGTGATGCCACCGCAGCCCTGCAACAAGCGCAATCGCTGGCTGGGGCGGACGACGCGCTACTCAAGTTGATCGTCACCCGGGGTCTGGCCACAGAACGCGGCTATGCGCCGGCGGGTAACGAACAGGCCCGCCAGTTGCTGTTGCGCTATCCGCTGCCACCCGGTGAGGCCGGCGCTCAGGCCCCCACGAGGCTGGCGTTGCTGCCCGTCACCCTGGGCGAAAATCCGCTGCTCGCCGGCATCAAGCACCTGAACCGGCTGGAGCTGGTGTTAGCCAGTGCGGCGCGACGTGCGCACGGTTGTGATGAAGGGCTGCTGTGCAGCAGCAACGGTCATCTGGCTTGCGGCACGTCCAGCAACGTGTTTGTGGTCAGCGACGGGCGCTTGCTGACGCCCCGGGTGGACCGCTGCGGCATCGCCGGGGTCCTGCGCAGTGTGGTGCTGCGCGAGGCGCAAAACCTAGGCCTGCCGGCGCAGGAGCAGGACCTTGCGCCCGCGCTGTTAGCAAGCGCT
>Ga0114967_10003486_pt1 | contig 12889 bp, 9 predicted proteins | sample M_130628_MF_Meta_FD_92639 | JGI IMG/M metagenome (GOLD analysis project Ga0114967, IMG submission 92639) | Freshwater microbial communities from Lake Montjoie, Canada to study carbon cycling - M_130628_MF_MetaG | ecosystem: Environmental > Aquatic > Freshwater > Lake | place: Lake Montjoie... | reverse complement strand
CAAATGGATGAAGAAGGATTTGGTAATTGTACGAACACTGGTGCTTGCGAAATTGAATGTCCTAAAGGCATTTCATTAGAGAATATTGCTCGTATGAACCGTGAATTTTTGAAAGCGAGTCTTAAATAAACGAAACTCCTTTATACTACAAAACGCATTCATTTATTTGGATGCGTTTTTTTTATGCCATAAATTCAAATCTATTATCTTTACCTTACTTAAAGTAAGCACACTCCCTCGCCATGAAAAAAAGCCACTTATTATTAACCATTCTACTTCTATTTAGTGCAACTATTATGGCTCAAAGTTTGACGTTAATGACCTATAACATTCGGTATGACAATTCCAATGATGGTGAAAATGCCTGGACGAACCGACAAGACTTTTTATATTCGCAAGTCAAGTTTTATGCTCCCGATATTTTTGGAATACAGGAAGCATTACCCAATCAAGTTAGCGGTATTGCCACTTACTTTAACCACTACAGCTACGTGGGTATTGCTCGGGATGGTGTGGGAAAAGGGGAATCATCTCCCATCTTTATCAAAAAAGAGCGATTTAAAATCTTGGAGCAAAACACCTTTTGGCTATCTGAAACCCCTGATGTAATTTCAAAAGGTTGGGATGCCGCTCTTAACAGAGTATGCACTTATGTGCTTTTGAACGATTTAACCACCAAACAGACTTTTTGGGTCTTTAATACGCATTTAGATCATGTTGGTACGGTAGCTCGAACTAAATCAATTGCCTTAATTCTGTCTAAAATCAGTACTTTGAATACCCAAAACTATCCAGTGTTTTTTATGGGTGACTTTAATTCGGAACCAACAGCTGAATGCATTATCTCATTGAAAAACACCATGTTTGACAGTAAAGACCTCTCTATTGAAAAGCCATTTGGTCCCTTGGGGACTTTTAATGGCTTTAAGCATAATGAGCCTGTTACCAAATGTATTGACTATATTTTTCTTTCTAAAGAAAACCCATTTACTGTTTTAAAATATGCTGTATTAAGTGATTCACGAGATTTGAAATATCCTTCCGATCATTTGCCAGTCTATATCTCATTACAATATCAATAAATTCGATTTGACCTTAGCCTTAAAAAAACTATGAAATTCAGCTATTTACGATTATTCCTTTTACTTGCCTTTGCTTCCTTTGGTCAACAATACCACACCTATGTAAACCCGATGATCGGCACGGGCGGGCATGGCCATACTTTTCCGGGCGCTACGGTTCCTTTTGGGATGGTCCAATTATCGCCGGACACCCGAATTGATGGGAGCTGGGACGGTTGTTCAGGCTATCATTATGACGACAAGGTCATTTATGGATTTTCCCATACCCATTTGAATGGAACGGGTTGCACGGATTATGGGGACATCATGTTAATGCCTACTATGGGGAAGGGAAAAATATTCAGCACAGACTATTATTCTTCTCCTTTTTCACATGCGAAAGAAAAGGCGAGTGCTGGCTATTATTCGGTTACACTAGACAAGCACAATATTGATGTTCAATTGACCTCTTCTACCCGAGTAGGGTTTCATGAATATACTTTTAATCAAAGTGGTGAGGCGGTTATTGTATTGAATCTCAATCATCGGGATAAATTATTGTTTGGTGAAATACGAGTACTAGATGATCACACCGTTGAAGTTTTGCGTAGAAGTGAAGCTTGGGCTAAGGATCAATATGTTTATGCTCGCATTGAGTTTAATGCTCCTATGAAAATAGCGGGACAAGGGAATGTTGTACAAGATGCCACATTATTTTCAGGAACAGAAGTGGGCGCTTACTTTACGAAGAAAGTGGCTAAAGGTGAAAAGCTGCTGGTGAAAGTTTCTCTTTCTCCAACAGGTTATGAGGGAGCTAAACTAAATATGTCTGAAATCAAAGGTTGGGATTTTAATAAGGTGAAGCAAAACGCTGCGCAATTATGGGACCAGCAACTGGCTAAAATTGCAATCAAGGAGGCTGATAAAGACAAATTAGCCATCTTTTACACTGCTTTATACCATACGATGGTTCAGCCTAATATTGCGCAGGATATCGACGGTAAATACCGTGGCAGAGATAATAAGATTCATGAAGAGGAAGGCTTTGATTATTACACAGTCTTTTCCCTGTGGGATACTTTTAGAGGGGCGCATCCTTTGTATACGTTGATAGACAAAAAGCGCACGGCTGATTTTATCAATACCTTTTTGAAGGAATACGAACAAGGAGGTCGGTTACCCGTTTGGGAATTAGCTTCTAGTGAAACCGATTGTATGATTGGCTACCATTCGGTTTCCGTCATGGCCGATGCTATGGCGAAAGGCATTAAAGGTTTTGATTATGAAAAAGCTTTTGAAGCCGCTAAACACAGTGCGATGCTCGACCATTTAGGCTTATATGCTTACAAAAAACAAGGCTTTTTGTCGATGGATGATGAGCATGAGAGTGTTTCTAAAACCTTGGAATATGCCTATGACGATTGGTGTATTGCCCAAATGGCGGCATTAACGCATCATGAAAAAGACGCTATCGAATTTCAAAAGCGTTCTCAAAGTTGGAAAAACCTATTTGATTGGAACACAGGCTTTATGCGTCCGAAGAAAAACGGGGGTTGGGACAAGCCTTTTGACCCTAAGGAGATAAACAACAATTTTACGGAAGGCAACAGTTGGCAATACTCCTTTTTTGTACCACAGGATATTCCGGGCATGATAGAAGCTTATGGGGGCGATACAAAATTTGAGGCCAAATTGGACGAATTATTTACTAGTGAAAGCAAAACAACGGGACGCGAGCAGGCCGATGTCACTGGTTTGATTGGACAATATGCCCATGGCAATGAGCCTAGTCATCACATGGCCTATTTATACAACTATGTTGGTAAACCTGAAAAGACGGCAGCACGAGTGCATTATATCTTGGATAATTTCTATAAAAATGCGCCCGACGGCTTGATAGGCAATGAGGATTGCGGTCAAATGAGTGCTTGGTATGTTTTGAGTTCGATGGGAATATACGCGGTGACACCAGGAACTCCAAAATGGTCCACAACTGAACCTTATTTTAAAAACACAAAAGTTAATTTTGAAGATGGAACCCAACAGACCTTAGTGAACACAAATGACAATAGTCGATTTGGTTTAACCGATAATACTAAAGAATTTAGTAAACTATCTTATTTACACTTTCCTATCCTCCCTGTTCCCGTAATTCAAGCGGACAAAAAATCCTTTAAGGATCAAATGTCGGTGGTTTTGGATGCCAATCCTGCAGCAGGAAAACTAACTTTAAAATATAAAATCGACTATGATGGAAGTCCGGCTAAGGACTTTATCACGTATAGCCAGCCCTTTGAAATCAATCAATCCTGTCGTATCACGGCCTTTGCGGAGAATGCTATGGGTCAAAGTAAGTTGGTTTTTGCGAACTACATCAAGAAACCTAATAATTACACCATTGCCCTTAAATCAGTTTACAATCCGCAGTACCATGCTGGGGGTCCGGAGGGCTTGATAGATGGTATTTTTGGAACTGAGAATTGGCGCAAAGGGGATTGGCAAGGGTATCAAGGGCAGGATTTTGAATGCGTGGTTGATTTACAAAAGCAACAATCCATTAAGCGCATTGAATTTAATACCTTACAAGACAGTCGCTCTTGGATTCTTTGTCCGAAGAAGGTCGAATTTTATGTTTCGGATGACAATGAGCACTTTACCCTTGTTAAAATGGCGAGTAGCAACATTGACCCCAAGGCTGAGGATTCGCAATTAGTTCCTTGGAACTATGACTTTACAGGAGTAAAGGGCCGATATGTGAAAGTGATTGCTTATAATTTTGGTAAATTACCCGATTGGCATCAGGGAGCGGGAGGAGAAGCCTTTATCTTTGTCGATGAAATCACAATAAAATAATTATGAAAATAGCCTTAGTTCAAACCTCGTTAAGTTGGGAAGACCCTATTGAGAACCGGAGTCATTTGGCTCAAAAGATTACGGGATTTATGGAGGAGGTGGATTTGATTGTGCTTCCAGAGATGTTTTCCTCTGGATTTACGATGCAGCCAAAAGCTGTTGCGGAAAAGATGGAAGGAGAAACTTTATCATGGCTTCACCATTTGGCCCAAGCTAAGAACTGCGCTATCACCGGGAGTTTGGTCATTGAAGAAGAAGGCAAGTATTATAATAGGTTGGTTTTTGTTACTCCGGATGGCAGCATTAAAACCTATGATAAAAGGCATTTGTTTACTTTGGCTGGGGAAGATAAAGTGTACACGGCAGGTACCGAAAAAGTCATTATTGAATATCAAGGATTTAAAATTTGTCCACTCATCTGTTATGACTTGCGATTTCCAGTTTTTAGTCGGAATCAAGAAAATTATGATGTACTGCTCTATGTAGCGAATTGGCCTAAAACACGTGTCAATGCCTGGGACATCTTACTTAAAGCACGAGCAGTAGAAAACATGTGCTATGCCATAGGGGTTAACCGAACAGGAACCGATTACAATCAATTGGACTATGTTGGACACACCCAAGTGGTAGATTATTTGGGGAATTATTTATTGGAGCCCCAAGAGTCGGATGGTGTTTACATCTTGACACTAGACAAAGCAAAAATGCAGGAAACTAGAGAAAAATTGGCTTTCTTAGATGATCAAGATGCTTTTAAATTGCAGTAAACCGACCTGATTATTCTTTTACATTAAAAGGTTGTTCGACATCCCAATTGGAACGCACATCAATTTCTTTGGGGAAATAAATGACCTCTTCAGACTGTAACTTTTCTAAGAAATTACCGGTATCCCACTGCTTATTTTTATTATCATCATAGATCACTCTTAAGGTGTATAATAAAGGTTCAAGGGCGTCAAATGTTATGCTAGTATTCGCTTCTGAGTACTCAGTAGCTTTTACTTTTCCCTCTTTATCGGTAAGTTCTATTATTATTGGAAAGCGTTTTACATTTTCTAATTGCACCCGTAGATTGCCGTAATCGGTTAAGTTTTTGGTGCCAACGCTGAACTTAAGTGTATCATTTTGGGATTCATAAAAATCTTCAAACGCTCCGGGCAGCAGGTTGATTTTGTACTTTTCGAGCGGTTCTTTCTTAAAGTTTAAGTAAATCGTTTGGTTTTGCTCATCGTACTCGGTTTCAAATGGTACCGCGATCGAATCTTTATTGAAAAGCGCAATTTTTGATTTGTCAAATTTGATTAGCGGAACCGAACTTTTCATAGAAAATCGTTCCCGAAGCGGAAGTATGCCATAGGATTCGGGCTTTATCGTTAGGGTATCGGCCTTTTGATTTTTAATTTTCACCATAAACTTTTTACTGTAGGAATCCTTTTCTACCGCTACTTCCAAAGAATCGGCTTTGGTAGGTTTGTACCATATTTGGAGCGAGTCTTTTTTAGGAAAATTAGTAATGACCGTTGGAATCACCTCTGTACCATTTTTAACGGTTATTTTAACTCCTTTCGTTTGACCTTCATAGCCTAGTAATAATCTGTTTTTAGCCGCTTGAGTTGGTTTAATAGCCTTAAAGGGTACTACTTCCTTGAACAGCTCCACTTCAAAAACGGTGTCATTGGGAATGGTTATATACTGTTTTTGGAAGCCAATTTTATCCGATTTAGGATTGTATTTATTGTTACCGTTGTCTTTTAGGGCAATTAGTTGGTATTTACCTGCTTTAATGTTTTCCAACTTTACAACCTTCAAACTGTCTAAACTATTGGTAATGTATCTTGGTACTTCCTTGTATATAGTAGAATCGTTGTATTTTTCATTTACCTCATAGAGCATTACAGACACGAAATTATCGGTCTTTTTCTCTAGCGCATCCTTGATTTTTACATTTAAGGCAAGGGAATCAATATAAGTTCCTGTTGAAAAAACATATTTGAATTGAGAATAAGGGTTTCCTTCATTATTGTCTTCGATACTTTGTCCAAAGTTGAAACTATAAGTAGTATTTGGAAGCAAGGTGTCTTTTATTTTAATGGTCAGCGTTTTACTGGCGTTGCTGGGTAAAATTACAGGCTGGTTTTTCATAGGAGGAGAAATAACCAACTGTTTATTTGCATTTTTTAGCTTTACGTATTCATCAAACACTAATTTAATTTCATTCCCATTAAAATTAGTCGAAAAATTTTTCGGAAAACTGCTATTTAGGACTGGTGCAATGGTGTCTTTGTCCCCTCCAGTAATAGTGCCGCGTTTAGCACAACCAATGGTTATCATGAGTAGTAAGAGCGAAAAATAGAGTACCTTATTCTTTACCATGCTGGATAATTTCGAATCACAAAATAACAATTATATTTAGTGTGAATGAAATCTTTTTGGGGAAACTTAACATTTAACTCTGCGTCATGGCCATGCAGACGATACTGATCTTGGCGCCCGGAATTTTTAGTAATGCCTTACTGCAGGCTTCTAATGTTGAGCCTGTAGTGATTACGTCATCAATCAATAAAAAATGTTTGTTTTCATGTTTTTCGGTAAAGGACGTTTCAAATACCGTATCAATCACATCCGCCCTTCCCAGTAAATCTTTTTTGGTTTGCGTTTTAGTATGCAGTTTTCTGGACAACACTTGGTCGTCATAGGGAATTTTTAAATGAAGAGACAGTGCTTTTCCAAAACCCTCGACTTGATTGAAGCCCCGCTCTTTCAGTCGTTTTTTATGTAAGGGAACTGGAATGATATAGTCAATATGTTTCACTATTTGAACATCTTTTAGTGTTGTTCCATACCAATTCCCTACCCATTCACTGATTTCTTCATGTCCTTTGTATTTTAGGAGATGTATCATTTCTTGCACTATACCTTTTTTATGAAAATAAAATAGGGCGGCACCAAATTCGAGTGGGATGCGCCCGTAGAATTTTTGCATTACTTCATTTTCTAGGACAAGATGATGGTTTGTAAGCGGTATTTCGTGACGGCATTGGGTACATATCACTTTTTCGTCACTTAATAAAATGGCATGGCATCCTGCACAGGACTTTGGAAAAAATAAATTTAAGAGGTGACGCAGCATAAAAAGATAATTTTCTTACATAAAATTATAAAAAAAATAGATTCTAAGTCTTTATTACGCTATTTTTTACATTCGGTTTTTATATTTTTGCAGTATGGCAAAACAAGAAGATTTATTTAAGAACGTAGTTTCGCATGCAAAAGAGTACGGATTTATTTTTCCGTCGAGCGAAATTTATGATGGTTTGAGTGCAGTGTATGATTATGCTCAAAACGGAGTTGAATTAAAAAAGAACATCAGAGAATATTGGTGGAAAGCCATGGTTCAGATGCATGAAAACATAGTAGGATTAGATGCTGCTATTTTGATGCATCCTACTACATGGAAAGCATCGGGGCATGTTGATGCATTCAACGACCCGTTGATTGACAACAAGGACTCTAAAAAAAGATACCGTGCTGATGTTTTAATTGAGGATTATGCTGAAAAATTAAATCTGAAAGCAAAAAAAGAGATTGAAAAAGCTAGAGAGCGTTTTGGTGCTTCTTTTGATGAAGAGCAATACAAAACGACCAATCCCCGTGTGATGGAGTATTTAGCTAAAGAGCGTGAAATTCTGGAACGAATGGGACGGTCATTAGGCAATGGTGATTTAGAGGATGTTAAAGCCTTAATTGAAGAGTTGGAGATTGCTGACCCTGAGACTGGTTCTAGAAACTGGACTGATGTGAAGCAATTTAACTTGATGTTTGGCACCAAACTAGGAGCCTCAGCGGAAAATGCCATGGACTTATATTTGCGTCCAGAAACAGCCCAAGGTATCTTTGTTAACTTTTTGAACGTTCAAAAAACAGGGAGAATGAAGATTCCTTTTGGTATAGCCCAAACGGGAAAAGCATTTCGTAATGAAATAGTGGCTCGTCAATTCATCTTCCGTATGCGGGAGTTTGAACAGATGGAGATGCAGTTTTTTGTTAAGCCAGGAGAAGAAATGAAGTGGTATGAATATTGGAAACAAACTCGTTTGAACTGGCATTTATCTTTGGGGTTAGGCAAAGAAAATTATCGTTTTCACGATCACGAGAAATTGGCCCATTATGCTAATGCGGCGGCGGACATTGAGTTTAATTTCCCCTTTGGATTTAAAGAACTAGAAGGGATACATTCTAGAACTGATTTTGACTTAAAAGCGCACGAACAATTCTCAGGTAAAAAACTACAATATTTCGACAACGAGACTAATTCTAACTATGTTCCTTATGTAGTAGAAACCTCTGTTGGATTAGACCGTATGTTCTTGGCTGTTTTTGCTACCTCTTTGAAAGAAGAGACCTTAGAAGACGGGTCTACAAGAACGGTTTTGCGTTTACCAAGTGTATTGGCACCAACAAAAGCGGCCGTTTTACCATTGGTGAAAAAAGATGGTCTGCCTGAAGTAGCCCAAAAAATTATTGATGATTTAAAATGGGATTTCAACGTAGCTTATGATGAGAAAGATGCCGTTGGAAGAAGATACCGTAGACAAGATGCTTTGGGAACGCCGTATTGTATTACAGTAGATCATCAGACCTTAGAAGATGAAACGGTAACCATTCGTCATAGAGATTCAATGCAGCAAGACCGTGTAAGGATTGCTGATTTAAAAACCATTATAGGTAATGAAGTTTCAATGCGAAATTGGTTGATGAAAATTTAAGGAGTAACCTATAAATACTATACTAATCCCAAATTCCTAGCAGAGTTTGGGATTTGCTTTTTTGTAAGTATTTTTCCTGATAAAAATACACATATTAACAGTTTTCGGGATTCTGTCAACATTATTATAAAATTGAAGCGCTATATTTTATTTTCGATATAATGAAAAACGCCAGCATTTTGAATGTGAACGTTTTTGTTTGGTTAAAAGATTTTCTTAACCATAAGTGTTAGTTACCCCAAAACTACCCACAAATTTACCTGATGATGCTTTCCCTAAATCAACGGAAAAGCTTTCATGAGCCACACTTTTATTATTATTGATGACCGTCAAGAAGACATCACGAATACTCAGGTTGTTGCTGAGCGTTTTCGTAATTTGTCTTACGTTGCCTCAGCGACAAATTATGAGGATGGCGTTAATTTAATATTGGAACACCAACCGGATTTAGTCTTTCTAGAAATCGACCCTACAGACCAAAAGAGTAATCTATCCTTAGCGCTAATAAATGAATTATATCGTTATTTGACGGTAGTTCCCAAAATTATCATCACTACCTACAAAAATGAATTGGCCTACGAAGCCCTTAAATATGAAGTAATTGATTATTTGATAAAACCTCTTACGATCAATGATTTCCGCAAGGCTATCCTTAAATTTGAACGGATTATCAAATCGGATTTACCTCATCGTGAGGTTCGAAATCCAGTTGCTCCCCCAGAAGTACTGGATGAAGCCGTAGTGGAATCCCTCGAAAAAGTTGATGAGGCCGAAGTCGATTCCATTGTTGATCTCCCAAATGAAATAGAGGATGAAGCAGAAAAAGACACCGCAATTGAAAGCCCTATTGAGGATGATGTTACAGTAAAATCAATACCTGCCCATTCAGCTTCCGAATCCACTTTGGCACTGTTACAAAAGCCACAGTCGCTCGTTATTTGTATTAAATCCTACGGCGATTATCGCTATTTAGACTCTGATGAAATTCTTTACTTTGAGGCCGACAATAATTCGACCGACATCCATTTGATTAACGGAGAAATGATCACGGCTTTCAAGACCTTAAAACACTTTGAAACGGTACTACCACAAACGCAATTTTTAAGAATTCACAACAGTTACATTATTAATGTCGATCAAGTATCCCGCATCCATACGGGCAATACAGTTTGCTACATAAAAAATTCCACTACTAAACTTCCTTTCTCAAAGTCCTATAAAGACAATGTAGATTTGATTATCAATCGTATCGCTGGCGGAAATTATTTGGAGATATAGCAGAAAAATAATACATTTACAAAAAATCCAGTATGGAAGTAACGGTATTAATGATTGATGACCATCCACCAATTATTGAAGGTTACAAATCGATATTAGCCTTCAACCCATTGGATTACCCAGTAAAAACTAAAGAAGTTTTTAACTGTGAGTCGGCTTATAATTTAATTACTAGCCCGAACATCCATTTTGATCTAATTTTTTTGGATTTAACGTTGCCTTCCTATCCTGCTATGAAAATAAATTCTGGTGAAGATTTAATTCCTGTGATTAGAAAGCACTTACCGCAGGCCAAAGTAGTAGTATTAACATCGCATACGGAATCACTGCTTCTACATGGCATAATTAAGGAGCATAAACCTGAAGGTTTATTAGTGAAAAGTGAAATTCAATCTACTGATTTCACTCCTATTTTTGATTCGATAATTCGAGGTAACACTTATTATAGTGCCACTGTAAAAAATACTATTAATAATTTAAAAACGGTTCCAAAATTCCTAGACAATTATAACCGTCGCATTATACTATTAATTTCGAAGGGATTTAAAACAAAAACCATTCAAGAAGAACTTCACCTTTCTAAAAGTGCCATTGACAAAAGAAAAGTAATTATAAAAGACTATTTGGGTATTGAAAAGGGGAATGATGAAGACCTTTTACGCGAAGCCCGTAACCAAGGGCTAATCTAAACGAAGAGAATTTAGTTATTACTAAAACAATTCCATTCTACACCTTAAATTTTAACAAATTATACACTTTTTGTGTATCATCCTGTTTTCTCCCTCTCCTACTTTTACCATGTCATTTAATAAATGTACAACTGGTAAATTTTTGAGACTTACCTACTCAAACTTCATTGCTGTCTTTTTCATTAAGTGGTATTTTTGAATTAGTAAAAATGCAATAGAAATTTCTCTGTTTATTTTCCGATTTGTTATTAAACAGAGTATGCAAAACAAATCAAAACAACAGCCCTTACTTAGTTGTCCTTAAACAATGAAGTGGGGCTGTTACCTTAAAAAGGGCTATTTGTGAAAAAACTACTGTATCTTCTATTAGCATTTCAATCCATTACTCTTGCTTGCCCTGCTCAAAATAAAAGCCCTATGGGTGATCCAGTAAGCCTGAGTTTTAAAACGGATACGGAATCGATTACCTATAATTTTGACACCATAAAAGACCTTGAAGAAAACTTGGAACTATTACTAAATGAGATTGTTAACAACATGGATGAAACCGTCTCCTTTCCAGTAGTGATTGAAGTAAAAACGTGTACTTCACTAACAAAAACAGAACTAACTAGCACTATAAATTCGAGAACCATAACTGAAACTGCAATTAAAAATTTATACGCTCCGTTACAAAAAGATTTATCGCAAAAAAAATGAACCTGACCTATCGCACGTTCAATTTTAAACTAAAAAGGAAAACTATATAAGCTAGAAATCAAATTAATGGTAAAAGTGGAGGGTTAGGGTTCGCTACTGTTTCCGATTTTTAGTACTTTTATTTTTTCCTGTTGAGTATCAGCCTAAAACTGATACTCAACTTATTTATCACCGCTTTGATCATGATTAAAAAAACCATCTTCCTTACTTTATTGTCCTTCCTGTTTTTATACAGCTGTAATTCAAGCGTCAGCGATTCCAAAAATAATTCGAACAACGACTCCATAAAGAAATACCTCGACATGGCAGGTAATGATTCCTTACCCTATAATAAAAGAATACAATACAATGACAAAGCTTATGCTCTGATTGATTTTAACAAGAATGATACTTTGACGAGGTATTATTTAAAAGGTGTAGCGTATAATTATAATATATTAAGTAAAATCGAGAAACTAAAATCAACGACCGAAAAACTAATGCTAATGTCTTTAAGAGCAAGAGACTCTTTGAATATTGGTAGAGCACATAGATATATGGGATTATATTATATGTCCATTTCAAATAATGAAAGCGCTATTGAACATTTATTTATTGCAAAAAAAATCTTTATTAATCTCCAAAATAATGATTTAACTCTAAAAACAATGGGAGATATATCAATAACGCAATCTTTTGCTTCTGATTTCTTGGGAAGTAATAAAACTGCTGTTGAAATTTTAGAGATCTCAAAAAAGAAAAATTATCACAAACTTGATTTGTTTTGTTACATGAAAATTGGCAATAATCTAAGCTATTTAAAAAACGATTCTGAAGCTATCAGATATTTAAAAAGGGCATCTTTGATAAATGATTCAAAAACTAATTATTATACCTTAAATAATTGTATTAGTGAAAGTTACATTAATCTAAAAAAATATGATAGCGCATTAAAATATGTTAATTTAAACCTAAAGAATTTAAAATTATGTACTAGTCACCCTTCCTGCTATTCAAACTCGCTTTCTTTAAAAGCATATATTCAATTGAAATTGAATATTAATAAAGATATGGAAAGTATATTTAAGGATGCTGAAAAAAACTTTATTCTTTCTAATAGTCTTTCTGGCAGAAATTACAATCAAATTTATCTCTCTTCTTACTATTCAAAAATTGGCGATACTATAAAAGCGATTCAAGCTGGTAATAATGCGCTTAAATTATCTAAAAGCTATAATAACCCAACAGACATATTAAAAAGTTTAGAACAACTAATTAAAGTTGATAAAAAGCACGCATCAGCATTTGCGAAAGAATATATTAATGTAAACGATAGTTTACAAGTAGCAGAGCGAAAATTTCGAGATAAATTTGCTCGTATTAAATACGAAACCGATGAAATAACCCATGAGAAAGAAAAGGCCATTCAACAAAAATGGATTATAGCTTCCATTTCGGTCTGCCTTATATTGATTATTATTTTAATCTTTATCATTTTCTACCAACGATCAAAGCAAAAAGAACTTACCCTTTTACAAGAACAGCAGCAAGCAAATGAAGCCAT
>Ga0114967_10003484_pt1 | contig 12892 bp, 9 predicted proteins | sample M_130628_MF_Meta_FD_92639 | JGI IMG/M metagenome (GOLD analysis project Ga0114967, IMG submission 92639) | Freshwater microbial communities from Lake Montjoie, Canada to study carbon cycling - M_130628_MF_MetaG | ecosystem: Environmental > Aquatic > Freshwater > Lake | place: Lake Montjoie... | reverse complement strand
GTAAGATCAATCTTGCTACGATAGTAAAAAATAAACCAAATTAAACTAAGCATGCCACAAATGAAAAGTATCCGTGTGAAAGTCAAGAAAATTACATTGTTATATGGGAAAACACCATTCATCATTAAATAAATAAATTGGAACGTTCCACTTAGCGAAGAAGTGTGCAAGGTGGTGCCTGGTCCTATAGCCGAACTATAAGAAGCACCTTGAACTAACAACTCATGAAAGTACATTCGAAGCGATGGGGAAAATAGGGTTCCTGACAGAAAAATTAGTGACGAGCAGACCAATATAAATAGGTTCTTTTTTATACGTTTAAGGTAAGGAATGAACTGGAACAAATAGGTAGGAAACGGCTCAACTAAGGATTGAATTACGATGGCTCCCAGTGCCCCATTAACCTTTTTTCTACGTAATTGCTCGTAGCACAACATGCCTAGACTAACCAAAAGGATTTCGTTGTTTCCACGTGCTAACGTAAACAAAAAAGGGTAACTTGTTACAACGAGTAGAACAATTAGCCAATTTTTCGTCAATCTAAAGCATGCATATATGAAAAAAGCGATACTAATTGAAAAAAATATGACTGCAGCTAAATGAATATTTTGGAATGAGAATATCTTATAAACAAGAACTGATAGAGGGTACAACGTAAAATTAGCTTTCGTAAATATCAAACTCTCTCCCGAATAGTAAAGAGAATTATAGAAGTCATCAAGTCTTCCGACCGGCGCAATCATAAAATTAATCAATGGGTATCCTGAATCAAAGAAATAATAAAACGTATACCCCCAGCTGCAGAGTATGAAGCTGAGAAAAATAAATTGCCTAATGATTCTGTCATTTTGCACACGCATTTTTTTCATATAACGGATTCTCACTTTTCTATCAATTACACAATAATACACTTCATCTTAATTTTAATTAGAGCTCCTTGGGTTAGGTCTATTTGATGGTTTTCTAACTTTTGGACCCTTTTTGTAAACTCGTTACTTCGCCGCAAACTTTTTAGCATTGTTTCGGATATAGATCTGCTTCTACATCTTTCCTAATAGTTCTCCTTTGGGCTACCATATGGTGTGCGTATTTTAGTAACTGGCGGTTCTGGTTTTTTGGGAAGCCATCTATGTGAAGAATTGCTTAAACTCAACCACTACGTGATTTGTGTAGATAATTTTTATAGTTCATCTCCTAGTAATGTAGACCAATTGCGTAAGTCAAGTAATTTTGAGTTGATAAGACACGATGTCACCATGCCTTTATACTTAGAAGTAGATGGAATATTTAATTTAGCCTGTCCTGCTAGTCCAGTACATTATCAACGTGACCCAGTGCAAACATTAAAAACTAGTGTTCACGGCGCAATCAACGTACTAGGGTTAGCAAAGCGAACTGGGGCGCGAATTCTCCAGGCTTCAACTTCTGAAGTTTATGGTGATCCTTTAGTTTCACCACAAAAAGAAGAGTACTGGGGCAATGTTAATCCAATAGGCATCCGATCTTGTTATGACGAGGGTAAAAGAGCTTCTGAAACTCTTTTTTTTGATTACCATCGACAATATGGGGTTGATATACGTATTGCAAGAATATTTAACACTTACGGTCCGCGCATGGCAGAAGATGATGGTCGAGTTGTAAGTAATTTTGTGACACAGGCACTTAAAAATGAAGATATCACGGTGTACGGAGATGGTTCCCAGTCACGTAGCTTTTGTTATGTCGATGACCTGATTAGAGGACTTATAGGTTTATTTTTTACGGAAGATCTACATGAACCTATCAACCTAGGTAATCCTGATGAAGTTTCAATTCATGAATTGGCTAAAGAGATTATTTCTGAGACAGGATCAAAAAGTTCACTTTGTTATTTGGACTTACCTTTAGATGATCCAAAAATAAGAAAACCTAATATTTCAAAAGCAATTAAACTATTGGATTGGAAACCCAGCACGGATCGGAAAGATGGGTTAAGGCAAACAATTGATTATTTCAAAAATCTTTCGAATTAATATTTTCTCTAAAAAGTCTATACTGGGACTGCACGCTAGATGCCAAATCGATTTCAGGCCTCCAGTTTAAATCTTTTCCTGCTAGAGATGCATCAGCAAATATTTCCAAAGGGTCCCCCTTTCGTAATCCTTGATGGGCAATAAGAACTTTTGTAGATAGTTGTTTTTCAAACTGACTGATTATTTCTAAAATTGATATTCCTTTACCTATTCCAAGATTGTACTCCCTTCCAATATTTAATTCTTGTATTAATTTTTCAATTACAATCAAATGGGCACGAGAAACATCATTTACGTCAACGTAGTCACGTACACAGCTCCCGTCTGGTGTTTGTAAGTTTGCGCCGAAAATCTCAAAAGTACTTGAGTTGCATATGGATCGGCAAACGTTTGGAAATAGATTGAATTCACTTTTATCGTACGATCCAAATTCCGAAGCGCCTATAACGTTGAAAAATCTTAATGCTACATAGCGTAATCCGTAGGCGTCAGCAAAATCTTCAAAAATCGTTTCTGCCATTAGCTTGCTTCGACCGTATGGTGAGATCGGATTCTTGGGCGATTTCTCTACAGCAGGGTTATTAACTGGATTTCCGTAGATTGCACAGCTTGAAGAAAAAACTATAATTTTTTTTCTAGAATTCCGAGCGGCCATAGCTACGTTTATTGAGCCTATAAGATTTATTTCGTAAAAAGTTTGTGGATCTATAGAGCTCTGATTTGCGTACTTAATACCGGCAGCATGAACTACACCATCAACTTTGCGTCCTAGCTTGTTCATTAAGTGTTGGTCTAAAATCGATCCATTTATAAATTCTGATTTTTTTGGAATGAATCGTCTGTCTCCCGTCGATAAATCATCTATCCCGATGATTTTGTGGCCAGCTTTAATCAAATCGCATGCAATTGTGCTTCCGATGTAACCAGCAATTCCCGTTACCAAGATCGTGGACACTAAAATCACCTCAACTGTCGGACGTAAAAAATGGATTCCTGTATAATTTAGGTATGAGTTCCGCAAAGTTAAGTGTAGTTGTTCCTGCTTACAATGAGAGGGAAGGTATAGAGGATTTCATTCGGTCGGTAGGGAAAATTTCATGGGATCCAGATTTGTTGGAAATAATTGTTGTGGATGATGGAAGCACAGATGGAACGGCAAAACTTGTTGAGGCTATCGCTTCAAAGGACCAGCGGGTAAAACTAGTCCAGTTATCCACTAATTCTGGTCACATGGCAGCAATTACTGCGGGTTTAATGCGTGCGGTCGGCGATTGGGTTGTGACTATTGATTCAGATGGGCAGGATGATCCCACTTTAATACCAAAAATGTACAGAGCCTGTATAGATTCCGAGGCGGACATTTGTTACATGCAAAGAAAAGATCGAAGACAAGACCCGCTCAGGCATAGAATTTTTTCACCTATTTTTTACAGGATTACTTCCAGCTTTACCAAAGGAAGAGCACCGTATCAGGCTGCTGATTTCAGATTAATTTCTAAACGAGTTGTTGGTGTACTTAATTCACTGCCAGAAGTAAATCGTGTTTATAGAATTTTGATCCCATCGTTAGGATTTAAGTCCACTTCTTTGGAATATGAAAGGAAATTTCGTCAAAAAGGAGTTTCAAAATATGGTTTTTCACAACTTGCTAAACTAGGCCTAAAATCTATGCTTGCAACTTCCGGTGCTCCCTTAAGGTGGGTTTCAATTTTTTCACTACTGGGCGCTGTCTTTGGGTTAACAGTTAGTGCAATAGCATTCATTAGTGGTGTAATTGATAGTTCTATTCCGGGATGGTCTTCAATAGCATTCTTGATATCTGCACTCTTTACATTTCAAGCAATCACAAGTCTTGTCATCTGTGAATTTTTGTTAGTCATTATTTCAGATCTTAGACAGCGTCCACAATTTCAGGTCAAAAATAATGGATAAAAATTTAATCAATGAGATGGTGAAGAACGAGGATTCGCATCCTTGGTGGATGGCGCGGCTGAATTTTCTGGATTCTTTACTCGCAGATTTAGATCGCGAAAAAACCAGAATATTGGATTTTGGTTGCGGGTCTGGCGGTGCATTGGAACGATGTAAGAATCGTGGATTTGTCCAAATTGTTGGCATGGATACGTCTGAAACCTGCATCGAGGCTGCACAAAAGCGTGGTTTGACAGTAAAGAAAATTTCAACTGATATACCGTCAATCCCTTCACGCAGTTATGATGTAATTCTTCTCTTGGATGTCTTAGAACACTTGGAAAAAGATTTGGAATACCTAAGAGTGTTTGAAAATGCACTAACACCAGGTGGCTATATTTTATTGACGGTTCCAGCAAATCGATTTTTGTGGAGTTTTCATGATGTTGCAAATCAACATTATCGCAGATACTCAAAGAGTTCATTGAAAAAAACTTTGGCTGCAACGAATTTAAACTTAATTGAAATCCGCTGGTGGAATTCAATCTTTTTTGTTTATACTTTTGTAGTTCGAAAAATTCTACATAGAAGTAATCATGTTTTAGAATCAGAAATTAAGATTCCACCAAGGTTTCTTGTGCCATTGATTTATAAGCTCTTGATAATTGAGCAGAGATTTGATTTTTTAGGGAAAATTCCTGGAGTTTCATTGGTTGCAATATTGCAGAAACAAATTTCCTAAAACTCAATTATCGAGTTTTCTTAATCCAACCGCACAACACCACTTGGTGTCATAACGTGGACAGCAACAATCCCTGAATCTCCATCATTAACCGAGGCCTCAACCCACTCGACTTCAACCTCTGATCCAATTGCTGCATGAAGTTCTGATCCAAGCCATTCTTCAATACGTGATTCATCTCCGGCAATTTCAACTTTAACAATTTTTGCTATTGCTTTGCCATCCGTTGATGGGTGATCAAGTGATAGCCATTCAATAAAGAATGGGAGTTGTTTATCTTCTAGTGTGCCAAGAACACCAATTTGTTTCCACGCTAAATCTTTACCATCAGGTTTTGTGCGGTGACCATCAACTGCAGCGCGACCCAAGCGCTTTTCAATCTTTGAAACATCATCGACTGCAACAACCCATGTAAGCCATCCTCCACCTTCTGCTGCGCGTTGTGAAACGGCTTTGCCGAACGGAGTTGAGTCAGATGATGGGTGATCAAGTGGGCATACAACTTCTAGGTAGTGGCCATTTTGTAATGGGAGTGTGAAGTTGCGTGTACCAAAACGTGGATGAATTCCGCCATCAACAAATGTGCTGCCGAGGCGAGCACCAAGACGTTGAACTGTGTCGGCTAGTTGATCATGGGAAGTTACATATGAGACATGGTCTAAGCGCATGGGTAAATCTAACCCTATGAAAAGGGGTGCTTTTTACCATTTAGCGTGCGTGAAACAAGAGTTAAAGAGCGGTACTAAGGTCGCATTTCTGGTCTGTGGCCGGGAGTTTGCCGGTGATGAAATATGTATCCACGGTTCTATCAACGCAGGTTGATCCGCGCCCATGGCCAGTGTGGCCATCACCGTCGAGTGTGATGAGAAGTGAATTAGTAATCAACTTATTCAGCGCAACCGCCCATGAATATGGCGTAGCAGGATCACGCAGTGTGCCAATAACAATGATCGGCGTTGTCTTTATCTGATTAATCTTTATCGGTTGCTTGATGCCTTGAAAGTACTTGCATGAAATACCTGAGTAAGAAAGATATGGACCAAATACAGGAGCTTGTTCTTTAAACATCAGCGCATCTTGCTCAATTTGTTCATTGCTACGCCTGTCATTCCAATCCAGACAATCAATAACAAACCCAGAGTCACCTTCATTGCTCGGATATGTACCGTTGAGTTGTCGGCCGGTGTATGCATCGGCCAACGTTAGAAACATATGTCCCTTGCCTTCCGTTGCTTGCTTAAGTGCAACCCGCAACATTGGCCATCCAGATTCGTTGTCATAGAGGGCTGATGCCGTGCCAAGCACAACGAGAGTTTCAGTAGCAACGCGCTTGCTTCGAGTCGTCAGCGGTTTCTTTGCAACCGAGTCAAACAAATCTGTGAAGTATCCCTTGGTTGCATCCTTAGGCAGTGGGCATGTGTCTATCTGTAAGCAATCTTCAATGAAAGCATCCAGTGCGTTATCGAAACCAACAGCCTGTGTGATTGATTGTTGTACGGGTGTTGCAGCAGGATCTATTGCGCCATCTAGAACGAGTCTGCCAACTTTGTCTGGAAATAATTGAGCATAAATAGTTCCAAGGTATGTGCCATATGACTTACCAAGATAATTTAACTTTTCATCCCCCAGCACTGCACGAATAACATCCATATCCCGTGCAGCATTTTCTGTGCTGTATACAGTGAGGTTCTTTGTGTTCTTCTCACACTTTGCAACATAATCCTGTGCTTCTTTAACTAACGTTTCAAACTCTGCTGGATTATCTGGCTTTGAATCCGATGCATAATTCGCATCTGTTTCATCATCTGTGAGACAGCGAATAGGGGCGCTGCGGCCAACTCCGCGTGGATCAAAGCCAACTATGTCAAAGAGGGCCAATAGCTGCGGGCTGACGATGTATTCGGCGCTGTAGGCGTATTCAGCGCCTGATGCACCAGGGCCACCTGGGTTAACGAACATAGAGCCGATGCGATCTTGTTTATTGCTTGCTGGGTGCTTAAGAACTGAAACCTTAAACGTTCCTTGCTTGATGTTTGTGTAATCAATCGGCACAAGAACATCTGTGCATTGGAGTGTGTCAAAGCAGGTGCGCCATTTAATCGGTTGTGCTTGAAAATCCTGAAGAGTTTCTAGTTTGAGCGGCTTAACTTCCTTCACGCAGCCAGATAGCAGCAGCGCACAAATAGCAAGGGCTGCGATTAAACGATTGCGCACATTAACGCTTCTATTGTCAGCAGCGGCGCTGCATTAAATCCCAGCGCCTTGCGCGCTTTCATAACCGCATCCAAACGCTGAATCGTCTTGTGTGTAGGTACAACGCTTGCAATCGCATTAATCTCTTGCGCCATCTCTAGATTAATCAGCGCATCAATGTGGCCTGACTGAACCATCATGATGTCGCGATATAACGTAGCAATATCAAGGAGTGCAGCATCGAGTGAATCTCGCACCATACGAGTCGTGCGAGTCTTCTGTTCTTTCTCTAATTCCTTTAACGCCTTTGACCCACCGGTTGCCATTCCACGTCCAGTGGCGCCCTTGCCATATGCCTGTGCGAGTTCGTCTTGTTCTTTCTCATCACGGATCTCTGCGGCTGCTTTGGCATCCTCCGTGGCAATTTCAACAAGGCGCTGCGCGGCCTTAAACGCATCAGCTACGTTATTGATTTGCGTGACAGATTTTAAAATCTCTTTGCGGTTGCTGCGCACGTGTTCGTTTATGGCAATGTATTTGGCGCGACCAATGTGTCCTTGGCTTACACGGGCTGCAAAGTCAGCCATCTGCGGTGATATTCCATCGCGAGATTGCAGCACAGCTGCAACATCTTTTGTACTAGGTGTGACTAGTTGCATATGACGACAGCGAGAACGAATAGTTGGCAATACATCATGAAGTGTGGGAGCACAGAGCAACCAGACTGTGCGATTGCCAGGTTCTTCAATTGCTTTTAAAAGCGCATTAGCTGCTGATTCGGTTAAGCGATCAGCATCTTCCATAACAACCACACGCCATCCGCCCATAGAAGGTGCCCAGGCAACGCGTGTAAGTAACTCTCTGACTTCATCGATCTTGATGGATAGTCCTTCTGTGCGAATGATTTCAACATCTGGGTGCCCACCATTGGCTGCAGATAAACATGCGTTGCATGTGCCACAGCCAAGTTCAGGACATACAAGTGCTTGTGCAAAGGCAACAGCAGCACTGGAGCGACCACTGCCGGGTGGGCCTGTGAAGACCCACGCATGTGTCATCTCTTGTGTTTCTTCATTATTTTTTGCAGATAAAACTGCGCCTTGTAACTTTGCAATCATGTGTTCTTGTCCAACTAGTGTGTCAAAGACGCTCATGGCTTTCTCGATGCTCGACGCTTTGTCTTTGTCTTCTTCTGTTTATCAGAGTTGCGCTTCAGCGCTGGTAACTCACCGACTCGAGAAATAATCTGTTCATGGATGTCATCTATCTCTTGTAATCCATCAATAATTAAATAGCGCTCTGGATCCATTGCTGCGATTTGTAAGAACTCGTTGCGCACGCGCTCGTGAAAAGCTAATGGTTCTGCTTCTAGACGATCACGGCTCTTAAGTCTGCCAAGACCAACATCTGCTGGCATATCAATAATGATTGTTAGCGTTGGAAAGAGTGATTCGGTGGCCCACCTAGAAATACGTGCAACTTCATTTGGTTGCAGCACGCGACCAGCGCCTTGATATGCAATGGATGAATCAAAGTAACGATCAGTAATAACAACATCGCCGCGATCAAGTGCTGGGCGAATAAGAGAGAAGACGTGGTGCGCGCGATCTGCAGCGTAGAGAAGTGCTTCTGCCCGTGGTGAGATCGCACCAGTTTCGTGGCCAAGCAAAATCTTACGTAAGCCCTGACCTAAATCTGTGCCACCAGGTTCGCGTGAGAGAACAACTTCTTCTCCCTCTTTTTCTAGCCACTTCTTTAAAAGTTTCGATTGTGTGGATTTTCCTGTGCCTTCTCCACCTTCAAATGCAATGAATACACCTTGAACAGGAGCACCAGTAATTGAACCAAGTTCTCCTTTAAGCGCATTTGTTATATCCGACCACAAAGAAACATTGGGGCGATCTTTCATATGGTTATATGAAATAGAGCCGATGATTGCGGCAACGATGCCCGCTAGTAAAAATGTTATCTGTGCGCCGTTATAAGTTAACTCTGAGTTACGGAATTTATATGTGTGCTCACCAAAGGCTGCTGCGATGAGCGGTGATATCGCAAGAACTGCAACGAGTGTGACCCTGATAAGTGATTGCACGAATGCAAATGTGCGTCCCCGCACATCATCGTGTACTTCCATGCCAAGCATTGTGAAGCCTGTGACCCAACAAAGACCGGAGAATGCTCCAAGGAAAATAACTGTAAAGACTGAAAGAACAAGGTTTGGAATCAGTGCAAGTAGAACAAGGAACAAACCAGCTGTTGTAAGGGATGCACCAAATAAACGACGACGAGAGAATTGTGCGAATACTTTTGGACCTGCTGCGATACCGACAGCAAGACCAGTAAATACTGCGCCGAAGAGAACACCGTATGCAGCTTCTCCGCCACCTAGATCGCCCACAAAGGTACGTGCAAGACCAATGACGGCGCCTGCTGCAGCAAATGCACCAACCATGCCAACGATAAGTCCGCGAATAATCTTTGAACCAGAGACTGCCTTCCATCCTTGCAAGAGTGATTTAGCAACGCCTGCTTCTGTGCCTTTCTTATCAGCACTGGCTTTTGGAATCTCGTGTAATCCCCAAATTGTGTAAGCAGCGAACGCAAAACTTGCAGCATTGATATAAAGCGCAATATCAACTGCGTTTCCTGCAAAAGAAGGCAAGAACGCACCAATTGCATTACTAAAGAGAGCAAGGATAGAAAAGATGATTGCTGCAACAGGTGCTGTGCCGTAGGCAGCCAAGAGTGATACCTGGTTTGCACTCTCTAGCTTGTTGCGCGGAACAAGATTAGGTACTGATGCATCTTTAGCAGGTGACCAAAAGAGCGTGATGCACTCAACCAAGATTGTTGCTGTGTAGAGCCAAAAGTAATTGTGAACAATTGGAATAGAAATATAGAGCGCTGTGCGCAAGATGTCACAGACAACCATGAGTTTACGACGATCAAAGCGATCTGCAATAACTCCTGCAAGTGGTCCTAAGAATACTGACGGTAATAAACGCGCAATAAAGACACCTGCGATAGCAAAGTTTGCTTTTGCATAGCTATCACCAGAGAGTTGTTGGGCGAGTGCGGTTGTTGCAAGTAATCCAAGCCAATCGCCGAGGGATGAAAAAACCATTGAGTTCCAGAGTTTTCTAAATGCTGGAATCGCCAAAACACCGCGCGTTTCATCCTGCGCGGGGGCAGCCGGTCTTGGAAGTGAACTCACGAAGTAGATTCTTTCTTAGCGGCTTTCTTCTTGCCAGTAGCTTTGACTGTGTTCTTCGTCAGAGATGGCGCTTTAGCCTTAGGACTCTTTGCCGCAGCCTTCTTACGTGATTTTTTAGGTGATGGGCCGTTCTCTGCTTCCCATGCACGGCGGCCTGCAAGTAATTCGAGTGCACGATCAAGGGTCAGCGCTTCTAGTGTGTCACCGCGACGCAGCGTTGCATTTGTTTCACCATCGGTGACATACATGCCAAATCGACCATCTTTGAGAATAACTTCTTTATCAGTTGCAGGATCTTTACCAAGTTCTTTTAGTGGTGGCTTTGCAACACCACGACGACGCTCTTTTGGCTTTGAATAAATTTCTAGTGCTTCATCCAATGAAATAGAAAAGAGTTGATCCTCTGATGTCAGTGTGCGCGAATCAGCGCCAGCCTTTAAATAAGGGCCGTAGCGACCATTTTGCACGGTGATGTCATCACCGGCGGTGTTAGTGCCAAGTACACGTGGCAGCGAAAGCAATCTGATTGCATCTTCGTATGTCACAGTGTCGAGTGTCATTGTTGAAAGAAGTGATGCGGTCTTTGGCTTTGGTGCATCTGCTTTCTTGCGCTTTTTCTTTGCACCCTCTGGCACAACTTCTACTGGGAAAACTTCTGTGATGTAAGGACCAAAGCGACCGGACTTAGCAATGATTGGCAAACTTGTCGCAGGATCAATTCCTAGTTCGCGCTCACCAGAAGGTTTTGCAAGAATTTCGATTGCAGCCTCGAGTGTTAATTCATCTGGCGCCATTGTCTCTGGAATATTTGCCAGCTTGCGTGTTTCACCTTCACCTTGTTGTAAGTACGCACCGTAGCGACCAACGCGGATTTCGATATCTGGCGCTAGGCGCATTGTGTTTACTTCACGCGCATCAATTGCACCTAAATCTGCTGATAATTCATTGAGTCCTGGTTGTCCGTCGTGGCCATAAAAGAAATCTCGCAACCAATCAACGCGGCCAGCTTCGCCCGCTGCGATCTTATCTAAGTCTTCTTCCATGCTTGCTGTGAATTCGTAATCAACTAACTTTGTGAAGTGAGTTTCTAGTAGGCCCGTAACAGAGAACGCTAAAAACGTTGGCACAAGTGCGCGACCGCGCTTATAGACATATCCGCGATCTTGAATTGTTTGAATAATGGATGCAAAGGTTGACGGACGACCAATGCCGAGTTCTTCTAGCTTCTTTACAAGTGTTGGTTCTGTGTAACGAGCAGGTGGCTTTGTCTCATGGCCTTCACAGTTGTACTCATTGACCTTTACCGCTTGTCCAACTGTCATTGCAGGTAAGCGCTTATCTTCTGACTCTTCATCTGTTTTTTCTTCAACGATGTCGTCATAGGCTGCGAGGAAACCTGGAAAAGTAATAACAGATCCGTTAGCGCGGAAAATAGTTTCTTTTTTATCATTTGTTGTTGCATCAAAATCAACGCGCATCTGCATCTTTTTAGCATCAGCCATTTGAGAGGCCACAGTGCGCTTCCAAATAAGGTCATATAAAGCGAATTCATCGCGTGAAAGCTCTGGTGCTAGTTCGCCAGGGGTCTTAAATGCATCTCCTGCAGGCCTAATTGCTTCGTGTGCCTCTTGTGCGTTCTTAGATTTTCCTTGATACACACGTGGTGAATCAGCAACATGGTCGGCGCCGTATAAAGCTTTGGCAGATGCACGTGCTGCGCTAATTGCTTGTTGGGATAAGTTAATAGAGTCGGTACGCATGTATGTGATGTAACCGTTTTCATAGAGACGCTGCGCAACGCGCATTGTGATCTGTGCGCCCCAACCAAGTCGAGAACCAGCATCTTGCTGCAGAGTTGAAGTAGTAAATGGCGCCTTGGGTCTTTCGGTGCGTGGGGATTCTTCCATTGACTTAACTGTCAGTGGTGTTCCCTTAAGTGATTCAACGAGTGAACGCGCACTCTTTTCATCGAGTAATAAAATATTTGCAAGTGACTTTTCTTTGACTGCGCCATCTGCGCCAAAGTCAGCGGTCGCAGCAACTTTCTTGCCATCGACAGTGAGCAAGCGCGCAGTGAAACCAAGATCTGTTTGTGCATTTAAATCCCACCAAGAAGATGAAATAAATGCCATACGTTCGCGTTCTTTTTCAACAATGAGTCTTGTAGCAACAGATTGCACGCGTCCTGCTGAAATACGTGGCATAACTTTTTTCCACAAGACAGGTGAGAGTCTGTAACCATAGAGACGATCGAGCACGCGACGTGTTTCTTGTGCGTCAATCAAGTGATAATCAAGGTCTCGTGTGTTCTCTACTGCTGCTTGAATCGCCTCTTTTGTAATTTCATTAAAGACCATTCGCTTAATTGGAATCTTTGGTTGCAAGACTTCAACTAAGTGCCACGCAATTGCTTCGCCTTCACGATCTTCATCTGTTGCCAGTAATAACTCGTCAGCGCCTTTCATTAACTCTTTGAGTTCGGCGACCTTTGCTTTTTTATCTGGATTAATTACATAGAGCGGCGCGAAATCATTTTCGATATCTACGCCTTCTTTGGCCCACGCAATCTTTTTATATTCTTTAGGAATATCGGCCGCGCGCTGAGGCAAGTCACGGATATGACCGACGCTAGCCTCGACGATGTATTCATCGCCGAGGTAGCCGCCAATTTTCCGTGCTTTAGCTGGTGATTCAACAATCACCAGCTTTTTCAGTTCTTTAGCCATGAAGTCCTAACAACGGGGAAGTGGACGGTTTTTTAGTATTCGATCGACGTTGATTGACGACGGTTACGAATAAGAGCCGCAACAATAATCAACG
>Ga0114967_10003482_pt1 | contig 12898 bp, 10 predicted proteins | sample M_130628_MF_Meta_FD_92639 | JGI IMG/M metagenome (GOLD analysis project Ga0114967, IMG submission 92639) | Freshwater microbial communities from Lake Montjoie, Canada to study carbon cycling - M_130628_MF_MetaG | ecosystem: Environmental > Aquatic > Freshwater > Lake | place: Lake Montjoie... | reverse complement strand
GCGTTTGACTTTGTTCGTAAGGAAACCCTTCCCTTCACGCTCAAGGCCGTGATGGATGTCGCACTTAAGGCGCAGGCAGAAATGCGGGCGGCGACTTCCGCCAAGCCGCAGCTTACGGTGGAAGAACATCAGGACTCGCTTGTGGGCAAGTCTGAGGCAATGGCGCAGGTATTCAAAATGGTGGGGCGTGTTTCCGCCTCTGACGCGCCAGTGATGATCACGGGCGAAAGCGGCTCGGGCAAGGAACTCGTGGCGCGCGCTGTGCATACTTATTCGCAGCGCAACGGCAAGAGCTTTGTGGCGATCAATTGCGCGGCCATCCCCGAGCAGCTTTTGGAAAGTGAGCTTTTTGGTCACGAGAAAGGGGCTTTTACCGGAGCGGTTTCCCAGCGCGCCGGCCGTTTTGAGCAGAGCAATGGCGGGACCTTGTTTTTGGATGAAATTGGGGATATGCCTCACCAGCTCCAGAGCAAAATCCTTCGGGTTTTGCAGGACGGCGAGTTTTCACGCGTGGGCGGCTCGGGTTCGATCAAGTCCGACGTGCGTATCATCGCGGCCACCAACAAAAACCTCGAACAGGAAGTGGCGGAGCGGAAGTTCAGAGAGGATCTTTTTTATCGATTGAACGTGGTACGCATTCAGTTGCCGCCCCTACGCCAGCGCTTGGAGGACGTGCGTTTATTGGCCGAATATTTCCTCCAAAAGGTTTCCACGCGCCAGCGTTTGCCGAGGCTCAAAATTTCTGAGGACGCCATTAAAGTTCTCGAAGGTCACAACTGGCCGGGGAACGTTCGGGAGCTGGAGAATACCATCCACCGCGCCTGTGTTTTTGCGACGTCCGACGTACTTTTGCCCAAGGATATTCCCTTGGGGGCTGGGCCTATGTTAGGCGAGGAAGACTCGGGTGAGTTAGCACCCAGCGGCCGCAATTCGAGTCTCGCGAACGTCGTGACCAAAGAAATGGCCATCGATGCTTTACTGAAAGCGGCGGAGCAGGATCCGAAGCTACAGTTGCTTCCTTGGGTGGAGCGGGAGTTTACGTTGCACTCGATGCGTGCCACCAACGGCAACCAGGTTCGGGCGGCGAAGTTGCTGGGCATCACGCGGGCAACGCTTCGCAAGCGGATGGAAATTTTCGGGATTTTCAAAGAACTTAACATCACCGGGTGAATTACCGGTTGGAGAGGCACCCAACAGTTTCGGAGCGCGGAGCTTTCGGTGTGGTTCGGCCTTAGTTCCATCTCACCAATGGCCGCTTGACTCCGCTGGCGGTGTCCTTTACTATGCTTGGCTAGCTTAGAGTGCGGAGGTCAGTTCGGGGGAGCTTAGGAGAGAAAAAGGTGGGTATTTGCCCAGTTTTTTCACCCTGACGTTCCCCTTTTCCGTCTCTGCCACTCCCATTTTTTGAGTATGAACAGCGAAATTTTAGCAGGTCTGGATTTTTTTGAGCGAGACAAAGGTATCAAGCGTGAAGTGCTGCTTGAAGCCATGAACAACGCCTTGCTGACGGCTGCCCGCAAAGCAGTGGGGCCGGCCCGAGACCTGCGCGTGGAGTTCGATCCAAAAACCTCCACTTTTAAGACCATCGCGAAGCTGATTGTGGTCGATAAAGTCACCAACAAGCACGACGAAATCAGCCTCAATGAGGCTCTCAAGCTAGTGCCCGCGACTGTGGTGGGTGAGGAAATTGATGTGCTCGTCACGCCCAAAGACTTCGGTCGTATCGCTGCTCAAACCGCCCGACAGGCGATGATGCAACGCATTCGCCAAGCGGAGAGGGAGTTAATTTACGAAGAGTTCAAGGACCGCGCTGGGGAGATTGTCACCGGCACGGTGCGTCGTTTCGAGCGTTCAGATGTCATTGTCGACCTTGGCAAGTTCGAAGGGATCATGCCCAACCGCGAGCGCGTGGCCACCGAAGAATACACCATTGGTGACCGGGTGCGGGCGTATGTGGTGGCTGTGGAAAACGGGATACGCGGTCCGGAAATCATTTTATCGAGGAGCCATCCGAATTTTGTACGACGTCTCTTTGAGATGGAAGTTGCGGAGATTGCAGATCGGACCGTCGAAGTGAAAGGAATCGCTCGCGAAGCTGGGCACCGCACTAAAATTGCGGTTTGGAGCGCGAACGAGAAGGTGGATCCAGTCGGCGCGTGCGTGGGAATGCGCGGGGCACGAGTGAAGAACATCGTGAGGGAGCTCAATAATGAGAAGGTGGACATTATTCGTTGGAGCGCTGACATCAAGGAATTGGTGATCGAAGCGTTGAAGCCGGCGAAAATCAAGACCATCACGCTGGACGAGGCTCGCAAGAATGTTGTGATCAAGGTGGAAGACGACCAATTGTCGCTAGCGATCGGCAAGCGCGGCCAGAATGCCCGTTTGACTTCCCGTCTTTGCGGCTGGGATATTTCCATCGAAAAAGATGAGTCTGTTCGAGAGGCTTTTGAGCAAAACGTCGAGAAGGGCATTGCTGGCCTGATGAAAGCGCTTTCGGTGTCTGAAGACATCGCTCGGAAGCTTACTGAAAGCGGGATGAACAGCGTTGAAGTGTTGGGCGAGCCCCAAGATATTTGTGACGTCACGGGCTGTGATCTCGCGACGGCTGAGCAGATTTACGCCGCTGGGCTGGCTGCTGTGGCGGCTGGGCAACACGCTTAAAATGTTCACTTACAGCGACTGTGAAAACGCGCTGAACCTCAAAAAGCAACTTAGTTTTTTAATTCTAAATCCTCTCTCGGAACTTTTTCCCTGAATTTTCCACCCTTCCCTCTGCGCACCAAGTACTGAATGGCCACTCGAACACCACGCTCCACCACCACCCCGAAAACGCCAGCTGCACCATCCGCTGCACCCTCTGCGAGCAAGCAAACCGCACGGTCTAAAAGCGCAGCCGCTACCGGGCTTAGGGGCAAGTCAGTTGAAGTGACCGCTCCTGTTCCCGCGCCGCCGACGCCGCCCGCTCCGAAGCAGGAGGCGCTTTCGCTCATCGACGAGAAGCCGAAGAAGAAAAAAGTCGCTTCTGTGCTCAGGCCCTTCAAGGCGCTTCCCTCCATTTCTAAGTTGAATGAGCCAGAGGTGGTGGAGGTGCCCAAAGAGCCCGAAGTGGAAGTGGCCGTGGAAGTTGCCGCTGATCATGGTGCCCGCGTTGAGCCGGTTGCAGAGGTTTTGACAGAAGAGGTGCAACCGCTCGTGGAGGACAAGGTGGTCCACCTGAAGCCGCCCATCGGCGTGCGCGACCTAGCCGCAGCGTTGAAGTTGCGGCCCTTCGAGGTCATCCGTGACCTCATGGGGATGAATATTTTCGTCAACCTGAATCAAACCGTTGAGATTGACGTCGCTAGTGCCGTTTGTAAGAAGCACGGTTTTCTTTTCGAGCGTGAGAAACGTGAGAAAGGTGCTGGCGTTCACAAGCAGGTCGAGAAGGTGGTCGAACCACCTAAAGTAGCGGAAAAACCGAAGGCAGCAGAGATGAAGCTGCGTGCTCCGATTGTGACCTTTCTTGGGCACGTCGATCACGGCAAAACCACTCTCATGGATGCGATTCGCAAGGCGCGGGTAGCTGCTGGTGAAGCGGGTGGAATTACTCAACATATTGGGGCCTACTCTGTTAGGCACAAGGATCACCCGATCACCTTTCTCGATACTCCGGGCCATGCCGCCTTCACTGCGATGCGTGCTCGGGGAGCGAATATCACCGACATCGCTGTGTTGGTGGTTGCAGCGGACGACGGCATTATGCCCCAAACTTTGGAAGCGATTTCGCACGCGAAAGCGGCTAAGGTGCAGATCATCGTAGCCATCACAAAAATCGACACCACAGGGGCGAATATTGATCGCGTGAAAGGACAGTTGCAGGAAAAAGGACTTTCTCCGGAAGATTGGGGTGGCGACGTGATCTGTGTGCCGGTAGCTGCGATTAAGGGCCAAGGGGTCGAGACCCTTTTGGAAAGTATTTTGTTAGTTGCTGAGGTGGCGGAACTCAAGGCGACGGATGGCGGCGTGGCGCGTGCCACGGTGATTGAGGCTCAGGTGGAACAGGGCAGGGGCCCCACTGCGACGCTCATCGTGCGCAGCGGCACGCTCAAACCGGGTGATGCCTTCATTTGCGGCAATTACAGCGGTAAGGTGAAGTCGATGCTGGATGATCACAACAAACAGATCAAATTGGCGCCTCCTTCCACCCCAGTCAAAATTGTGGGTCTCACTGGGGTCCCCAGTTCTGGCGACGAATTGGTGGTGATGGAGAGCGAGCGCGCGGCGGAGGCTCTTTCAGAGGAGCGCTTGAATAAGATGCGCATGAGCAAGCTAGAGGCGCCAGTTCGCCCGACACTCGAAAGTCTCTTTGATTCGTTAGCGGACGAGAAACGCAAGTCATTGCGCGTCATTTTGAAGGCGGATGTACAGGGGTCTTCTGAGGCATTGGTGACCTCTCTCAAGCAGATCCAGAGCAAGAAGATCGACTTGGAGATGGTCCATGTTGGTGTGGGACCGATTACTGAAAACGACGTTCTTTTGGCGGCAGCCTCCAACGCGATTGTGGTAGGGTTCAATGTCAAGGTGGAGAACAATGCTGCTCAGAGCGCAAAGCGCGAAGGCGTTCAGGTCAAACTCTACTCCATTATTTACGAATTGCTCGATCAGGTGAAGGAAGCCATGGCTGGGTTGTTGGATCCTGAATCCCGTGAGAGCGTCGTGGGCCATGCCGAAGTGCGGCGCGTGTTCGATTTGAAGAAGGGCTGTGTCGCAGGCAGCTACGTGACAGACGGACGCATCGTGCGTTCCGGTCGGGCTCGCGTTTTGCGCGGTCGCCAACCCATCTACGACGGCGGCTTGGCAACGCTTCGTCGTTTTCAAGACGACGTTAAAGAAGTCCGTAACGGGATGGAGTGTGGGATTCGCCTCGGTAACTTTGACGAGTACGAAGAAGGCGATATCATCGAGTGCTACATTCTGGAGAAGTTCGCGCAGTCTCTGTAAAATCGGTTGCGTAACGGGCTGGGGCGGGAATTCCTCCCCACGCTGTCGTTGCCCTCAATCTCTCCATGGCCAAGCACCGTCTAGAACGCGTCAATGAAATGCTCAAGCGGGAACTCGGGGACCTTTTCCTCCGGGAACTAGTCTTTGACGCCCAATTGGTTACTATCCAACAGGTGGACGTGACTCCCGACCTGAAAAATGCGCACGTTTACGTCTCGGTCATCGGTACCGAGGGCCAAACCAAAGGCGTGATGTCTTTGTTGCACACGCGAAGGCCCCATTTGCAGTTTTTACTTTCGCGCAGGATCATCATTAAGCATACACCTCATCTTCATTTCAAACAGGACTCCGGCATTGAACGCGGTTCCCGGGTGATTCACCTGATGGATGAACTGAATTTACTGCCCGCAGTGGAGTCTTTGGAGCCTTTGGCATCGGTAAAGCCAGAGCGGGACGAATTTGGTAGCCCTATCCTTCCTCCTCAAACTTAGAGCGAGGCGCAGTGCTTCAAAGGTTGGGAGTGTCCGAAAATTCGCCGCGAGCCGTTGTAGCCATAGAACTTTCTTTTCTTTTTTGGTATGAATTCGAATTGCACTCTCGCTCAAATCGGGGCCGTCCTTCGGGAGCATCAACGTTTTCTTGTGGTGAGCCATTTTCGACCAGATGGAGACGCCATTGGCTGTTCTCTGGCGATGGGGCTGTGCCTTCAAAAACTCGGTAAAGACGTCACCGTGTGGAACGAGGACGGGTTGCCAGAGCGCTTCGATTTCCTGCCGGGCGCGTCGCTAGTGACTTCGTCGACAGAGGCGCCGGTGGCTTTTGATGTGGTGGTGGTGGTTGACACCGCAGTGCGGGAGCGGGTTGGAACCCGTACGCTGGGGGCAATTGCGCCGGGAGCGCTGTGGTTGAATGTCGATCATCATGTTTCTAACGACCGAAAAGGGGATCTCGTGTACGTGGACACTTCGGCGCCCGCCGCTGGGCAGATATTGTTCGAGCTCTTTGAGCAATGCGCCCTCCCGCTTGGTCGAGAAATCGCCGAGGCTCTCTACGTCGCGATCTCAACGGACACGGGTTCGTTCCAGTATCCAAGCACGACGGCTCGCACCTATGAAATTGCTGCTGCGCTGGTGAGAGAGGGGGTTCCCGTGGGGAGCATCAATCAGAGTTTGTACGAGAACTGTCCGCGCCGCCGGATTGAATTGCAACGTGCGCTTTATGACGTGTTGCGCTTTGACTTTGGCGACAGGGTGGCGAGCTTTGCGCTCACGCAGGCTGTGGCCACTCAGGTGGGGGCGATTCCAGACGATACAGAGGGATTGATTGAATCGATTCGGAGGGTTGAGGGAGTGGTGGTGGCTGTGTTCTTTGAGGAACTCAACGCCGATATGGTGCGCATCTCTATGCGTTCCAAAGATGTTCGAATGGATGTGTGCAAAATCTGTGGTGAATTCGGCGGTGGCGGGCATATCCTCGCGGCCGGTGCGCGGATTGCGGGCACGCTGAGCGTGGTGCAAGAGCGGGTACTGTCCGCGATAGCCCGCCATCTCGAAGCACTGCCCGCGCTTTAGTTCCACTGCGGAACCTCGTATTTACTATTTTTCCCATTTATTTTTCATGCGCCCATTAGAAATTGACGGAGTTTTGCTAGTCGACAAAGCCAGCGGGATGACCTCGCACGACGTTGTCGCCATGGTGCGGCGGCGCTTGGGAATAAAGAAAGTGGGTCATTGCGGCACCTTGGACCCTCTTGCCACAGGTCTGCTTTTAATTGTGCTGGGACGCGGCACTAAAATTCAGGATCTCCTGATGGCCGAAGATAAGGAATACACAGGAACTCTGCAGTTGGGCGTGTCAACAGACAGCCAAGATGCGGATGGCGCAATTGTGGAAACTCGCACGGTTCCCAGCTTGGCGCAGCCGCAGATCGAGGCTGCTTTCCAGAAGTTTCACGGGGATTTTTATCAGATGCCACCGATGGTATCCGCTATCAAACAGGGCGGTGTGCCCTTGTACAAACTGGCGCGGCAGGGAAAGACCGTGGAGCGTGAGCCACGTTTTGTGCATGTATTTGCGCATGAGATCACGGGCGTCCGGTTGCCTGATGTAGATTTCAGAGTGGTCTGTAGCAAAGGTTTTTACGTGCGTACCTATGCGCACGACATCGGTGAGGAGCTGACTTGCGGCGCCCATTTACGGGCGTTACGCCGAACGAAATCGGGGCGTTTCAGCGTGGAAAATGCGACAACTGTGGAGGAAATCCGCACACTGGACTCCTCGGTGCTTGCAAGCAGGGCACTGGATTTACCCACGGTTTCGCGCTTGCGCGGAGCCTAGAGGTGCCTGAACTGTAGGATTGGAAATGGTGTTGCTGCGCTCCATCTCGGAACTAGCGAGTGTGCCTGGTCCTATTGTACTGGCGATTGGTGTCTTTGACGGGCTGCACTTGGGGCATCGTGCTGTTTTAGAGCGCGCTCGCAGCGAGGCCGCCTCTCGGGGTGGAACCGCTCTGGCGCTTAGCTTCGACCCACATCCCGCGCGTATTTTACGTCCTGAGCTTGCACCCCGTCTATTGACCGCCACCGAGCACAAAATCCGCTTGCTAGAGGAGTTGGGTTTTACCCACACGCTCCTACTTACCTTTGACCAAACACTCGCCGCCATGGATGCAGACGATTTCATTCGGAGTCTGGCGCATTACGCCCAACCGCTGGCCGCCATTTGCGTCGGCCACCAATGGAGCTTTGGGAAAGCGCGCAAGGGCAACCTAGAGCGTCTGGCGCAACTCGGATCAGCACTTCAATTCGTTGAAATCGGCGTGGAGGAAGTTCAAATTGAGGGAACTCCGGTCAGTAGTACGCGGATTCGCAACGCTTTAATTGCCGGTGACCTGTCGCTTGCGAGTCATCTTTTGGGGCGGCCTTACACCGTTCTCGGAAACGTACAGCACGGGCGAGAACTGGGAAGGACACTCGGGTTTCCCACCGCAAATTTGAGTCTGTTTAGTGAGCAACTCCCTCCAAACGGCGTCTACGCGGTGAGAGTGTCTCAGGCAGACGAGCGCTGCCCTAGGCTTTCGCACTGGGCAAGCGTCGCAAATCTCGGAACGCGTCCGACGGTGACGACGGACTCTGGCGCGCCGTCGCAGCCTAGCGAGCCACTGCTTGAGGTACATTTGCTCGAGTTTTCTGGCGATTTGTACGGGCGAACGCTGGAAGTGGAGTTTGTCGAGTTCCTCCGCCCAGAAAAACGCTTTGACTCGCTGGACGCGTTGCGCGCTCAAATTGCGACGGATGCGAGGGACGCGGCCCGCCTCCTTGCAACCCGCCACTGAGCTAGTCCCCCACGGTTGGTACCCCACGCTCGTCCCTCCAGAGCGCTCCGCCGCGACGGTCCACGCGGATCGCAGATAACCTCAGCGCGTAATAATGCGCTTGTCGCCGTTAATGAGCATCCGCACCCATTCTCCGCGCTGAAAGTTCTCGCCATGATCTTTCTGGACAATGCTCCAAGCCTGCCCAGAGCGGGTGCGCACCATAATTTCTACACCCGTGGACGAGGTTACTTTGCGTTCAACCGCGTCTCCGGCCAACCCGCCTATCAATGCGCCGCCCACAGCGGTAAGTGCCGATGTGCTGCCATGACCAATCATCGAACCTGCGATGCCACCTCCGAGTGCCCCCGCACCCACTCCTACGATGGAAGACTCTCCACGAAGCGCCACCCGTCGCACGGAAACAATCTCCACATCAAATACCTGCATCGCCTGCCCACGGGACGAGACGGGGTAGGAGGGCAGTCCAGTATCCTCCGTGACGCATCCCGGCAGAAAAACTATCACACCTAACGCAAAGAGGAGGGGTAAAAGCGTCCGCTTTAAGCTGAGGGTTAATTTACGGCTAAGCGTGCTGCCTACCGTGTTGCCACGAATCTGACCAAAGAGGCAGTTTGCAGGGTTGGAGGGTTTATTCATGGGATTTTGAGAGTGTGTTTGAAAATAAAGGGGTGAGATTACGAACGGATAGTGAAGCGAAAGCCATAAAGGGGACGCGTCGAATTGAGATCCGACGACTTGTGACTCACACCCCCTTTATTCTTTTTGACCCATGTCAGCGGTTCAGCGTTCACTTAAACTTTGTTTGAGCGTCTTTTTTTCCTGCTGCAATCGTGATTTTAGAACTGCTTGAATACTGCGCGACGCCTTGCTCTTGGAGTGCTCGTTCGATGGGTTTTCTCACTTCAAGTATCCAGGTCGCTGCCCGTCACTCGAGATGCTCTGCACAATGGAAACCGCATTTGCTGCGCACCAAAGCGGCTATTCTCGAAGCGGCGGCGTTGGCTCAAAATAGACGCATCGCCGTCATGTTCGGCGCCGGTCTGCTCCACGATATTCCGTTACGCGAACTTTCTTCGATGTTTGAAGAAGTTATTCTGGCGGATGTGGTGCATACGCTTCGCACGCGTTGGGTTGCTCGTGGTTTTTCCAATGTGCGTCTGTGCGCGTTGGATGTCACAGGGGTTGCGACGCATTTGTCGAAGATGACTCATTCTCGTGGCGAAACTCTGCCAAAGTCGGAGCCGAACGCCTTTTTAGAGGAAAAGCGCTTGGATTTGAGTGTTTCGGTCAATCTCCTTTCCCAGTTGGCGTGGGTTCCGGGGCGCTTTCTGGAAGGAATTCTATCGGAGGATGAAGTAGCCCGAATGCAAAAGCAGTTGCTTGAAGCGCACCTTGATTATTTGCGGCGCTTGCCGGGACACACCGCATTAATCACGGATGTACGTTGGCGCTCGGAACTAAGGCTCGGAACGGCGGCGGGTGCCGAGTCTGCAGCTCCACAAGGCTGGGATGTTCTGCAAGGAGTGTCATTGCCGCGGGCGGCGTCTGCATGGGATTGGAACATTGCACCGGCGCCAGAGCGGTCTGATCATTTAGACTACATTGCGACCGTGCACGCGTATCCGGATTGGAAGCATCGCAGCACGCTGGCTTCCCCCGAGTAGGAGTGCAAATGTTCAGATGCGCCTCGCTGCGATAGATGATAGAGTGAGGGTATGAGATTATCCGGTGAGGGAGATTCCAGCGAAGCAGTTTTTGATCTACCTGAAGTGGTGCCGGTGATGCTACTTGAGGGGGTGACACTTTTTCCTAATATGTTGTTGCCCTTGTTCATTTTCGAGATGCGTTACCGGGCGATGCTGGAACGGGCGCTGGACACGGATCGGTTTTTAATTATGGCTCAACCCAGAGGGCCTGAGAATGATGAGGTCTGCCCAGTGGCCGGCGTGGGTTTGATTCGCGCCTGCGTGAGGGGCGATGATGGGACCTCAAATTTGGTGCTGGAAGGCGTGGCGCGGGTGCGTTTGACGGGGTGGCCGCAGTTGACCCCTTTTCGGATGGCTCGGACGGTGCTCCATGGCACAAAGGATGCGGAGACACCTGCCCAGAAGAAGGGGCGCTTACAGCAGTTGCACGAGTTTTTGGAGGAGAAAGGAGGGGAATATCAGGAGCAAATGTCCACGCACCTCTCACAGATTGAGGACCCGGACGTGCTTGTGGATGTCATTGCATCCATTTTACTTGGAGATTCCTGGAAGCGTCAGGCAGTTCTCGAGGAAGGCGGGAACGTGCGTAGACAGGCGCTTCTTTTGGAGCTTCTCAACGCCCCCGCGTGATTACTGGGGCGGCGCGAAAATTCCATGGTCGCACGAAACTTGGCGTCTCGGCCTGTCCACGGGCGGAAAACGGTGCGCAACAGAGGCTAGAAACGGGGGCGGTCTTTTTTCTGCTTCCCATGAGGGCCTCATTTCTGAGAGTACATAGTCGTGGTGATTGGTGCCGTTCTCGTGCGTTAGACTATGTTTGTCTTGGAACGAGATAGTCTTCGCTTTCCACCGCTTTTTTCTACCGGATCCCCCTCACCGGATGGCTAGAGTACTTATTATCGATGATGATCCCGCGATGGCGCAAGTGATGTCGGCTCTCTGTGCCGAGATCGGCCACACGGCTGTCGTGTATTCTTCGACAAGCAAGGCGCTAAACCTCCTTTTGAGCCACGCGCCACAACTGGTGATCGCTCAATGCAACGCGGGAAATACTGGTGAGCTGGAGGTGCTAAAAGTGTGTCGGGCGAGTCTGCCGCATGTTCCTGTGATTCTGCTTACTGGAAACAAGAGTGTGTCCGAGGCGGTAGCTGCGATGCGGGCGGGCGCCGCAGATTATTTGCTCAAGCCCTTTCACATGGGGGATTTAAAGGAGGCGATTCAGAGGGCGCTTTCGGATACCGCGAGTCCTTTTCCTGATCCGAGCGCGAGGGTTCGCGAAGGACATAGCTTTGAGAACATCATTGGGAGTTCGACCCGGATGCAGAATGTTTTTGAGTTGATCGGGAAGGTGGCTCGCACCGATTCGACGATTCTAATTTCGGGGGAAAGCGGAACGGGCAAAGAACTGGTGGCTAGGGCATTGCATTTTAATTCAGGGAGGCGTAGTCAGCCCTTTGTGGCAATCAATTGCTCCGCGTTGCCGGAGAATTTGTTGGAAAGTGAACTTTTTGGGCACAAAAAGGGCTCTTTTACTGGCGCGGTTCAGGACAAGGCGGGGCTTTTTGAGGAGGCGGAGGGAGGGACGATTTTTCTGGATGAGATCAACTCGATGGCTGCCCTTTTGCAGACGAAGTTGTTGCGGGTGTTGCAAGAGCGGGTTAACCGCAGGGTGGGAGAGAATCGAAATATACCCATCCACGTGCGAGTTCTGGCAGCCTCCAACGAGCCTCTTTTTACAAAGATGAAGGCGGGTGGATTCCGGGAAGATCTTTACTACCGATTGGCGGTAATTCCTTTGGAAGTTCCACCGCTTCGCGACCGACGGGAGGATATTCCTTTATTGGTGGAGCACTTTCTCCAAAAGCACACTTTGTTTGGCAATTCAAAACGCCCGGCGACCGTGCATCAAAGTGCGATGCAAGCGTTGTGCTCGTATTCGTGGCCGGGGAATGTGCGCGAGTTGGAGAACGCGGTCGAGCGGGCCTGTGCTTTGTGCGAAAACGGGGTGGTGCAATTGGGTGATCTCCCGCCGCACGTGGTGACAAGCGAACTTGTTTCTTCGACCGGAGCCGTTCCGCCCCCCCCGATTTACGCAACCGCCGCGCCGTCCCAAGCATCGCTTCCCATTGGGCGGCCCTTGAGCGAGTTCATTGCCGCCCAAGAACGCCGCTTCATCGAGGAAACCATCCGCGCCAACCGTGGCGTTCGGGAGCGCGCCGCTCAAGTTCTGGGTATTTCTTCCGCGACCCTTTATCGTAAACTGGACGCCGCCAGTATGCCACCCATACAGAAGGTCGCGGATTCGCTTTAATTCGCTTTGCCTTTCCGATTGGTATCGTTCCGCTGATTCTTAGCATTTGTGAACCCGCTCCAAGGTTTCTGCGCGAGACGGGTTGTTCTCCAGTCACCTCTCTTTTTAATGCGTTCCACCATCTTTCAATTTGAACTTTGTTGTTCCCTCGGCCTCTCCCTTTTGACTTTTAGCGCTGAGGCGTCCAATTGGCCGCAGTGGAGAGGCCCTTCACTGGACGGTTCCTCGGATGAAACCGGTCTTCCAAAGCAGTGGTCCACGACAGATGGGGTGCGCTGGAGGACGCCGCTCCCCGGCTTTAGCGGAGCCACGCCGGCGGTTTGGGGGGATCGGATTTTTGTGTCTTCCCCAAACGCGGACAAGGAACTGATGCTTCTGTGCCTTGATAAGAGAGAAGGTAAAATTCTTTGGCAGAAAGTGTTGGCTACTGGTGATACGACGAAGGGCAAGACTTCTCCCAACATGGCTTCGCCTTCCCCCATTACCGATGGCAAGGCCGTCTACGCGCTGTATGGAACCGGCGATTTTACGGCGCTAGATTTTGCGGGCAATCAGCTCTGG
>Ga0114967_10003481_pt1 | contig 12901 bp, 7 predicted proteins | sample M_130628_MF_Meta_FD_92639 | JGI IMG/M metagenome (GOLD analysis project Ga0114967, IMG submission 92639) | Freshwater microbial communities from Lake Montjoie, Canada to study carbon cycling - M_130628_MF_MetaG | ecosystem: Environmental > Aquatic > Freshwater > Lake | place: Lake Montjoie... | reverse complement strand
CTTCGGGGCGACGGCACCCCTGGACCCCAACAAACAAAGCGATGGCACCGACAATCCGGAAGGCCGCTCGCGCAACCGCCGCACGGAAATTTACCTCGATTTCTAAGGAAGCGGGTACGGGGCCCCCGCCCGTTCGTTTCTTCCGGAACAAATCCCATTTCATCCCGCTGCTTCCGCTCCATCCTTCCTTCCCGTCTGAGGCCAGCCGGGTCCCCTTTCCCCATCACCGCACATGTTATCCCGTTTCCTGCTCCTGCTCTCCGCCCTTGTTCTAGCCGCCTGTTCCAGCGGGGAAACCCCGGGCGCTTCCCACAGGGACCTTGAGTCCCCGGCTGGCGAGGCGGTGCTCCGCCATGTCCTCGCCCTCTGCCCCCACGTGGCCGAAGCCAAGCAATTGACCATCGTGCTGGGTCCGCTCCAGGACTCTGCCAGCACTGGATTTGAGAATAAATTTGCCGATACCCAACTCACCGTCACCCCCGCCCGCCGCCTCGTGGCCGGGGCCGTGAATGGGGAAGTGCGCATCTTCGATGGCAGCACCAACCAGGCTCCCATCCTGCTGCAGATCACCTCCCTCACCCCGGAACCCGCCAACCCTGCCAATTTCGAAGCCATTGCCGCCTGGGCGTGGAAGGACAAGGCCCAGCGTTTCAAGCTCCGCGTTCTCCCCAAGCCTGACAACAGCTTCGAGATCCGCCAGATCGAAGAAATCCCCATCGCCACCCGCAATCAGGACGGCATGCCGGTGAAGGAAGGGGAGAAAGCAAAATAGCTGCTGCCATGGATCCTGAACTGGAGGAAAAAATCAACGAAGCCGCACTTGGCATGGTTTTGTGGGGCGAGGTAGAAGAGGCTGTTCTGGAAAAACTAAAATCAAACGGAATTGTTGGTGCGCCGGCGCGGAAAATTTTCCAAAAAGCATGGCGGACGCGTTTATCCATGATCCGCTCTGACTACTGGCGCCAATTGCGGGATGGATTTATTTGGATCCTCATTGGACTGATAATAGGTTACGCCCTTTTGTGGGGATTCTGGCATGGTCTTGGAGGCAGCGCGGTTCCCCTTTCTGCTTTTGTTTGGATAGCGTTGGCCATCGGAGTATGGAAGTCGTTCAGTGGTCTGATTGGGATTTTATTGGCTGGCAATAAAAAGGGGGCGTTGGACTGATGGAATCCAATTTTGACTCCCAAAGTCCTGGTCTTTCGACGTTCAATGTTCAACGTTCAACGTTCGATGTTAACACTTCCAACGTCTCCCGCTCTGGAATTCCCTGGGCTGGCACATTCCGGGCGGCGCTTTTGGCGTGGTTCCAGGCGGAGGGCCGGGATTATCCGTGGCGGCGGACGGAGGATCCTTATGCCATTCTGGTCTCCGAGATGATGCTGCAGCAGACGCAGATCGCGACGGTTTTGGGGCGGGGTTATTATCAGCGCTGGATGGACGCGTTCCCTGATGTGGCGGTGCTTGCAGAGGCGTCGGAGCCCGACATTTTGCGGGTTTGGGAAGGGTTGGGGTATTACAGCCGGGCGCGGAATCTCCAGAAGGCGGCCCGGGCTGTTCTGACGGATCATGGCGGCAGCTTTCCCCGGAGTGCCGCCGGACTGCTCAGCCTGCCCGGCATCGGGCGCTATACGGCGGGGGCGGTGGCGTCCTTTGCGTGGAATCTGCCAGCGCCGCTGGTGGATGGCAATGTGGCGCGGGTCTTTACCCGGCTGATGGCCTGCGATGAACCGATCGACCGTCCTGCGGTCCAACAACAACTCTGGGACTGGGCGGCTGCTTTGCTGAGCCCGGATGAACCGCGGCGTTACAACAGCGCCTTGATGGAACTCGGGCAACGCATTTGCACGCCGCGCTCCCCGGCCTGTCTGATTTGTCCGGTGCAATCGCTGTGCGCGTCGGCAGGGCCAGGCGCGGCCAGCCGCCCGAAAAAATCCCCCGCCCGCGCGACCGTATTGGTGGTCGAGCATGCTCTCTTTGCCCGGAAGGAGGGGAAGATCCTGCTGCATCAGGAATCCGGCAAGCGCCGCCAGGGACTCTGGAAACTGCCCGAGCGCCCCGCTGCTGAGACCTCCAGCCTGCCGGAAATCCTGACCACGACCTACGCCATCACCCATCATCGGGTGACGCTGCATGTGCACGCGGCACCGGCGGCGGACGCCAGGGCGGGCGAGAGTTGGCATGCTCTGGCGGATCTGGCGGCTTTGCCGATGCCGGGTCCCTACCGGAAGGCGCTGAATCAATTGCTGCACCCCCACGGGTGATTTTTCCTGCACTGATGCGCTTGGCTGGCCTGCCTTCCGCTTTATAGATCGTGCTCATGCCTTACGATCCCTCCACGATAAATGTCATCGGCCACAAGAACCCGGATACCGACGCGATTTGCTCGGCGATCGGTTACGCGGCTTTCCTGCGGGCGACGCGGCCGGGGGTGGATGCGCGGCCGGCGTGCTGCGGGGATCTGACAGTGCGCACCGCCTGGGTGCTGGAGCAGGCGGGGGTGCCGGTGCCGGAACTCATCATGGACGTGCGGCCCACGGCGGCCACGATTGCCCGGCAGGATATCCTGACGGCGGCTCCGGATGAAACCTTTCTCGCGGTTTACCGGCGCATGATGACGCATCACCTCCGGGCGCTTCCGGTGGTGGATGCGGAGGGCCGGTTGCTGGGGATCCCCACGCTTCAGGATTTCGCCGCCCTGATGCTGCCGGCAGACGACCACGCAGCTCCGCGCAAGGGATTGCGCAGCGTCTACACCAGCCTGAAAAACATTCTGTCGGTGCTGGAGGGCAAGGTGCTGGGGGATTGCCCGGATCCTGGCCACTTTGAGGAATTGATGCTGGTGGTCGCGGCTTCCAGCCTGGATACCATGCGCCAACGGGCGGCCGCCTATCCGCTGGATCAAATTGTGATCGTGACGGGGGATCGCCCGCAGGTGCCGGACCTGGCGGTGGAGCTGTGCGTGCGCTGCCTCATCACCACCAGCGGCATGGCACCGCACCCGGAAGTCCAGGCCCGGGCCCGGGAGCGCGGGGTGGTGATCATGGTCTCGCCGCATGATACCGCGACCACGGCGCAGCTGATTCACTTTTCCCGGGCGATTGGCGAAGCGCTAAGCGGCGACTTCCTGAGTTTTTACCCGCAGACGCCTTTGGCGGAGTTGAAGCATGCGGTGGCGGCCTCCCACCAGCCACTTTTCCCGGTAGTGGATGAAAAAACGCGGCGGCTGGAAGGGGTGTTTTCCAAATCCGATCTCGTGGATGTGCCGCGCCGGAAACTGGTGCTGGTGGATCACAACGAATTCTCCCAGGCGGTCACCGGGGCCGATGAAGCGGACATCCTGGAAGTGATTGATCACCACCGGCTCAGTGGCAATCTGCGCACCCGCGAGCCCTTGCGCTATATCAACGAGCCGGTGGGCAGCACCAGCACCATCGTGGCCCTGATGTTCCGGATGCGGGGGCTCACCCCTGACAAAGCCAGCGCCCTGTGCCTCTGCGCAGGGATGATCAGTGATACCCTGAATCTGACCTCCCCCACCACCACCAGCACGGACCGCGAGATTCTGCCCTGGCTGGCGGGGCTGGCGGGGATCCGGGAGGAGGATTTTGTCAGGGATTTCTTTGCTGCTGGCTCCATGCTGCGTGGCTGCAATGCGGCCGATGCGGTGGAAAGCGACCGCAAGGACTTTGAGGAAAACGGCTGGCGGCTGAGCATCAGCCAGATCGAGGAGCTGGGCCTGGGCGAGTTTTGGAAACGCGCCCCGGAGCTGCGGGTGGCGCTGGAAAATGTCTGCCGGGAAAAACACGCCCACTTTGCCTGCCTCATGGTCACCGATATCACGGAACACTACAGCGTGCTCCTCACGGCAGGCAATGAGCGGATTACTGAGGTCATCACCTACCCGGAGCTGCACCCTGGGCTTTTTGAAATGCAGGGCGTGGTGAGCCGGAAAAAGCAGCTCTTCCCCAGCCTGAGCCGTGTCGTCGCGAAATTGACTCCACCTGCGTGATGGCCGGCAGGTTCCGCATTGCGGCGGGGGCGGCGCTGGCGGAAGCATCCGGGTGATCCGCACCAGCCTATCCAATCTCATCGTGCTCAATCTCGCTGCCGTGCTGGGCGGGCTGACCGTGCTGTGGGCGGTGCGGGTGTGGCGGGAACGCCGCCGGGAACGCGCCCGGACCCGGCACCAGGTGGTGTGCGCGGTTTGCGGGCAGGTCTTTGAAGATCCTGCCCGGGCGGATACGGTGGTCACCTGTCCCGCCTGTGGCCGCCTTGTGGAACGGCAGGCGGTTTTGGATCTTTAACAACTTGATTGTTCCCACCATGAAATTCCCATTGCTCTCCCTGGCTTGTTTTTGTCTGCTGCTGGCCACGCGGGCGGCGGCGGGGCCGAATGTGGTGATGATCTACGTGGATGACATGGGCTACGGGGATCTGGGGGTGCAGGGAGCGAAGGGTTTTGCCACGCCGCACCTGGATAGGATGGCGGCGGAGGGGATGCGCTCTACGGATTTTTATGTGGCGGCGCCGGTATGCTCCGCCTCGCGCGCGGCCCTGCTCACGGGATGTTATCCACCCCGGGTGGGGATCCACGGGGCGCTGGGGCCGAAAAGCAAAACGGGGCTGAACCCGGACGAGATGACCCTGGCGGAGATGCTGAAGGCGAAAGGGTATGCCACGGCCCTGTTTGGTAAGTGGCACCTCGGGGATCACCCGGATTTGCTGCCGCTGAAGCAGGGCTTTGATGAATACCTGGGCCTGCCGTATTCGAATGACATGTGGCCGGAGAATCCGAATGCCAAGGCAGGATCCTATCCGCCCCTGCCGCTGCTGGAAGGTGCCCAGGCTGCGGTGCCGCAGGTGACGGCAGAGGTGCAGGCCAGCCTGACCACACGTTATGCGGAGCGGGCGGTGCAGTTCATCCGTCAGCATCAGGCGTCCCCGTTTTTCCTCTATGTCGCGCCCTCCATGCCGCATGTGCCGCTTTTTGTCAGCACGAAGTTCAAAGCCAAATCCGCCCAGGGCTTGTATGGGGATGTGATCGAAGAGATCGACTGGGCGGTGGGGGAAATCCTGGGTGCTTTGAAGCAGGGCGGGCTGGACGGGAATACGCTGGTCATCTTTGCCAGCGATAATGGCCCATGGAGCATTTATGGAAACCACGCCGGGAGTCCGGGCCCTTTCCGGGAATCCAAGGGAACCTGCTGGGAAGGGGGCATCCGCGTGCCCTGTCTGATGCGCTGGCCAGGCCAGATTCCCGCTGGCAGCGTCTGCCGGAAAATGGCCGGGGCGATCGATATCCTGCCCACCGTGGCAGCCCTGACGGGAGCCCCGCTGCCGGACAAGAAAATTGATGGGTTGGATATCAGCCCCTTGCTGCGTGGGGTGGCGGGTGCGGAGTCCCCGCACGAGTCCCTGCTCTTTTACTACGAAAAGGACGAACTCCAGGCCCTGCGGAGCGGGCCGTGGAAGCTGATGCTGCCGCACACCTACCGCACTATCGGACGCCCCGGCGCGGATGGCCTGACCGGCCGGCATGGCAAGGCGGCGATTGGGCTGGAATTATACAACCTGGAGCAGGACCCGGGGGAGACCCGGAACCAGACTTCCGCTGAGCCCGCCGTGTTGGCCCGGCTTTCCGCATTGGCGCAGGCCGCCCGGGAAGAGCTGGGCGATGCCCTGACGCAATCCAGGGGGCGGGGCCAGCGTCCGCCTGCGTTGGTCGATTGGCCTTGAGAACCGGCCCGGGGAAGGAGGGAATGCTGACTTGCGGCTGGCTGACACCGGAGGAGGATTCCCCAATGCTGCCTTCCTCGCCGGTGACCCGTTTCGCTCTGCTCTCCGTGGCAGCGGCGGTGGTTACCTTCGTGCTGAAACTGGTAGCCTGGCACCTGACCGGCTCCGTGACTTTGCTCTCGGATGCCCTGGAGTCCGTGGCTAATTTGGCAGCGGCCCTCGTGGCCGTGGCCTCCGTGACCGTCTCCGCCCGGCCGGCGGATGAGGAACACGCCTATGGCCACACCAAGGTGGAATATTTTGCCGGAGGAGTGGAGGGCGCGCTGATCCTGGTGGCGGCGGTGGGGATCGGCTGGAATGCCGTGGAACGATTTTTTCACCCGCTTCCCCTGACCGGTTTTGCGGCAGGTCTGGGCGTGTCTGTCGTCGCTTCTTTGATCAATCTGCTCGTCGCCCGGCTGCTGCTCGGGGCAGCCCGGCGCTATCACAGCGTCGCGCTGAAAGCGGATGGCCAGCACCTCATGACCGATGTGTGGACCTCCGTGGCGGCGGTAGCGGGTCTGCTGCTGGTGAAACTGACCGGATGGCCCTGGCTGGATCCTGCGCTGGGCCTGCTCCTCGCCTGCCACATTGTCTTTACCGGCGTCAAGCTGGTCCACCAATCCATGCTGGGGCTGATGGATACCGGCCTGCCTCCGGAAGATCTGGCCCGGATCAAGGCCGTGCTGGCCAGCTATGAAGCAAAAGGCCTGCATTGGCATGCCCTGCGCACCCGGGAGGCCGGTGCACGCCGATTCATGTCCCTGCATCTTCTCGTGCCGGGGGAATGGACCGTGCAGCGCGGTCATGATGTCGCAGAAGAAGTCGAAGCTGCCCTGCGCTCTGCCGTAGACCGGCTGCACGTCACCACCCATCTCGAACCCATCGAAGACCCCGCATCCTTTCACGATGCCACTTTGGATGGATTCATTTCCCCCTGAAACGCGCCCAGGTCTGCTCACCGGCCCCGCCGGTTTCCCCGTGGCGCAGGCTTCCAGCCCGCTGATTTACTAACATAAAAAACTGGAAAAAATGCCCTGTCACGGAGGTCCAAACTGCTCAAAAAACCGCAACTTCAGGGAATTCCGCAAGAAAAAAGGATCAGTCTGAAAAAGTGGATTCATAATTGCGATAAATTTCACAAATCGGTTGCGCGAATTACTTCTTGTATTTATGGTGGGTGGAGGTATTGTTTAAAAACAAGAGATTATGAACACTCGAAGCAAGCTTGGATTCACCCTGATCGAAATCCTCACCGTGATTGCAATCATGGCTGTTTTGACAGCGGCAGGATATCTGGTGGCGGTGAAGGTCGGACGAGCCTCCGCCGAGGCAAAACTGAAAAACGATGTGGCGATGCTGAACCGCGCGGTGCAGACCTATACAGCGAACGGTGGCGTGCTGGATGAAGCCGTTCCAACAGGTCAAGTGCTGACGGCGGATAAAGTATTGGAGCAATTGCGCCGGGTCGCCGGGGACGCGAGAAAGCATTCCGGATTGCGGGGCAGTATGGTGGACCCCCGTCTGTCGATCCAAATGCAATCCACCGCTGAGGCTGCCTCGTCCGACCTGCGGGCCTACTGGAATAACGACAAGGGCCAGTTTGAACTCGCTTCCTCCGGAAATACGCCAGGGATCAGGGAATTTAAATTATTGGACGTGGCTCAGGTTCCCCCTGCGTTCACCAATGCCAAAACCGGGGTCCTGGTAGCTGCTGGCGCAGACAGCCGCAAGACCGCGCTTCCCCTGGTGCAAACCGATAAATGGGTGTGGGATTATACGACGCCGGCGTTTGGCTCTGCGACGGGACCGACGGACCAGGTGGTGACGGAGCCGGGCAAGGTGTCCGATCCTCCTACGAATGAAAAAACGATGATCGCCCTGGATCCGCCTGAATTCAGTCTAGCCGCTGGGGCGTATGCGCTGAGTGAATATCCGAAAACGCTGACCTTGAGTCTTCCGGCAGGGGCGACGGAGGAAACGGCGCAAATTTGGTATGTGGATCCCTCGACGGCGGCAAGTTGGTTGAAGTATACCGGGGCACTTTCGTTGAATCCGGGACAGTCGGTCACGGCGAAGACGGTATCGCTGGATCCGGATAACTATCTGGACAGTGCAGAGCGGATGAAGACCTACACGAGTGGGCCGTTCGTGCTTGCGGTGTCGCTGACGTTTGCGAAGACGGCGTATAACTACGGGGAACTGGGCGGGGCACTGGCCAGTGGTTCAGTGGCGGCGGCGGCTCCGGGGGTGTTGACGGTGACAGGGGCCTCGGGGGTTGCGTCGCAGTATCTGAATAGCACGAATTTCCAGCTGTATTGGACGGTGGATGGGTCAGATCCGGCGGTGTCTTCCACGCGCCTTGAAGCACCAGCGTTTTCGGGGACTCCGCCAACGGTGGCAGTGCCGCTCAGTTTGGCGGGTTATTCGGCCGCAGGGACCATGACGGTGCGGGCCGTGGCGATTTCAAAGAATGCGGGTTACTTCCAAAATTCGGCGGAGGTGGTCAGGAATCTGGGGATTGAGAAGACGGTGCTGACGACACTGGGGGTGGTGTATAACGGGACGACGGTGTCGATCGCTCCGCTGACGTCGGGCGGGCAACCGGTGGGCACGCGGATTTTCTATACGTCTTCAGGCAATGATCCGGGGGACAACGGGACGGGGGATCCCTCGGCAGGGGATGCGGTCGCTTACAGTGCGCCGCTGACGCCGACGGCCCTCCAAACGCAATATTCTGCCCGGCTCTATCCGCCGGTGGGGTATAAGCCGTGGTTCACTCCGGGACCGATGGGAGCGACGGGGGTGACCCTGCCTGCGGCGGGTAATTATTACGCAAGCAATGCCGGCGAAAGCAGTCTCTATCAATTTAACCCGTCCACGGGGACCAACATTGTGCTGAGCAATGGCTGTCTGTTTGCCCCGGCCAGCGTGGCGTATCTGAGCACGCCGGCACCGCTGGTGTATTATGTGGAGCAGGCGGCCAGCAATTGGCGGCTGGCCAGTTATGCAGTATCGACGAACGTCCACACCAATCTGGGGAGCCTGACGTCCGCCGGCTGGAGTTATGTGCCGAACAGCCGGCCGTCAAACCTGACCGCTTACAACGGGAGTGTGTTTTATATTCCCAATCAGACGGATGATCTGATCCGGATCGATTTCAATGCGGATGGGACGATCCTTGATCAATACAAGTTTGCGGACATCACGGGGGATACGGCCAGTTTCCAGACCATTGGGGACATTGCGGTGACGCCGGGCGGCCTGCTTTATGTTTCGGCCAGCAATGCCTGGGCGGTCTTTGATGTGCGCAGCCTGGCTCCCATCACGGTGGCCACAGGCACGCCGGCCTGGGTATGGAATGGTCTGCTGACCAATCCTTCCGGCACGCTGCTGGGAGTGCGCAGCACGGAACCGACCAAGCTTTACACGGTAAACACGGCGACGGGCGTGGGTTCCAGCCCGCTGGTGTTCAACCCGGCGCGTTCCTTTGATGACTTTGGCAGCCCGGTCAGTGATATTCCCATCACTCTGCCGGCCACGCACTTTGCCATCTCGCCCGGCCGCCAGACGCTTTACCGCGTGGATCTGGAGACGGGGCGCAACTATCCCGTGCGCACCGGCCTTGGCTTTTCGCCCGGAGCCATTGCCTACCAGCCAGGCACCGGCAAAGTCCTGCTCGGCACGTCGACGGATTTCCAGCTGTATCAATACAGCCCGTCGGACGGCAGCCTGATCAATTTCAGCGGCATGTATGGAGCTGGGATCGCCTACGGGGCGTCCACCCCGCCACGGGCCATGGCGTGGTTCAACGGGGCGCTCTTCTATCCGGTGCCGGGCACGGACGATCTGGTGCGCATTACCCTGAGCGGCAATACCATCGCAACGCGTGCCAAGGTGGCGGATCTCAATGGCGATGTCAGCGCCGGCACCCTGGATGGGATGACGATCGGCCCGGATGGGGTGTGCTATTTTGCCAATTCCGATACCAACCGCCTGTCCTACTACGATCTGGCGAATCTGGGCGGCTATACGCCCGTCACCCAGACCGCTCCGGCGAACTTCACCGCGCTCACCTTCAATGCCGCAGGCCAGATGCACGGGGTGCTCAACAACACGGCAGCGGACCGCACCAAACTGGTCACGGTCAATACCGAAACGGGTCTGACCACGACCAAGGCCTCCTTCCAGCCAGCCCTGGAGTTCAATGATATCAGCGGGCTGAATGACAGTTCGCCCACCCCCCTCACTTCCACCTACTATACGGTGGATGGCGCTACCCCGCGCATTTACCGGCTGGATCCGGCCACCGGCCAAAACAGCATCCTGACGGCTGCTGCCCCCTGGCCCCTCGGCACAGTGGCCCTGGATGGCGAAAAGCAGTTCATCTATTACACCCGGGCCGGCAGCTATGAGTTGGGCCTCTACAACATCGCGGCCAATACCCACACGGCGCTGACCGCGCTCAACGCCGCCACCCTGTCGTATGTTCCGGCGGCGGCTCCGGCCAACCTGACGTGGTTCAATGGGGCGCTGTATTACGTGACTCCCGGCACAGATGATCTCGTCCGGGTGGATCTCACTGCCAGCGGCACCGTGGGAGATGCCTGGAAGGAAGCGGATCTCAATGGCAACGCCGCCATCGGCACCGTGGGTGACCTTGCGGTGGACAGCACGGGATTGCTCTATCTTTCCACGGACACCCGCTTTGCCCGCTTTGACCTGAAAAGCCTGAGCGGATTTACCACCCTGTCCACAGATGCCAGCCTGGCCTGCGCCTCCCTGTTTACCCTGGGCGGCACTTCCTTCAACGGCACCACCACCGCCGCCCCGATGACCCTGCGCACCATCAGTGCGGCCAGCGGCGCCCTCGGCAGCAGCGTAGCCACCAGCCCCTCCCGCACCATTGCGGATGCTGCTTCCGCCCAGGCCCGCGTCAGCGTAGTCAACAACGGAGGCACCTATTATGCCGCCGTCACCGGCAAAAATTCCCTCTACACCATGAATGTGACGACGGGGGCGATGAAGCCCGCCACGGGCAGCTGCCCGGTCCAGCCGGAAAGCGTGGCTTATGATCCGGTCAACAAAATCGTGTATTACACGCAAGTGGGCGGCAATGCCTCCACCATCCAGCTTTATCAATACAACCCCTCCACCCAGGCGCACAGCCTGATCGGCAACCTCGCCGGGGCGGCTGGTTATACCCTGACCACCACTCCAAAGAACCTGCTGTTCCTCTATGGCGATTTGTATTGTGTGCCCGCGCTGGATGACCTCGTGCGCATCCGCTTCACCGGCGGCACTCCCGTCCTGAGCAAGGTCATGGATCTTTCCGGCAACACCGTCGACATGGGCACGGTGGGTGCGCTGGCGGTCAATGCTTCCGGCACCCTCTACTTCAGCCGTGAGGATGGGGATCTGCTGGGCAATGTCAGTCTGTATTCCCCCCGCAACTGGACCCTCGCCGCCGGCACCACCCGCCTGACTTCCATGGTGGCCATCTCTGGCGCCAACCCACGCGGCACCAACATCACCACGCCCACCGTGGTGGAAGATATCCATCCCGTCACCGGGGTGCGTTCCGCCAGCACCGCCACCTCCCCCTCCCTCAGCATCCGGGACATCGCCGGGATCACTGTGCCCGCGCCTTACCTGCCGGAGTGTTATGCGGTGGGTGGGGGCAATACCAGCATCTATAAGTTCAACCCCGCCACCGGAGCCACCAGCGCCGTCACCAGCAGCGCGCCCTTCGCCCTCAACTCCATCGCCCGCTCGCCCTCCCGGAACCGGCTCTACTATCTGGAAAACGCTGCCACCAACTGGCGTCTCGGCAGCTACGATATCGCCAACAACACCCACAGTATCCTCGCCACCCTCGGCTCCGGCTCCTGGACCAATATCCCGGCCGCCCGTCCCAACAACCTTTTCCTCTGGGATGACAACCTGTTCTTCATCGCCCCCAACTCCGATGATCTCTATCAAATCACCCTGAACGCCGCTGGCACGGCGGTGACCGCCATGGCCAAGGTGAATGACATCTCATTCGCCTCCACCAGCCCGGCGCTGAACTTCGTGGACACCGGAGACGTGGCGGTGGGCACGGATGCCAATGCCCAAATGTCCGGCGGCAGCGGGCTCAATGGTTATTTCCGGATGTTTTCCCACAAGGAATGGTCCAGCTTCTCCTCCCAGACCCAAAACTGGCGCGGCCTGCTGATCAACGCCAGCGGCCAGTTCTATGGCAGCAAGGACACTGAGGAGACCCGGGTTTATGAGATCCAGCGCAGCAGTGGCAACCAGATTTCCTCAGCGGACACCTTCCCTGCCATCACCTTCTGGGACATGGCCGGGGAGGAACCCTCCCGCCCCGCCAGCACTTCCAATTCCCTGTGGTCCATTTCCAAAACCACCGGCCGGCTTGGCGAGTTCCTGAACTGGAATCTGCTCAACGTCACCAGCCGCGACTGGGGTGAACTCAAATACCTCAGCGGCGGCACCGCCACCAGTTTCTCCGGCGGCTACCAGCTGGAATCCCTCGCGGTGTCCGATACCAACACCGCCTACTTCGTGCGCAATTTCCCCACCACGGTGGACGGCGTCACCTATCAGCGTCCTCTGTTCACCCTCAACCTGAACAACCTGACCTGGGGGACCACCCCCACCCCGCCCGTGGCCACCTTTGTGGGCGACCTCGCTCCGGTGCTGTCCCAGCTGGGCACCCTGAGCAATACCGCCGGACAGGACCTTGTGACCGGCCTCTGCGTCGGGCCGGACTGGAAGCTGCAGATCCTCTTCAACCGCGGCGATGTCACCGCCACCGACTACCTGCTGCGCCTCAACTCCCTCAACGTCAACACCGCCAAGGCCCTCACCAATGTGTCCATCATCGGACAAATCACCGGGGCCGGCGAGACCTGCACCGACGGCAAGGACCTCGTTTATGGCACCGGTCCGGCCAATTCGCTGTATGTGGTGGATGACGCGGATGATAAAATTTACGCCGTCAACTACCAAACGGCTGCGATTACCTCCGTCCTGAGCACTGAGTCCGGTTCCTCCTACCAAGGCCTCACCTCCTACCACACCAATGGCGAACTCATCGCCGTCAATGGCTCCGGCGGTT
>Ga0114967_10003480_pt1 | contig 12901 bp, 14 predicted proteins | sample M_130628_MF_Meta_FD_92639 | JGI IMG/M metagenome (GOLD analysis project Ga0114967, IMG submission 92639) | Freshwater microbial communities from Lake Montjoie, Canada to study carbon cycling - M_130628_MF_MetaG | ecosystem: Environmental > Aquatic > Freshwater > Lake | place: Lake Montjoie... | reverse complement strand
TAAGGCATCTAATTCTTCTTTTATTTCAAAAAAAGAAGCAAGTAGATAAGAACAAGCAAAACCTACAACATAAATAGCATATGATGGATTATTAGCCGAAGTAGAAGATAGTAAATCTCCAAACATTAATGTATGAAACTTTGATTTACAACTAGGACTATTTTCAGTTTTCTTAAAAATAAAAGAAAAAACATTTTGTAAACCAAAAAGTATAATAAAAGATTCAAGAAATGAAATAAAGAATAAACCATGCTGAACAGATAAAGTTGTTAACCCAATTAATAATGAACCAAAAACTATAGAATCTGGGAAAATTAAGAAAAAATCTTTAAAAGAATCTAAATTACTTGGCATCTTCCTATAATGCTTTAAGGAATCGTTTTATAGTATTATAGGAAAATGGGGATTCCCTCATATTATCGGTTTTTATGTCAAAAGAATAAGAATCTTATTGAAGCAAAATATAACACTAATGGTAAAGTAGTTTTATGTTTAGATTTTAACTGTATTGTATATAATTGTCTTTCGAAGGTATCAGATTATGTGGATGATTCTACATATGAAGCTGAACTTATTATTGAAGTATGTAAATATGTAGAACACATCTGGAGAAGTGCTGGTAAACCAATTGAAGTTTTTATTGCCGTAGATGGTGTTGTGCCGATGGCAAAAATGAAGCAGCAACGTCTGCGTCGTTTTAAAGGTGCTTTCATGGAACCCTATGAAATTGAAAATGGAGCTAGAGTTGTTGGGCAAAAATCATGGGATAAGAATGCTATTACACCAGGAACTCTATTCATGAAAAAGTTACATAGTGCCTTAGTTGAATTGTGTGGTAAACATAATTCTTGGAGTATTAGTGGTTTTATGGAACCTGGTGAAGGAGAACATAAAGTGATGAAATATATTCACGACTATAAAATCAATGATAATACGTTTTTGGTTTATGGATTAGATGCCGATTTAATATTATTAAGCATGCTTAATAGTTATAAACAACATTTATATTTGATGCGAGAAGAAATGGAGTTTAATAATGTAGTTACAGATATGTTTGATAAAGAACAGTTTCTTTATTTAAATATTGATGGATTAAAAAATAGTCTATTCAAAAATCCTGAAGAGAAATATATTCAAGACTATATTATGATGATGAGTTTATTGGGTAATGATTTTGTTCCTCATTCAATATCCATAACCATTAAAGATGGAGGATATGTTACTCTTTTTAATATACTGAAAGAGTTTCATAATAAAGGGAAATTTCTAGTTATGGATAAAAAAATTCAATGGTCTAACTTGAAAGATTTTATTGGAACATTTGTTGAAAATGAAGAAGCATTAATTGAACAGTTTTGTAAAAAGAAGAAATATAGTGTTAATTACAAAGGTCATAACGAATACGAAGAGAAGATGGCATCAGTATACACCCTACCTTCAAAATGGTATGTAGAACAAGAAATTTACGATAATGGTATGAAAAGTGGTTGGGCTAATATTTATTATGATAAATTTTTAGTAAATGATAAGAATAAAATAGTATCTGAATATTTAAAAGGTTTACAGTGGATTTTAGATTACTATAACGGAGAACAGATTGAATTTGATTGGTATTATCCTTATATGAATACACCACTTTGGAAAGATGTATTTAACTTTATTGACAACGACTATATTGGTAAAGGTAAATTTGTATACAATTATCAATTACCAATTAGTCCAGAACAACAACTTGTATTAGTGCTGCCACCAAATAGTTATAACTTAAATCCAAATATAAAGTATCGAGAATTTCTTAACAAGTATCCTCAATTCTTTCCGTCAAAATTTGGTGTTCATAGTCTTGGAAAGAAATGGATTTATGAATGTGAATCCGATATTCCAATTATATCAAGTGAATTTTTACGTAAGATATTGATTTAAAACTTATGAGATAAAAGTAATAGATGGGTAATACACAATCAATTGATCCTTCACATATTAGAATTTTTGAAAATCTCAAGAAAATTCAAAATCCGGCTACCAAGATTCAGATGATACAAACAATTTTGGCGGGGCCAGAATATGTTATATCTGCTAAAAAGGCTGGTATTTACGCAGAGCTTTTAAATTACGTAGCAAGAAATACCAATGCTCAGATACAGAATAGCAATGCTCAGATACAGAATACCGATGTTCAAAGAACAACCACTTTAGTTCAAACGCAACCAAAGAAAAACAATATTGAGCGATTAGGTAAAACTAATTCCGATGAAAAAGCAATCGGTTATTTTCAAGCGTGTTTACAAATGTTAAATCTAGAAGAAGAAGTTGCTTTAACTGAAGAATTATTAAAGTCTGCTTATAAGAAATCTGTTCTGAGACATCATCCTGATAAAGGAGGTTCTGAAAAAGAGTTTGAAAAGGTTACACGTGCCTACGCCTATTTAGGAGAGATTCTAAGAAGAATTCACGGAGGTCGTTCTAAAGAATCAGTCGTTGAAGCACCAAATGTATTAAAAGATTCAAGAGCCAAAGAGTATGAGAATGTAAAACATATAGAACCTATCCGTTTGAATCCAAAAAAGTTAGATATAAATGCCTTCAATAAGATGTTTGAGCAGACACGTATACCAGATCCAGAAGAAGATGGTTATGGTGATTGGTTGAAAGATGAGAAAGACACTAATTCTTCTGGGGCAAAGTTCAGTGGAAAATTCAATCGTGATGTTTTTAATCAAGCCTTTGAAGATGAAGCAAAAAATTCAGCGAAGCAGAAGAATTATATAATTAATCAACCTCAATCTATGATTATGGCTCCTACACTAGGAGTTGAATTAGGTCGTGATAGACCTGATAGTTATACTGCCGCTTATAATTCGGATTTAAACTTTACCGATTTAAAACAAGCTTACACAGTTGAAAATACCTTTTCAAAACAAGTGGCAAATGTAAGAGTTGATAGTCGTGACTTTAAGAGTTATAAAGATGATTATGGTAAAAAACCAGCTCCTTTAACAAATGATGAGATGTTAGAAGTTCAAAGAGGTGAAGAAATGATGAAACAGAGAGAACAACAACGTCAATTACGAGCGGCTCAAGAAGATATGGGTGTTCAAAAGTATTTTGATAGAATGAAGCAACTTGTATTAACAGATAATACAAAGTCCTAAAGGACTCTTATAAAATAAATAAAGATGGTATATTTTATAGACTCATTTTTATTTAATGGAGAAAAGATTGTAAAGTTACGACTTGAATACTTATATAAGTATGTTGATTATTTCTATATAGTTGAAAGTATATATACATTTACTGGAATTAAGAAAGACTCTTATTATATCGATAAATGTTCTGAATGGTTTACACCATACTTAGATAAGATTAGATTCATTAAGATTAATGAACTACTAAATAAGACATCAGATCAGTATTTTGAGAATTTAAATAAAAAGTGTTTTTATGAAGAGAAGTTACAAAGAAATTATATAAGAAAAATTCTATTAAATGACTTTGATGATTTTATTCTTGCCTTATGTGATGTTGATGAAATTTACGATACTAGTATTCTAGAAACAAAAGAAGAACTTTATAAAACTCTTCAATCAAAGTATATTTTATTAAGAATGAAAATGTATTACTATAACTTTAACTATTTTTTAAACGATAATTGGGAAATGGCATTTTTAATGAGTTCTACTTTACTAAGAAAGTATGAAGATTTAGATTATGTAAGAGTATATAAATTAGGAGATATCACTTTACGGCGAGAATCTGGTTGGCATTTTACTTATTTTATGAGCCCAGAAGATATTGTGCGCAAACTAGGAAGTTTTTCTCATGCCGACATAAATATCTATCCTTTTAATGTTCCAGAATACTTAAATTTTGTTATTAAAAATGGCATTGATTATCAACAACGTGAAGATTTCAAACTACAGAATATTTCTATTGATGACCCGTTTCATAAGTATCCAGAACTTTTTAAAAAATATTATAGTATGTAGATGGAACCTGGTTATTTAATAGCAATAGGTGTTTTATCAATAACGGCAGTTACTGCTGGTGTCGCATACAGTAACAAACTTATTGAAGATGATAAATTTAAAAGAAGAAATTTATTAAATGATGGTTTAAATAACAAAACACTCTGGTTATACTATGATCAATCAGATGTAAATAGTCGTTATTGGAAAGATTTTGGCGCTCGTTCATCAAGAGTTCTTAATACCCCTTATATGAACTTATGCTATGAGAGTATCTGTAAAAAGAATGGTAAAAACTATAATATAAAAATTATTGCGGGGTTAAGTGATCTTGCAATCCTATTGGGAGGATGGAAAGAGTTACCTAAATCATTACAAAATCCTATTGCTCCCGTGAATGAAGCCGAAAAGAACTATATTCGTGCTACTATATTAAAACGATTTGGTGGATTATGGGTGGAACCCTCGACTATCTGTTTACAAGAGTTTCCCCAAATGAATAAAGTTACTTTTTTTGGAACTGATAAAGATGAAACTTATAGTGATATTAACGGAACACCAGTTCCTAACACACATGTAATGTATAGTCATGAAGCAAATAATAAGATATTTATTGAATTAGAAAAACTATCATTAAAACGTATTGAGCATCAAGAAGGTGGAAAACAATTTCGTAAAGATATTAAATGGGATTTGAAAAATATAATGGATAAGTATTTTAGTGATATCAATTATTATCCTAATATGGAGTTCTCAAGAAATCAAGCCGGTAGAAGAATACAATTAGAAGATTTATTATCGTCTAATAGTATGCCAGTTCCAAACACTGCGGTGTATGTGCCGATTGATTCTAAAGAACTTGAAGAACGTAGAAACTTTGGATGGTTCTTACGTATGTCTGAAGAACAAATTATGTCAAGTGATTTATTCATTACAATTCTATTCAATTAAAATCTACAGTATAGTTTCCACTTAAATCTTCAAAAACCTGTTTTTTTATTGAATATACTGTTATCTTTTTAGAGTTATAAACTTTTTCTTGCGATTCTAAAGTATATCCAACACAATGAAGTAACTGTCTTAATACTGTTATTTTATTATGTATATTAAGAAATCGCATAGCTTTACATGGTATATAATATGGTTCTACTAATATACAAATATCTTCAAACTCTTTATCAGATATATCTTGTTTTGTAAAATATTTTGTATCGTTAAATCCTAGAAATTTTAAATGTATTAAAATTTCTAGAATTAAATCTTTATTTGGAAATTTTCTAAAAATACTATTTGCTCCCATCTATTAATAATCTTAAGATATCAAAAGAGTGGGTTTTCCCCTGTGCGAACTGTATCCATCCTTTCATAATAGTATAGTATAGGAGTTGATTTACATGTGGTTCTAAGATACCAAGTTGCTTTATATACGTATTTAACTCGTATAAGAAATCTTCGTAACTAATTCCCGTAGACCATATTCTAAAAAAAAGATTTAACAGTTCTTTCTCATCTTTTTTTATTAGTGATTCTAAAATGTGTATGCTTGAATTATAACTTGGTGATCCAAATAAAAAGTTAATATCTTGAACTGTTAGTTCCGCTTTATCTTTATAGTAATATGAGAGTATTTTTATCATTGATTCTAATTGTGATGAACTTTGAGAAAGAGTAAATAAGAACGTTAGACCAGAAGTTGAGACACTAAATTTAGAATTATATTTATTTAAACTAATATTTATAAAATCAAATGGTGACAGTGTTTCAATCTCAAGATGTAAACAACGTGAAAGTATAGGAGGAATTAAGTCAGATGGATATCTACTACAGAAAAAGAAACGTGTTGTATGAGAATGTGTTTCCATCGGTCTTCTTAATGCTTGCTGACTAATAATAGGTAATGAATCAGCATCATCAATTATAATCCATCTATATATTCCTTCTTTAGCAGAAGAATGATGAACAAATTCTGCTACATTCTGACGAACACAATGAATCCCTCTATCTTTTTCAGATGAGAGATTCATAATCCATTTATCTTTATCTTTAATATTTTTTTTCTTATAGTAGTAGTTAATAAACTCATTACAAATTGTTGTTTTACCTGTTCCATACATCCCTGTTAAAAATATATGTGGAATATCATCATCATCAATTATTCTATTAAAAAGTTCTTCAATATTTTCTTGACCTATTAACTTTGTTTTAAACCTATCCATTAGTATATATTAAGTTAAATTGCTTAAACCCGTGACGCACTGGTTTAAAGTTAGTTATATTAATATTTAAAGTATGAGCACACGTGAAGACCTATATCAGGTTTTAGGAGTAAGTAAATCTGCGAATGATGATGAAATTCGCAAGGCATATAGAAAACTTTGTTTAACTCACCATCCTGATAAGGGAGGTGAAGCAGAACAGTTTCAATCTATTCAAAAGGCTTATGAGGTTCTAAGTGATGATAAAAAACGTAGTATGTATGATAACATGGGTGTAACTGATGAAGATGAAATGCCTGGTGGAGGTGGTGTTGATATCGCAAGTATGTTCATGAACATGATGGGTGGTGGTGGAGGAGGATTTGGATTCTCTTTTCCTGGTATGGGTTCTAGTGGAGGAAATCCTAGAAAACGTCAGAAAGCTCCTTCTAAACTTCACGAAATTCCAGTAAGTTTACACGATTTTTATCACGGAAAACATCTAAAAATTCAGTTTGAGAGACAGAAGTTCTGTGGTGGTTGTAAAGGCGAGGGTTCAACAAATTTTAGTTCATGTGGTTCATGTAATGGTAGAGGTATAATTGAACAGATGATGATGGTTGGTCCTGGTATGCATGCTATTGCCAGACAACAGTGTGGTTCTTGTTCTGGAAACGGTAAAACACCAGTAGGGAAATGCGATAAGTGTAATGGTAAGAAATTTAACAGCCAAGAAAAAGTTCTAGATATTCGTATCGAACCTGGTATGAAATCTGGTGATAGTTTAACATTTCAGAATGAGTGTAGTGACGATATTAACTACATTGAACCTGGAGATGTACATATATCGTTCACCGAAGCAGATGAAAATAATAATATTGTAAGAAAAGGAAATGATTTACATAGCACATGTATTATTACATTTAGTGAAAGTTTATTTGGTATTAACTATGTGCTGCGTAATCACCCAAATCATCCTGCTGGTTTAACTATCAAAATACCAAGAGGTGTTCAAAATACTGAAGTGATTACAGTTGATAATGAAGGAATGCCAAAACGTAATAGCAAACAGTTTGGCAATCTATACTTAAAAGTTGAAGTGACAATTAGTCAAAAAGAAAAAGACATTTTAGAGACTAATAGTGACACACTACGTAAACTCTTTAGTTAATTACTTTGAGGGATCGAAAGAACCTGGGGTTTCAGCTAACTTCCATTCGGGATTCATTGCCATAACCGCTTCATTAGCTTCTTGTCCTTCTAAAATCATAGTAGGCGCATCAACCGGGGCAAACCCACCTCTCATCTTTCTACGAGATTTACGTGACTTCTTGCCACTTTTACGTCTATTACGTCTGCGACCACCACCACCTTGGTCTTTCATTCCAACAATCTCATTGTAGGACTGATCGAGAGGATCCATGCGAGCAGCGCCTCGTAAAGAAGAATCAAGAACACCAGTATAACCTACATCCGCCATGCCACCTTGTTGTTTAAGGAACATGAACTCGGGTTTATGATTATTATTGGCACCACCCATTTGTTTATGCATGCTATTTGGCATAATACTTCCATTTGGCATTCTGTGGTAATTTGGTGGTATAGACATGTTTTGACCGCCGTGCTGTCCAGAATGGATAGAACCATACTCTTGTCCTTGCATCATATTAACTTTAGATGAAACGGCCATTGAAGAATCGTTTATATCAGCAGGATTTAACTGAATAAAACCGCCCCTCATGCGACGAGTTGCTTTACGCGTCCCTTTTCTATGAACTCTGCGAGTTTTACGATGTCTTGCCATTCTAACTGAGATTTAGAAAAAATTAATTGTCCTTCTCGTATTTATCTCTTAAAGTCTTCGCGTTAATACGACGCTTCTCAACCTTAGCAGAAATAATGTAAATACTATTTTCAGTTAAAGTAATGAAATCATCAGTTACCTTATAGACTTTCTGGATAAGACTTGTAAACTCATCGGCAGACTTTACAAGCATCTTTTCTTTCGTCTCAGCATCTTCACCCATAAAGGCTTTCTTTTCTGCCGTATCTACATAGTAATCAAGTAATATAGGTTTATCATGTTGAATTGCGATGCGAGCCGCATGTGTTAGTGTTTGTGCCGAAGGAACAATATCTACAGTTTGTGTGGATGTAGGAGCAGCCATCTTATTCTATGAAACAATCCGGAAACACATTTTATGAATTTACCGCATTAACAGGTTTTAATACTTCAGAACAGTGATTCTTAATAATCTCATTAATAAAATCATAGGCTTCATCTAGCTGACTCATATTACGAGCTCCAGTAATAATTACACTACCTGTCTGAAAGATTGCGATTGTAATTCGTTTACACTGTCCTAGTTCCTTACCATCACCTTGACCATTACAGCATTTATCACACCAACAGATTCCATTTTTTCGTAATGATTTTTCATTATAGTAGTATTTTGTATTAATACCTTGATAGATTGTTGTTTCGAGTGTGCTAAATAAACGGTATTTCTGTGAAAGAAGTTTATGAAGTTCATCTCGACGAACAAGAGCATTCATTTTATAGTCGCTATTAAGGAGTTGAACAGAGAATTTTTCTACAGATAGAGGTTTAGTTGAAATAGGAGTTTCAAAAGTGTTAAATAAGTTAATTACCCATGATAGAACATTTCTTGAATACACTTCAGATGTAATCCCTGTCATCTGAAAACCGCCATTAGCGAAAAGCTTAATATTTACTTCTTTAAAAGAATCTTAATCTTCGCGCTTTTTACGAACTACAAGTGTTGACTGGTTAAAGAATGAGTTTTTAGAAACTTTACGTTTTGAAAGAATATCACGAGAACTATAACCTAATGCTTTCTCGCCATATTCAATCTTTAAGAATCCTTCATCTGGATATCCAATTGGAATGGCATATTTAGAAAACTGATCGAAAAGTTTATCTAAACTAAGTGTTGTCCCAAGATGGCCTGTTGTAACCAATGTTGAAATACGGAGTGGAGTAAATTTTAAATTAGATACTTCCATTTTAAATAATAAAGTATTTAAAGTATCATAAACAATTTTTTTATATTTTTGTATTATAGAATGTTTTTTCTAAGTTATTTAGGTTATGCTGTAGCGGGTAAAAAGGAGTCTTTTGCTACAGAAAATGATACTGAAACTGCAAAAAATATTTTTTGGATTTTCTTTGTAACATATGTAATTTTGGCAATTATATGGTCATACGGTGCGGCTAGATTATCTTGGGGCTATAATCAGTATATAGGAAATGGATGGGGGACATCATTTACATTCTCATTTCTTGCCTTTATTTTTTCTGAATTCTACTACCCATTCTATGCGTTCTTCTTAAATCCTATCATGAATGTAAAGAAAAAGGTCTAAATCAATCTAACAAACTTCTAATTTATCTAAAATATTAGTAATAAACCATTTACTTAGTAGTTCTATACGGAGGCTACTATTACAAATCTTTAAAAAATCAGAATCTGTATAACGTAGTAGTTCTTTTGTAGAATTAATATCGCATATATCTAATATATAACTTATAAAAAATAAGAACATTGTAAGTTCATGATACATCCAGCTTTTTAGTAATGATATAAAAATAGTATGGATATCATCTCTTTTTGCATTCATCAATAGTTTCCATATATTTTTTACTTCTTCTTTCTTTTCAGGATTAAGTAGAAAATACCGAATATCACCTCTTCTAAATAGAATATCAATATTTGAAATATTGTTTTCACTCATATTTAAAATTTTATTATATCTGTTTTTAAAATCTAGTGGAATTGGAGACTCGAGTTGTATAACCAAAAACTTATGAACAATTGATGAATGAATTCTTGAAATAGAATTACACAAAAAAATAATTAAAACATTATTTGGATCTTTATCTAAAAGAGGACGAAGAGCCATCTGTGCTTGATCTGTTAGAGTTTCTGCTTCATCAAAAATAATAATCTTTGGTTTATTTTCAACATTTGTTGTTCCAAAGAGTGAATGTAATGAAGAACGAATAAAAGGATATACACGAGAACGAACTGCTTCTAATCCACGTTCATCACTTGAATTTAGAAAAAGAGCTCTAGAAAACTTACCGTTTATGCTATTCTTCCCATAAAGAGCTTCTACAAATAGTTTTGCTGAACTTGTTTTACCAGAACCTGGTGGTCCATTCAATATTATATGTCTTCTTAAACATGGTTCTTTTATCATCAATTCAAAGATTGTTTTTACTCTATTTGGCAATCCTTCAAAAGAATCATTTTTTTCCATCTAACTAAATATATTCTGGGTTTTTAGATGGATAAAGAATATTATACTATAACTATCCCGAAAGGAACACTTCTATTTCGTTCAACAAATTCAGTAAGTGACTTGGCTAAAGACTTTGCTGGATTACCACAACCTGGAAATTCTTACTGTTTATTTCCTAATTTTAACGTATTCTTTTATCCTTATCCTTTTGTGTCAGAATCTGTTAAAAAATATGATTATACTTGTGTTTTTGTTTTAAAACATGACGTGAAACTTATTAATTTAATACAACCTTCCCCATATACACGTAAAGATAGATTAGAAGGTAAAGGTGGTATAGTATCATGCGATAAAGTTGATTTCAAGGGATGCACTACATACGGGAAAGTTTATGACCCCTGTATTAATTTTGAAAAAGTAAAAGATAAAGAAATTGTTGGTATGATTGCGATTGCTCAAGAAGACGCTAAAACTCTTAAGAAATTACTAACTGATATGTCAAATAATAACAACAATAATAATAATAATAAAAAAATGACTAAAAGAGCTCATAGAGATATATACTATAACACATACTATAAGTTATATAAAGATGCTAGACACTTAATAGGTGTTCCAGAAATTATATTGTATCCTAGAAAAGAAATTATTCACGATAACTATACTGAAACCATAGAAGAATTTTCAGACTGGGTGATTGATAATGTCAATAGTTTTAATTATTCACTTTTTCACATGGTGAGAGGTTCTGATGAACTACAAATACTAATAGAAAGTTTGATGAGCGAGGGAGGATTTGACCTTTTTAATGAGAACTATAAAGTTGCTATTAATAAAGAAACTGGTTTTTTCCAACTACTTAATTTTACAGATAAAAGTTTACCATTAGATTATGATAATAATTTATCTGAAAAACAAAATGAATTTAAATTTGTTTCTGCTAATCTAGAAGAGTTAGATGCGGTAAATGGCATTCAACTTATAAAAACAATTCAAGAATGGATTTCTAAAAATGATGATTTAGCTCCTCTGGTGCTAGATGATTTAGAACTAACACAAGTTCCAGAACTTCCTCCTAATGTACTCATACTAAGTTTAGCAGGCAATAAATTAAAATCTTTAGAAAATCTACCTATTTCTCTAAAAGTTCTAGATGTAGGGAGTAATAATATAGGAAATAACAATGTTTTAAAAATAGATAATCTTCCAAACACGATAGAATCTCTTAAAATATCAAATAGTAATATTAAAAAACTAGAACATCTGCCAAGCTCATTAACACATTTACAAGCTATTAATTGTAGTATTAGTTATATAAAATCGTTTCCAAAGAATATGAAACAGATAGAATTAGCACAGAATAATTTAGAAGAGATACCTGAACTACCGAACGGGTTACAAGTATTAGATATTGAGATGAATCCTATAAAAGAACTAGGACGTATTCCTAGAACTGTTACAGTGTTAAAATACGATGAACCTGAAGAATTCAATGTTAACGATATTTAGCGTTTTAGTTTACGTGTCTTAGACTTTTTCTTTTTACCACCACTCATACTACTACTATTCTTTCGTTGTAGTAGTAATGCGGATAATTTATTTAAATCGTTTAAAGTTTTATCTGTTATTTTAGAATTTGTAACTTTAATAATTGGAAGTTCTGAATTCATATCTATTTAAGCCTTCTATTTTGTTAGCACCTAAAACTTTTACTTCAATTTTATATAGTAAAATGGCACCTCGTAAAAAGGTTGCGGTAGTAGAGAAAGTAGAAGTAGAGAAAGTACAAGCAGAAAAAGCTCCAGTAAAAGCACGTAAATCAAAGAAGCCTATTCAAGTTGTTGCTGTTGTTACTCCAAATGGGATTGAAGGTTCATTTAATCCAGAACCTCGCAAACCGTTAATTGGTCATCTTGATATTCATTCAACTGAAGTTATATTTCCAGATCAGCAACTACGTTATGACCCAAATCCACCAGTTCAACCAGAACCGTATGATCCGATTGTTGATAATAATTTCGCTATGACGGAAGGTGTTATTGAAGAAGAGAAAAGAGTAGAAGAAAAAAAAGAAGAAACGCTTAAATATGAATCTGTAACAGAAGAAGTTTCTGAAGTAGTTGAGGAACATCGACCACTACAAGTATTTAGCAAGTGTGAACTAATGATTGAATTTGCTGAATCAAGTAGAGCACAGCAACTTCCAGAATCTACAAATATTGCGTGTTACTGGTGTTCTCACAGTTACACAGGTCATCCATTTATTATTCCAGAATCTGAGAGAAATGGAGTATATAAAGTATACGGTAATTTCTGTAGTTCAGAATGTGCGATGGCGTATCTTCTAAAAGAATCGCTTGATCCTCATATTCGTTGGGATCGTATGGCACTTCTGTATCGTATCTATGATGTTGATGGGAAAGGACGTATCTATCCTGCTCCTCCCCGTGAAAGTCTACAGCTCTTTGGCGGACC
>Ga0114967_10003473_pt1 | contig 12915 bp, 6 predicted proteins | sample M_130628_MF_Meta_FD_92639 | JGI IMG/M metagenome (GOLD analysis project Ga0114967, IMG submission 92639) | Freshwater microbial communities from Lake Montjoie, Canada to study carbon cycling - M_130628_MF_MetaG | ecosystem: Environmental > Aquatic > Freshwater > Lake | place: Lake Montjoie... | reverse complement strand
GATAAGGAGTAGAGCGAAAAGGGTTAAGATTAGAATTTTCTGCTTTTGTGTATCCATGAATTTTCTCCGGAATATTTTTAGGTGAGGGTGAGGCAGTTTCATTCAAAACAGGTAAGGATGCATGGAAGTATTGGTAAAAGAGATTTGAATGGCAAGGGAAGCTTACCTATTGGGCGTCCAGAAAACGTTCGTGAAATCCGTTGGAATGTCTGCGATACGGCGCATTTCTACATGTCCGTCGACAAAGACCACGTTCGCGGAGCGTGCGGGGTTGTTGCTTTGTTTGTAGAGGTAGGGAGGATGCATCGCAGCGGGAAAAAAACCCGACTCTCCAACGCGAACGTCGTAACCGCTTCCGCGAGAGAAACAACCGTCCATGTACAAAGCCGTTTTGGAGGGAGAGGCAACCTGGGCGGTTTTGCGTGGGCTTGAGACTCGAAAGTCCTGTCCCACGTTCACATTCATGCAGTACGTGGCCATGTTGCCGTAGGGTGCGCGGGCCTCGCAGGCCTCGGCGGCTCGGCACCATAGAGCGAAGGGAGCACGCCGTTGAGACAAGGCGACCCAGCTGTCTAAACGCTCCCAAAACCCTGCACCGGCCAGTCCCAAATAACCCTCGCAGGCCAAAGTAATGGCAAAATTGTTGGTGGGATGGATGGCAGTAGGAAAAAGACCGTCGTTTTCTGAGGAGTAATTCATGGTTGCCTGGTGGAGTGTGCGTAGGTTCGCGGTGCAGGTGGTTTGCTGGGAAAAGGCTTTTGCCCGTCCGATCGCCGGCACGGAAAGACCAGCCAATAACCCAATAATTGCGACTACGACCAGCATTTCCACTAGGGAGAATCCAAGGCAAAGCGTGGTATAAGGCTTGAAGAATCTTTGTTGGGATTGCACACGATGAAGTGGAGGTAAATTCATGTTGAAAGAGTGGTCATACAGAAGGAAACGTTACCTTTCATTCTGATTCATGGAAAGATTCACTAGGGATAGATCGTTAGGGTGGGGCATTTACGAACTCAAACTTTTTTTGATGAAGGGTCGCCCCAAGAACAGGGAGATTTTGGATTGTTCCTAGGATTGGTTTGTCATGGTTGATATGGAACGTTATTTTCTTCAAAGTCGACTCCCATGAAGAACTTTTATAATCAACGCCTAGAGTCTGAAGGAACCCCACGAAGCACGTCAGTATGGCTCGACTTGTGAACGAACCCGCATCACGGCCCACCGATCCAGCGGCGGTGAACCCTCCGCCTTTTTGCCTACCCATGATTCTGAAGGATTGGCCGGCAGATGCCGCCCCTCCTTTGTATCCTTACCTTCACGGGGGAAGTTGGCAAAGTGGCGACTTCAGTCTCTCACCTGATCCCTTGAGAAGTTATGTATGGGATTCGCGTTTCCTGAGAAATCCGCGCGAACCCTTGCAATGCTACGCAGCGTTACCCATTTCCTGGGCTTTGGAGTCGGGACAAATCGGCGGGTTGGAGACCTTGGGGCAGCCCGGATCCATCCTGAAAATCTCGGGGCCATGTTGCCTGCGGATGGATTTCGGTGTGGAGGCCGCCGCTTGGCTGGAGTTCGAGAGCAACGATCTCCACGGTGACGTGAAACTTTCCGTGAGCGAGTACAACCGGCCCGGTGTGGTCAATGCCGGCCCCAAAAATCCGCTCAAGACCGCAACTCCCGTAAGGGTCGGCCCGCATACCTGGCGCTTACGACTGAACGATCTCTACTATGAGGGGGTTCGCTTTGGCTGGGTCCATGTGAATTCCTGTCATCAACCGTGGCAGTTGCGCAACCTGCGTGCGGTCTGCCAGATCAAACCCGCCAACTACCTCGGTTCTTTTGTCAGTGATCGTCCGCTGCTGGATCGCATCTGGGAGACAGGGGCCTATGCGGTGAAACTCAATCTGCTTGAGGACCATATTGGCGCGATCCTGATGGATCGTGGGGATCGTCACTCCTGGACGGGCGACTCCTTGGTCACCCAAGCGGTTTCGCTCGTCGCCTTCGGTAATTTCGAATTCGTCCGCATGAACACGGAAAGAATGCAGGACGATGAAAACGGTATTAAAACCTATGCCCTTCATTGGATCCGATTGCTGGCCGATTACGTCCTGCGCTCCGGGGACCGGGCCTTTTGGGAGAAGCAACTTCCTCGGGTCACAGCGAAACTGGAACGAGTCCTGCAGGTGGCGGACAGCAAGGATTTTCAAGGCTACCCAGCCTTCTGTGGGCATGACGATCGGTTTGGCGGTTTCGTGGAGGACACGCCACCTGCGAACCTCCGCTACTACCAATTCCTAGCGCGTCGGACGGCTCGGGAAGTGCTTGGGCTTATCGATGCATTATCCTCTTCCGCGGCAAGTGGGCCTGCGTGGCAGGCGGCGGAGAAGGTAATCAACTTCGTTGACCGACTGCACGCTGCCGATCTTGGCGAACTTGGTCTCCACGAAGGTTCGGAAGCCCTACTAGCCGGATCCTTGGTCCAGCTTGAGCAGCGCAAAGCCCTGGCGGAGCGCATTTATGCCGACCCGATCCGCACTGTTTCTTATTCACCCTTCAACGGATACTTTGTGCTCGAGGGCATGGCGGCTGCGGGACACTGGAATGCGGCGACCGCCTTGCTCGATCGCTGCTGGGGAGGAATGTTGCGCCTCGGTGCCACCACATTCTGGGAAAGCTTCCGTGCCGAGTGGGTCGATTGCCTGAAGGCCAACGATCCCATCTTTGCCGGCACGCAGGGTCAAACCAGCCTGTGTCATCCTTGGAGCTCCGGCCCGACAAGGTGGCTGAGCGATCACGTCCTCGGCGTAACTCCCGCGACACCTGGATTCGCTACGGTGCAAATTGCTCCGTCCTCCGGTCTGGCCAAGGAGTGTCGTGGCACGGTGCCAACCCCAGCCGGCGAGATTCATGTCGTGCGCGATGGACGGTCTATTCAGGTCGAGCTCCCCGCGGGAGTCCGTGGTCGTGGCCCGGCAGGGGAAACGCTGGAGTCCGGCCGGCATGTCTTGGCCGAACCAAATCGTTCGGCGACCGTTTCTTTTGCCTCGACCAAGGTTCATTACGAGTGGGAGTGGTTGCCTGACGGGGATCCAGCTAATCCTCTGAACAGTGATTGGGCTTGGATTGCCTACGCGGCGCGCCCCGATGGCGACGAAACCGGTGGCGGATTGAAAGATTGTGAAGTCAGAATCGTCGCCGACATCGAAGGGGAAATTGTCATGCCTTCATCCCAGCTTGGCGAAGCCGCCTCCCGGAACGGGTTGGCGCGAAGAGAACATTGGCCGGAACCTGCGCGGACCTCCCCTTTGCTTCGTGGCGCGTTGCGTGGCCGAGGTCCGGGTCCCTGCCAGCAAACCGTGAGGGTTCGGCTGCTCGGCGAATTTTCCAAGATCGAAGAAGTCGCGCTCTATTTCGACGACCCGCGCGGCGAGGGGATGATCCTCTCCGTCGAGGTATTTGCAGAACCTGAGCGCTATTTAGTTTTGCCGATAAGGTGTGTGCGGGATTTACGCGGTGGTCGTGTCCTTCGTTTTCGTCCGCAAGGACCATGCCTGTTACGAATTTGTAACCGGATCGACACACCAGATACCGCCCTGAGCGCCATCGCGCTGCGCCGGACCCGAAATAAGTAGCGGTTTGGGGCGTCCTACTGACGTGGAGCTGAGGTGGTTTCGCGGATCACTAGGGAGGTGGAAAAAATTTGGTGGGTGCCGGGTCCCTGCAGCTTGCCTTCGATCCGGTCGAGCAAAGTCTGGCAGGCGGCCTCGGCAATCTGGGGAACTGGCTGGGCGATGGTGGTGAGCGGACGGGGCAGATAAGACGCCATCGGGATATCGTCGAAACCGACCACGGAAACGTCTTCGGGCACGGAAAGGCCTGCATCGAGAAAGCCTCTGATGCAACCAATGGCGGTCAGATCATTGGTGCATACGAAGGCGGTGGCGCGGTTGTTGGCGGAGGTCTCTGAGGCCCACCGGCCGGTAGCCACCCGCGCCTCGGACACTTCGTGGCGGCAACGCACCCAGTTGTGGTCCTGCAGATTTAGCCCCAGCTTTGCCAACTCGTGGCGGAAAATCGCCACCCGGTCCAGACCATCGCTTCTGTTCGCCAGAGAGTCGACAAAACCGATTGATTGGTGGCCCAACTTGGTTAGATGATCGAGGACTTTGGCTAGGCTGACCTTCCAGTCCGCCTGCAGGGTGTCGACCTGGACATTTGGAAGGGGCGGGCCAATGAGGACTAAGGGGAAGTTCTGCGAAAGTTCTTTTAGACGCAAGGCGTACACCGAAGCATCCACGGACGGAACAATGATGATGCCATCGGTGTTGTGGGAATCCACGTCTGCTAGGATCTTCTCCTCCCTCGCCGGATTCCACTCGGTGTCCTCGATGAGCAGGTCGTTGCCAGCCTGTTCCAATGCCCTTTGGATGTATCGGGCCAGCAGGGCGAAGAGGGGATTGGTAAGGTCTGGCACCACTAGGGTGGCGGCATGAAAGCGGCTTGTTCGCAGTGCCCGGGCCATCCGGTTGGGCCGGTAATCCAACGCCTTGGCCGCTGCCAAGACGCGCTCCCTTGTTTTCTGAGAGGACCAGGAGTCAGGGCGGTTATTGAGAATACTTGAAACCGTGCTGACCGCCACGCCGGCCTTTTTGGCCACGTTATGAAGAGTCGCGCGTTTGGAGCCAGAGACGATCATTCCACAAAGTAGCAGTCTATTACGCAAGAATCAAAGAAAGGAAAAGGTTTTGAATCCGACTCAGCATTCACCCAACCAACGTGGGGCGGAAAAGAGGCCAAGATCCAGCAAATGGTAATCTTTACCTGCCTGCGGGGCGTTCGGTATATCGCCACCGTGCCAAAAACTTGCCCATCCGTGTTTGGGCAAAAGGGAGGGTTTGTGCCATGGGCCCAACAAATTGAGCGGCAGACCCGTGACCGTGAGGGTGAACTCTTCTGGATCTTTTGCAGTCAAAGAAACATCAAGACTGGAGCCGTACGTTTGAAGGTTTTGTCGGCCGCAATCGAACTCGAGAACGCTTCCATACCAATCGGCCTTGGATAGAACCACTCGGCCCGCTCCCTTTGGGCGGTGGAATCGATACGAGACTTTACGGTCGTAAAAGGGAAGCCCTTGGGATTTCCAAGAACCAAGGGCCAACGGCCTGGAGACGGGAGCTATCACAAATCCCGGTTCCTCTGGGTGCACAGCAAAGGATCCGAGTAGATAAACCTGATCGATTTCCTGCCGAACATCAAAGGGCTGTGCGACTAGCTCGATGAGATTCTCACCCTCGCGGAGAAGCGGTCCTACTTTCACCCGAGCGATATGGCAATCCAGCCATCTAGAGCTGTTGTCCGTCTTCACAGCCTGGCCGTTCACACGGACCTGCCACTGGTCGGGACACTCGAAGCAAAGGTCGACTTGCCGAAGATCCGTTCCAGGCCCGATCACGAACGGGTAGCGGGCGATGCCGCCGCTATCGGGTGACATCCGGGCGTTGGCCGATAGAAGGTTGTCCCGGTACTGCACCGTCGACGCCCAGCCGTTGGTCTCCATGCCGTTCTTTTCCCAGAAAATCCGGTTCGATTCGTACACCAGCTGCCGGGGAAAACTTTCGCCGCGCACTTCGAGGGCGCAGGTGTTCAGCACAAGAACATTGGGTTCCATGGCGCGCACCTCGAGGAGCTTGATCGGAAGGCCTGGCTTGGAAGAAGAATGCGTAGGAGGGGTAACTTGGACAGGGGCTAGGTGCGGATTTATCCAAAGCACGCCCGCCGAGCCGGCGGAGAGATGAATGGAGCCAGCAAAAACTTCCGTCTCTCCGCTTTCGGGATTCAGCCACTGTATGCCGCCGGCTTCGGGGATGGAGATACGCGCGGTCCAATCCTTGGGAGAGGAGTTCACGATCAGGTAGTACGTTCCGTCGTCGCACTCCCGACGCTGATGGGCCACGCCCGTTGGCGGGGCCGGGTCAAATTTCAAGCGAGGAGGGATTTGCCGAAGCACTTCATCTGCTAACTTCTCTAGGCTGGCAACCCATTGAACCGAAAGTTGGTCGGGCCAATGGCTGGTGCGGCCATCTAGGCGGGGGTCGGAGGGCCGAATTCCGAGGATTCGACCACCGGCCTTGGCGAAATCCTGCAAGAGTGTCAGGGTGGCTTTCCGAAGATTTTCTATGCCCGGCGGAAGCACTATGAGTTCATAATTTTGAAAGCCGAGGTTCAGCTGTTTTCCGGCCACTTTGCCCGACTCGGCCAGCACATACTCATCGCCGATGTCGAAGTCTGCCTGAGCATCTGAGAGCTTCTGCGCAAAATTTCCTGCCGCTTGGCGTAGGGGAATGAAAGCACGCTGGGTGCCTTGGAATACCCCCATGGGATCAGTGACTGCATCTCGGTGCTTTTCGCCTCCCAGACAGTCCGCTTTATCGGCGAGACAGTAGGCGGTGGTCAGGGGATCGATCAGGAGGATACGCTGGTGCGTTGTGCCTCGGGAGGTGATCCAGGAGAGCCGTCCCAGTTCGGCATTGAGCGGCCCCAGGGCCTCAAACCACGGGCTGTGCTCGCTGAAAAACTGGGGGTGATCATTTTTTCTGGCTCCCCGGATGGTGGTAGTCGTGTAGTGCGGGACGAAAAGGTTCACTCCGTGGACGGCGAGGAAACGTCCAATCCTTAGCCAGTCTAGCGGTGTCGAGTCGTGGCCGCCCGCGCCCCAGCATTCGTCCATAACGCGCTTTTTACGGAACTGGTGGGCCACCGACTGAACTTGTTTGAGATAGTACAAGGCGTGAGGTTCCGTGCCGGGAACGGCCGTATCGAAATTCTGGGGATCCCCATAGTCATGTCCCTGGAGAAGAAAGCACTCCAACAGGTCCGTGCCGGGCCAGTCCATCTTGGAAAGGAGATGAATGTGACCTGGGGTGGCGTAGGGGCAAGGCCAGTCGTGTTCAAGATAGTGGCCGGTCGAGGGGATTCCGTTCCGCGTGCACCAATCGGCTACCGGACGAGCGAAGTTTTCAAGGAACAGGTCGTGCAGCGTATCGTAAAAATCAAAACGGGTCGCAGCGCTGGTCGGAGAAGAAAAATACAGATCGGAGAGTTTTTCCTCGAGCGAGTATCCCCGGCGCCGGCGAAACTCGTCCAACACCAGTGGGCTGCAGTGCTGGCCCTTGCCCCATGGGCCGTGGGAGTCGGCGGGTAGGTGAGGCTCGTCGGTGAAGAAGGCAGCGCAGGATTTCCAATTCTTTTCTCCTAGTTCGTCTCGGTAACGCTGGTAGGTGGTCTGGAGAAAGACTTTGGTCGTCTTGGGATCGAGCAGGCTGGTGTAGGAGAAGCCGCCGTGCCAAGGCATCGGGGCCATCGTCTCGAACACAAAGGCACACCAGGAGGAACCCTTAGGTAGGGATTCCCGGGTTACCAGTTGGACGGGAATTTTTTTCTCCGCGCGGTACACAGCGATAGCTTCTGCCGGTGGCTCTTCGGGCAGTGTTCCAAATTTTGGAATCAGATATTGCACCACGGTCTCGGGCGCAAGGGCCGGAACATGGCCACCGGCGAATCCGCTGGGGTAAGAGTTCTCGTCGTACAGTGCGGGGACGAGTCCAAGTCTTCGGCACTCGCCGATGCAGTGGCGGATGATCTCAAACCAGCGGGGGGAAAGATATTCCGTGATCAGCCCTGGGCGCGGATGCAGGAATACACCTCCGTAACCGACACGTGCCAGATTTTCCAACAGTTCCGTGAGACGAGCCTCGCCGGATCCCGGGAGGTATTCATCGTTCAGGACGAACAAGGGCCAAGGCCGGAATTCAGTCGGCGGGTTGGCAAATCCGGACAAGGTGGCAGTAGACATACTCATTCCCCTAAAGAGGTCTACCTTGACCCGGCTTCACTAGGAAATCCTCTTCGTTTTTTATGGCCAGAGATTTCCCGTCCGGAAACCGTAGTTGCAAGGGCGCTGGGGTGGAAACTCGGCAACGGATGCCAGTTTGCTCCCGCTGCCAAGAGACATCGATCCATCCCCCCCGAGGGTGCGGAAGGCGTCCAACCGCGCGGGGCAGTGAACCGGGTTCGAGCCTGAAATCGTAATGCGCCTCGCCGAGGTCGAAGCGGGGATGCAATCCCAGCCCATATCTAGAAAGTTGCCACGTCGGGCATCCGGACCACTGGTGGCAATGACTCCAGCGAGTGTCGAAGACCTCGAGCCAAGTCGTCCGGCCGTCTGCGAGCATATACCCTCCCCAGCACCGGCGAAACTGCTCGAGGACAAAATCCATGCGTCCACGCTCGATGAAGAGCGGCATGACATAGTGCGCAAAGTAGGGCGTGATCAGGCGGGCGTTGAATTCCTCTGGGTTGTCGTTGCGCGGGGCAGACGGATCGTTGGGAAAGCAGTTATTCCAATGGCGAGCCAGAAAATCAAGGCCCTCCTCCTCTTGAGATACTAACCCAAGCCGCATCGCCAAGGTGGTGCAATGAAACCCGACATGATCCCAGCCACCCTTTGTCCGCTTGGCGGCAATCCGGTCTTTCAAGAGGGTGGACAGTTCGCCGGCTTGCGCCACCCATGTGGAAGAATCCCGACCCAGAGCCTGCGCCCATTCGGCCATGCAGCGCAGCGACCATAAATAGTGCAGGTTTCCGGCGGTATCGATGGGCCCATCCTCGGCCTGGTATCCCCAGTCCACAAAGTTCCACCCGGCGACGTTGTGCAACCCGTCTGGATGCCAGAACGCACGGATGGCGGCCAAATTGCGGCATGCCGCCGCCCATAATTCCTCGAGTAGAGTGCGGTCTCCGGTATGTCGGAAATAGTGCAGCGCCGCGACTGTCCATTGGAAAGCGTAGGTCGGAAGGTAAACGCAACCGCCCGGTGCCATCCCCGCGACAAGACCGTCTTCGCGTGGGCACAGGGCTGCTTGCACAAGTGCCCGGCGGCAAAGAAGCAGGTCGTGATAAGCGATGGAGGCAATTTCCATGCCGACGGAGGCGACGTCACCGATCCACTGGCCGCGTTCGCGGGTGGGATTGTCGATCAGGGCATCCTCCGCGCATGCCCTGTAGGTTTCGACGCCTACCGACCAGATTTTTTCCAGTAACGGATCGCCGCAGGAAAATGTGGCGTCGGTCGGAGGATGGTAGCCTCGCTCGAGAAACTTTTCTTCCACAAAGCGCACGCCTTCGCGGGCGTTGACCACGTGCACCTCGAGAAAACGTCCACCCTTGGGAGTAAGCGGGCAAAACACCTGCTCCCCACCCCGAGCGATGAAGCGGTCCAAATTGCAGGAAGTGCCGGCGGAAAGGTTGATGTAAGGGCTGACGCGCCCCTCGGTGAGGTGTTCTGCTAAGGCCATCTCGATGACTGTTCCGGCCGGCACCTCCATACGCAGGCAAGGACGTCCCAAGCGGACGCGTCCCAGGTCGTAGCGTCGCCAAATCCCCTTGGCGGGAAGCTCGCGGCAAATCCGGTCCCGAACATGGAAAATATAGGCTGGTTCGTTCGTGGCGTAACCGAACGTGGTTGCCAGCGGTCCCTCCGCGATCGGTTGCAAGGAGAGCGGGAAGGTTTGCAAGGCCGCAAGATCTGCGATCACCGGTTCGGGCAGGGGAGAGGTTTCGAAAGCCGGCCGAGTCCATTTGGAATCCTCGAAGCCGATTTTTTCCCAGCTCTCGGGCTCCAGACGTGTGTCCCGCCATTCGATCCAGCCGAGTTGAGGATTGATGCGGTGCGTTCCGGAGGTTTGGGATTTCAAGGGGAGACAGCGCCACTCCACGGGAATGCGGGTCTGCCCGGCGAGAAGCTCGCACCAAAGAAAGGGCGGCGTGTCCTTTAGGATGCGGGTCTCGATGCCGATGTGGTGCGCATGAAAAGCGAGCAGGTGATCCCCGGCGGGCAGATTCAAAGAAACGCTTTGATACTCGGGCCGGTCGAGTGCAAAACGAAGCGGTCCTTCGAGTAGCGGTTGCCCATCCAGCCAAGCCTGATACCAAGCTGATCCGACGACACGAAATTCGATACGGCCCGTGGCGGCTACGCGGAAGCGTCCGCGAAAGAGAACGTACGAATCCGCGACCGGCGAGTCCGGCGACCAAAAGGAGTCTTTCATTTTATGATAATTTTGTTGGGGCAACTGTGTGGCATGGCAGGCGCGGAAAGAGGAGGAAAGAAGGAGACGTCAGGGTTTTGGCCCGGCAAAAGCGCTAAGGATTTCTTTAAGACTCACCCCTAGGGTTTGTGATGCCAGCGGATCGAGATGTTTTGGTTCTCCGGTGAAGTGAACGGTGATCTGCCGATGGGTCAGGCTTTCTCTGGGTGCCAACTCCGCGCCAGGTGAAGAGGTTTCTAATTCGTAGAACGGACCTAGTGGCGGTTGGCCGGGGGCCGGTGATCCGTCGTTGTAGGCATTGATCAAGTCACCTGCGTACGGATCCTTCTGCTGCTCCCACATGGAGTTGACGTATTTGCCATTGGCAGGGGTCGGATCACACCGGACGATGGTCAGGCAGCGCAGATCTGGGGAGTAGCTTCCTGCAAAACCAGTGGCCCGGACTGGTGGAATACCGATCTTGCCACGAGAGGCTCCATCCCCCTTGAAAAAGACCACGCCCTTGCCGACCTTCAGCCGGTCGGCAGCAATCTTTCCAAAATAGGCGTCGTTCACGGTTGGGCCGGCGGCGTTCTCTCGGAACGGGATCGCCATGACAGTCGAAGGGGATGGTTTATACATGCCTAGAATCCAGACGGAGAGGAGTCCTGAGGGCGAATCCCACTTCTTTTTGCCGCGGTTGGTCAGGCGGTTGCTTGTCTCATAGGCGACAAATGGCAAATCAGCCGGAACCTTGACGCCAAGGGATTTTGAAAGCTCCTCCGCACCAAGCATTCGAACGGTCCGCTCCACCGCTAAGTCGAATTTCGTGCCGGATTGGTTGGCGACAGAAAATAAGGCGGAGAAGAGTGCACGGGTTTTGTCTGAGGAGACGACCTGAAAGGGTTCCGTGTCGATCGGGGGAGGGGTCTTCCAGTGATCGAAGTCGAATTTTGCTCCCGATGCAAAAAAGATGCCGAACTGGCCGCCTTCTGGTCCGAGCCAGAAACGTTCTTCCCCACCAAAAACGTGGATTTTCGATTCGAGTTTGCCGGTAGCCGCCTCGCCCTTGAGCACACCCTGCTGGATTAGTTTGTAATTCAGCCAGCCGTAGCTGGTGCCAGCATCCCCGTTAGCAGAACTTGTCATGACACGGCCCTGAAAGGCGGGAGCCAAGGCCACGGCGGCGTTGCCTTGGCTAAGCACCACCACCTCTGTGTGTTTCTTTAGAAAGGCAACATCTTCGCCGAAATTAGAAGGGGTGTTCGGCAATTTATTTTCGTCGGCGAATGAAATATTTGAGGCAGCTATCAATGCCAGCAAGATAAGTAGATGGAAATTCATGCCTCTTAACGTTCCAGAGAACCTTCTCTGTCACAAGCCGGATAACAGTATGGAAGATAGATATGTAGCCACCGAGGCGGTTGCCTCTCAGCGGGAAGATTTAAACTTGGGGAGCGTGGTGGTTTGGTTGAAATAACCAGGTTTCAAGGTTCGGGGCTTACGTCCCGGCAAACGCAAAGCGGCGTGGACTCCCTCGGGAACTTGCAAATCAACGCTGAGCCGACGGCCGCGAAGCCGCCACTGGCAGGAGGCCAAGCCATATGGGGTCTGTAAAGAAGTGTTCGCCTCCGTCAGGCCACCCCCGGGTTCGGGGGCGAAGAGAATCTTTTTAAAGCCCGGAGCCATCGGGCAGATCCCGCCGATTACGGAGTACATCCATTCGCCGACAGCGCCGTAGGCGTAGTGGTTAAAGGAATTCATGCCGACATCACCGAAACCGTGCTCTTTGGTGTAGCTGTTCCAACGCTCCCACATGGTGGTCGCGCCGTTTTTCACGGTGTAGAGCCAAGAAGGATAGTCCTCTTGGAGAAGAAGTCGGTAGGCGAGATCGGTCCGACCAAAGCGGGTAAGGACGGGGCAGAGTAGGGGAGTTCCCAGAAAGCCGGTGGTGAGGTGATCGTTACGGGCCGAAATCAAGTCCACCAGATGCCCAAAAGCCTTGGGGCGGAGTCCGGAGGAAAGAAGATCAAATGCTAGTGCGAATAGGTAGGAGGTCTGACAGTGGCCGACAATCCGCCCATCCGAAGTCACGTATGCTTTTTGAAACCTTTCGACGATTTGCGCGTGCAGTTTCCGGAAGCGAACCCGGTCCTTCGTGCGGCCCAGCACGCCAGCGATCTGGGCCATTAGGTCTGTGCTGTGGGCAAAGTAGGCGGTGCCCACCAGATCGCAGGGCACCGGGGCGTTTTGTGGAGTGACTGCGTCGATGGCCAACCAGTCGCCGTATGAGGTGCGGGGCCGAATCAAATTTTTTGAGGTCTTCCGCTGGTATTCGATCCACCGGATCATCGCTGGATAATTTTCCTTCAAGATCTGTCGGTCGCCGTAGTGCCAGAAGATTTTCCACGGGCAGATGACGCCCGCATCGGCCCAGCCTGCGTTGCCAAATTGTGCAGGGCCTAGCTGACCCAGCACGTCTGGAGCCACGTCGGGATAAGCTCCGTCCCGACGCTGACCGTCGCGCAGGTCGGTGGTCCATTTTCGGAAAAAGTTACGGACGTCGTAGTGGAAGGCAGATGTGCCGACGAACACCTGGGCGTCGCCGGTCCAGCCGAGTCGTTCGTCTCGCTGGGGACAATCGGTCGGGAGGTCGAGGAAGTTGCCCCGCTGGCCCCAGCGGATGTTCTGATTGAGCCGGTTCAGGATCGGTTTTGAACAGCGGAACCGGCCGATGGGCTTCATGTCGGTATGCAGAACGAGGGCGGTCAGCAGGGATTTGGAAGGTGGGCGGGCGAGGCCAGTGACTTCCACATAGCGGAACCCG
>Ga0114967_10003471_pt1 | contig 12920 bp, 24 predicted proteins | sample M_130628_MF_Meta_FD_92639 | JGI IMG/M metagenome (GOLD analysis project Ga0114967, IMG submission 92639) | Freshwater microbial communities from Lake Montjoie, Canada to study carbon cycling - M_130628_MF_MetaG | ecosystem: Environmental > Aquatic > Freshwater > Lake | place: Lake Montjoie... | reverse complement strand
CTAGGCGCTCCGGCGCCTACCCAGTTCAGAGAGGACGCACATGGCACGCGCAAAAGACGGAATGGATTACATCCCCGCGAGCGAGTACGAGAAGTACCCGCGACACCACTTCCGCGACCGTGCCGGCCGCGCTTACACCGTCTACATGGACATCGATGACCAGGAAGGCCCGGTGTACATCGTGCAGGTGGCCGATCACGTCCGCGTCGACAAAGCGACTTCGGAGCAGTGGGGCAACGCCATCCTCAACCACGGCATGTACGAGGAAGGAAAAGATCTGGCATGAGCAGCTGCTCACGCACCAACACCGGCACCACCACCCACGATGGGCCACACCTACTCAACTGGTTCCACACGGATCACCGTGGCCGGCCGATCGTTGAGTCGGTTAACGATGTGCTCGTCCACGCCTATACCGAGGACGCCGACATTGCAGCGGCCGTCGCCGTTGTGCGCGGCCTGGTCGATCGGGCACGCGCCGAGTTCAAGGGCAACCGCAAGGCATACGAGGCCGGATTCGCCGTCACCACCGCCGAGCGGGAAGCGATAGAACTCGCGGTCGGTGACGCGTGCGACTACATGGCGACCAACAACTACGCCAACGACGACAGCTATCCCGAGGATTCGGCTCTGGCCCGGTTCCTCGGTGACACTGGTGGGGTTGCCCGGGAGTGCTTCGCGGCGATCCCCGGATGGTTCCCGGCGGGCTGAATTTTACCCTGCGAGTTGCGCTGTCGGTGGCGTATGTTATTCTCGAAAACAGAGACAAACGAGAGGATTAGATACATGAGCCGCTACGCCTGGGAACACGGAACCATCACCCTCCCCAGCGGGCAGGCGACCGTCCTGCGCAAGGTAATGATGCAGGCCGCCGAGAACCGCATCGCCGCCCTCACTACCGACACCAACCGCGGCTGGGACTACCTCAAGTCACTGACGCCGGCGAAGCGGCGTGCCGTCAACACCTGGGACGCCACCCTGGACCGCCTCAACGAAGACGCCGTCTGGCTGCTGCAGCGTTACGACGACAAGACCCGCTCCACCACCTGGGCGCGTCCGACCCAGAAGACGATCCGCGACAGCGTCGTTCGCCGCCACAAAGGCCACACCGGCGCGACCGCCACCGTGTTCCGCTGCGGCAGCGAAGCGACCATCACCCTGGTGGGCAACACGGTTATCTGGGACGTCCCCGAGAACAACCATGCCCCCGAACGCGCCAGAGACAACCCCCTGGCCGAAGCCCTGTTCCGGTACCTCAACCGCGTCCAGTGGACCTCCCGCAGCGGGGGAGAAATCATCGGCAACGACGAATACAACCGTGACAGCGACTACGCCGGAGGCGGCGGCAACTACATCGTCAGCCAGTACGGAAAAGCAGCCGCGAGGCGCCGAGCCGCATGACGAAACAGAACTGCACCATCGACCGGGCGGTAGCGGCTCTGGCCGGCCACCGCCTGATTTCCGCTCAGGTGTCCTCTCCGCTGAGTGTCGTGCTGTGCAGTTGTGGATCGTGGTTTAGCGCCGTTGACGAGTTCAGCGACCACCAGGGCGAAGCGATTCGTGCGGACCTTTCTGCCGTTAAACCCCGCGAGCCGATCACAACTGAAAAGCTGGAAGAGGTCGCCGCTGCGTATGCCGCAGCCCCGCCTCGGAGGCGCGGCGCGGCCGCGGGCGCAGTGTTGGGCTGCTCGGCGGCGTCGGCCAGCTACTACGTGTTTCTGGCACGCAAGGAGGGACTGCTCCCTCCGGCGTCTCACGGTGAGACGGTCTCAGATGAGCACTAACCCCACTGTGGAGTCGCTGAAAAATGCGCAGCGGATCGTCAAACTCCTCGACGCCGAACGGCAGTACCTCAACGACCCCACCCTCACCCGGGCCGAAGTTCTCGACTCGCTCAAAAATGGCTGGGAGATGTCCTCCAAGGTGCTCACCGGCTGGGAACACGTCGGGCGTCAGGTGCTCTCGATCCATCCCGGCCTGGTGGAATCCATTCGCTTCTCCGGCTCTTCCAAGATCGTTCCCGAAGTGTTCAGGACCCTCCCGTACCTGAACCCCATGGTTGTGTTCTCCGAATCCCCCGTCCTGTCCAGCCACACCGACGGCCAGACCATGCGGCTGCTCGGCTTCATCTGCTACGGCAAAACGGCGATCCCCGAACGCCTCGTCGGCACCCACGACCCCGATGCGATTTGGATGTGCGCAGACCTCGTCATCGACGTCACCACTGAAGACGGCGGAACCGAAGTCGAATGCAACTACATCTCGTTCCCTGTGGAAGGGCCGGCATTCACCCTCAACGAGGCCGTCGACGGAGTCCTGTCACGGTTCTCGTGGACACACGGTGGGCAGGACAACAACGTCAAACACCGGTTCATGCGCGACGTCGTGAAACTCACCATCGGATCGATGATGTATCTCTGCTCCACCACACTCGAGGCCGAGAAAGTTCCCCGCAAGACCGTGCAGAAAAGCATGAATCCGATACCGCGCAAGCCGTTCTCGTTCTACCGGGTCGGCTGGAACATCGGCGCCGCGTTGTCGCGCGGCCGGGTCACCATCGAAACATCAGATCCGAGCCAGCAGGCCAAGCCCGGCTACGAGCAGGACCCGCAGCACCGCAAAGCGCACTTCAAAACGGTATGGACCGGCGCCGGCTCGACGACCCCGAAGACGGTGTTCGTGGCTCCCTACTGGACGAAAATTGAGCGTCTGGGCCTGCGCGGCGTAAACACAGCCAGGCGGGTTTCACTGGAATGACCGGTACGGAAATGCGGGCGGGTTTCCAACCGGCGTAACCGTTTCTGAATCCCACACACGTTCCGGCGCGCCGCGTGATGAAGATGACGACGATGTTCTCTACCGTGGAGACGCCACCACGGATATAGGAGAGCAGCATGGAAGTCTCGGAGCTACGCGGCTCGGCGCTGGCAGTGCACACGGACAGCGCATCGGCTCTTGAGGACGAAAAGTGGAAGGAACTGGCGCTGTGCGCCCAGACAGATCCTGAATCTTTCTTCCCAGAAAAAGGTGCGTCGGCGCGCGATGCAAAAACCATCTGTCAGAGCTGTGAAATTCGGGATCTCTGCTTGGACTACGCGTTGGCAAATGGTGAGAGCTTCGGTGTCTGGGGCGGCCTTTCCGAACGGGAACGCCATACTCTCAGTGGCACCCGCAACTGAACCAGCTGATCGCCGGCCAGCGGCAGTATGGCGTTTATTCGGCCCACTCAGGGCAGCGATGAAGCTTCCAGCGAATAGATAGTTGTCTGTCCGTACTGTCTCGACCTGTTCGGCGGAATCTGTAAATAGCTCCCGGCTTTGAAGTAGCACTCCTGGTAGTCGGTAGCCCAAGTCGCGGCCTGATTTCCGTTGTAGAACACCGTGATGAGACCCTCGGCCCTCCCGTTCAGCGCCAGACGCGGTCTACGGTTTCTCCAGCCCACTCGGCGAGTGCTTTCACATCGTCGTGCGCTTCGAAGCCGTACTCGGACGCGACCATGTCGAGCTGAGACATGAAGTCCTCATACGAAACCTGGGCGCCGGCAGCGAACGCGGTGATCGCCGGGCAGGGCCCGTCAGCGTAGGCAGCGGCGACGGCGCGCGCGTCTTTCGTCGAGAGCGCCACGATCAATCAACCCAGACTTTGATCTCGGAGCCCAACCCGGTGACGAACTGGAGCTCACGCAAGAACTTTTCGGCCACCACCTCGGCGATCTTCTCCGGAAGACTCCCCATCAGAGTCTGACCCTGCGCGCAGTGCGCGTAGTCCGGGTGGTTAATCGAATACCAGACGGTGCTGTTGTTCATCTTTTCCTTTCAGCTGTGCCAGGTTCCGCCGTCGGCGACGGCCTTCTGGAACTCCGCATACTCGTTGGCGTTGGACTCGTCGACCTGCCCGTCGCTACCACCGAACCCATATATCTCGTCGAATAGTGCCTCGGCGTGCTCACGTGTCTCGGCCTCAACGACAGCTACGAAACCGTCGGAGGATCGCTCGATCTGCCAGTGGCCCATGTGCGCGTTCCCTTCAGCTGTACCAGGGTGTGCGGTCTTCGGCGGCGTCACACTCAAACTCCGAGAACTCCGCGGCGGTGCTCTCCTCCACGTAGAGGTCGGCCGCGTAATCCGCGGCGAACTTGCGAGCGGCTTCTTCACGGGTGTCGGCTTCGATCACGGCGATGAGGCCGTCGGAGGCGCGCTCAACTTTCCAGAAAGCCACGGCGACTACACCTTCCGGGCGATCAGGTCGGCGAGCTTGTGTGCGTCAGCGGGGCTGAGCTTCAGCTCGGTCGCGGCGCCGCCAGAGGTGCGGTAGGCGCTCACCACCAGACCCGGACCGTGCGCTTCCACGTGCAGAATCCCGTCGCTGCTGCCGGCATCCTCGAAAGTTTCGAACCAGTCATCTTCACCGACGATGGGCATGGTTATTCACCTTCACAAGATCGTGCGGCCAATAAACGCCCGCGTGTTCGCTGGTGCCGAAGCGCACCTTGGGAAGTCCCGGATCGACGATCTCCATAACGACGCCGATGTTGCTCGGCTCGTCGACGATGTGGACGAAATCTCCGCACTTAAACATCGGCGCACTCGTCGATCGTGTACGTCCACGGGTCGCCGGCGGCGCGGAAGCGAACCACCCCGTCGAGCAGCATGCAGCTGACACCCGTGACGTCCGCGATCGACTCCCGGGCTCGAGCCATCAGGTCGTGGTTGTCGTCGCCTTTATGCCAGATTCCGGTGTCGCGACCGGTGCTGTCGAAGACGGTGATCATGCGCATGCGCGCAGTAGATACGAACGTGGGAAAAACACGTGGCCGAGGCGCGCCGACACTCGGTCGGCGGCGTTGTCACGTCCTCCTATCGAGCGTTCCGGATGCCCGCCCGATCGCGATTACTTGGGGTTGAGGATGTCGTCGGTGTCGGAATTCTCCACGACGGACCGCGCAACATCGGCCAGCCGCTGCGCAGTTCGGCGGGCATGCGCCCTCATGAGGGTGAACGCGCGCTCCATGTCAATCGAACCGCGCTCGGACAGCACCCCCTTCGCCTGCTCGATCACCACCCGGGACGTTAGGGCGGCTTGGAGCTGCTGGTTGATCGCATCGGCTTGAGCCACGGTCCGTTGATGCACGATCCCCACCGTGGCGACGTCGGCCAGTGCCTGACCGATAGAAACATCGGTTGGCGACATAGTTCCCACCTCGGTGCTGAAGAGGTTGAGTGCGCCGAACCTCGCGGTTCGCAGCCGGAGCGGCAGCGCCGATACCGACCGGTAGTGGTATTCGCCAGCTTGCTGCGCGAATGCCGGCCACCGCTCGGGATCCACGCGGAGGTCGTCGACCTGAACAACCTCACCGGTGCGGTAGGCCACCAGGCACGGTCCGATATCGGACTCGACCTGAAGCAGCTCCAGCAGCCGGGTCTCCTCGCTACTGGCGGCAAGAACCTGGAGCGAACCGTGAACGTCGCCGACGAGAAGTCCCGCGGCGGCGATGGGGAGTAGCTCCATTGCATTGTCGATGAGTTGCTGGGATAGCTCGACGGCGTCGTAGTCGTCAACAAGTGTTTCAGTGAGGTCAATGAACGCCCTCGCTAGTCGCGCGTAGTCCTCCACGGTCAGCCCTCCACTTTTCATGCGCCCCACAACCGTAGCGGGGATGCGGTTATTTGCGGTTCGAAGCTCATGTGGCTCCCGGAGTGTCCTGGTCGAGCCGGATCCGCCGGTCGATCACACCGCGCGCCACGTCCCGGAGCTGCTGGCGATTTCCGAACGCGAACGCCTGTAGGCGCACATAGGCCGACCGGGCGTCGATTCCGAGCTGCGCCATGATCACCCCCGTGGCCTGATGCACCTCACGGGTAGCCAGGGGCTGGTTCCACCATGGGCCGAGTGTTGCTGGCAGTTGATCATCCGGACCCAACGCGAGAAGCACCGCGGCGAGAAGTTCAGAGATGGATACCGCGGCGGCGAAATCCGACCCATCGAGGATTTCCCCCGCTGCGCAGTACAGATCCAGCACACCCACCCGGATGGTGCCCACCTGCATCGGAAACGCGTACATCGCCCCGAGGCCCGTGCCGACGAATTCCTGAACGAACAGCGGCCACCGGCCGGCGGCCTGGGCCAGACTCAACAGTGCGACCGGACCACCGGAAGCCACAGCGTCCACCCCGGGGCCTTCACCGAGGGTGACTTGGGTCCATTCCTGCTGTTCCGCCACCTGATCGGTGGCCGCCAGAACTTCCAACCCCACGCCGGCGACGCTGATCGCGATCGCCGCGTGCTGCACCGGGAGCGCCAGAACACAGGCCGCGCATAGCCGTGCCGGGCCGCTGGCGGAGCCGGGAACCTGCTCCACTGCCGCCAGGAATCGCGCCCGAGCGTCCTGCGGGTCATGGGTGTGCACCGCGCGATCACCCACAATCTGACGAAGTTGAATCACGCACTCAGGTCCGGAAAGTTGGCCGGCGGGCGCTGAGCGAGAAGTGTACGACAGCGATTGTCACGTCCTCTTATTTGGGGACTTAGAAACCCTTCTGAGCAGTGCCGTACGGCGGTTTACCACAGTCCCGACAGGGCAGAGGAGCGTCGTTCTCATCCATCTCGTTGTCGGCGCCACAATGGAGGCATTCCCACTCGGTATAGGTTCCGTCGGATTTCATCGTCGCCCTTTCTTGAATCCGTAGATGGTGGCGTCGCCCTGGAGTACAAACGAGCCCGCAGCGGTAGTGATGCGCCAGACGCTGGATCCCGGCGATTCGGGGCCGGCGGCTTCCACCGGGACTCCGGGGACGAACATTCCGTCGACGATGTCGCCGAGAACGTCGCCGGGGGCGATGTCGTCGACCGACGTCCATCCGTGTGACGCCATGCGGGTCTCCTCTATTTGCGGTTTCGTGTTCTCAGCGGGCGACGCCGTGCGCCGAGACCCGATGCTGCTCAGCTGCGCGACGGGCCTCGGCGGGATCGTCGTGGACTGAGCGTTGGACGCCGTCGATCCGCACGTCCCAGACCGTGCGGGCCGGTAGCGCGACTTCTTCTTCCTGGCCGTCTTCGTCCTCGACAAGGTCGGTTTCACCGGTGACGGTGCGTTTGGTGATGGTGAAGACGACCCCGTCGGGGTCGACGGCGGTGTCGCCGTCCCAGACCAGCGGATCCGGGATCACCAGGGCCGGGCGGGGGAAGCGGGGGATGTCGGGGAGCACGGGGTTTCCTCTCGTTTACGCAGATGCTTTGGCGCAGGCTCGGTGGGCGGACTGCAGCTGACCCAGCGGCGCGGTGCGGAACCAGACGCCGTCGGAGTCGATGGTCAGATGTGGCGAGCAGGTCCGTGCCGGCGCCACGCAGACGTATCCGCGGTGATGGTCGACGTCGGCGAACGCACCAACGATTTTCACCCGAACAGCCATGTTGGCCTCCCCTACAGCTGGGCGGCGAACCGCTTGATGAGCGCCGCCGTCTCCGGGCCGGTGCGCACGATGACCAGGTTTGAGCCGTCCTGGGCGTTGAGCACGAGCTGGCCTTCGGAGACGTAGAGGAACGCCACTCCGCGGCCGCCCTCGGCGTCGGTCAGTTCCAGGCAGTTCTCGCCCAGATACGGCGCAGCCATCAGTTACCGCTGTTCTCGTGGGACAGGCCCACCAGCTTCGGGTCGGCAGCCTCGAGGATTGTGATCTTGTAGGACCAGCCCAGGTCGGGGTCCTCACCGTGGCCGTCGCCGGTCCACTCCCAGAGGTAGTCCCACATCTCTTCGCCGTCACGGTGGCGGTACTTCCGCTCATCGGCGGGCAGATCACCGAGCAGGATGTAGGCCGGAACGTCAGCGTCGGGGATGTCGTACTCGAGGGTCGACTCGTGGCCGTCGGTGTAGCCGTTTTCCACGCGGATCTTCACTGCTGGCCTTCACTTCCGTAGATGGGTTCTGCGTAATGCCCGTGATGGGTGCGGTCGGGCACCATATCGCGGCCCAGGTGGACGAAGCTTCCGTACTCCGGGTCCTCAGCCACCGGCTCACCGCACACGGCGCAGTCGAAGACGCTGTCCGCGCGCATCAGCTGGTCCATCCGGTGTCCGGGCCCGGGATCCAGTTTCCGAACTGGTCGTAGCCACTGCAGCCGACACACGTCGGCGATCCGGGGCACCCCGGGTTGTGGAAGGTCTCGGGTCGGGCTTCACCACTGGGCAGCGTGCAGTTCGCGCAGGTCTGGTCAGCTCCCCAAGTGCCGGAACAGCGGGGGCAGACGTCAGGGTGCGGATTATCGGGCATCGGCCCAGCGGATCAGTATCTGTCCCAGCTCGCGGGCTCTGTCCGGTGGAATGTCGACGCTCACGCCCTCGTAGGACCAGGTGCAGCAGATCGCGCAGCGTCCGTCACCAGCGGTAACGATGAGCGTCGCGCGCTCGTCGTCCGGTGGGACGTAGGTGAACAGGTCCGACACAGCTCCAGCTCCATCCGGCGCAACGTCGGCGCCACCGGAACAGGGTGCAGCATCGGTGGCGCGACGTGGGTCTGGGGCGCGAGGCAGTGCAGGGGCCGTCCAGTTGAAAGTGGTGCGTGGGACGCTCCAGCGGATTCCGCAGCTCAATCGCGGCCAAGCGCGGTCACGGAGAAAATTCAGATACGCGAAGCGTATCTGAAACTTTACAGGTCGCAAATTTCCCGGATGAGTGTCGAATTCCGGCTGCCGGCCCGGCCCCGGAGCTCCGCGCCATCACTCCGGAGACCCCGACCGGACCGATCCGGGTCCGCCGCCCCGCTGTCACGGATCCGCGCCGCGGGGCTGATCCGCAAAAAGTTCAGATACGCTGCGCGTATCTGAAATTTTTCAAGTCACCCCCTAGAAACCCACGAAAACACAGCCTGATCTGCGGAAACGCTCGAATCTGGCACCGCCTGGCGCCAAAACCACCCGCCGGCGGCGAGAAATCTGAGAGAAAATTTGCGAGTTTTCTACCAGATTCACCCATTCGCGGTCGCGGAGCCCTCGTTCGCGGCTGGCATTCGCGGTCGCAAAAAGCACTATCACCGCTGATCAGAGGCACCGCGGTCTTCACGGTCACCGCGGTCACTATCTGAGGCACTGACTGACTCACCCACCCACTCCCTCTCAGCCAACCACTATATGTAGACACAAATAAATAAATATAAAAATTTTGTGCCGTTCGTTAACGCGCGCGAGGGGGTTAGCTGGGGGTGGTGGGTGGCAGGGGGAGTGTCTCAGATAGCGACCGCGCTGCTCGCGATGACCTCGGTGCGCTGAGCTGGCACTTTGACGTGTTTTTTCCGCGGTCGTGTCCGCGATTGGGTACTTGCCGACCGCGAAAAGTGGTGAAAATCGGTTCCGAACAGGGTAAATCGGTTACCGATCCCGGAAATCAGGGTTTTCCCGCACGTGGGCCGAGTTTGCTGAAGCACCGATCCCGGCGTGAAGCATCGCGCGTCCGCGCGGCCGGTCCCCCGGGGCCGCGCGGACGCCGAAATAGGCCCTCAGAGCGGCCTGGCGGCCTGCTGGCGGCTGAACTCCGGTAAATTCCACGTCCGACGAGCCCCGACGCGTCTAGAGCGCTCTGAGGGCCGTTTCCGCGTCTACGCTTCGGGGGCGCACCCGGACCCTCTCCACACGCCCGGGTCCGGGTGCGCGCCTCCCGACCTCGCCGGCCGGCTCCCCCAGCGGGCCCACCCCGCTTCGGCACCGACCCCAGCGGCGCCACCAACCTCTCCGTGACGGCGGCCACACATTGCCGCGCCGCGTACCGCGTCGCACTCCCCCGCGGTCGTACTCTCCGCCGCGAGCGGGCCGGACCACGTCCCCCCCCCTAAAACGCTCCGGCCCGCTCACCCAGGAAGGAGTGGGCAATGCGCAACCTCTACGACAGCGGGGTGTTCCCCCGGGCGGACGATGAGGAAGACATCGAGATCCTCACCGGATACTTCCGCAACAGGAAGACGAAGAAAGGCGTCCGCGAAGGCGGCAGTCTGACCATCAACCGCGCGGTGATCCGAGGCGGGCTGCAGCTGCCACCGCGGACCTGGCGCGTCGTGGAGACGGTGACCTACGACTTTGACGCCGAGGTCCCGCCCGCTCTCGCCGAGCTCGGGATGCAGGTGGCCGCCGGGGACCGCAAGGTCACCGAGCGCTGGCGCAAGTCCGTCATCGAATTCGCCATCGAACGTCTCGATGAGTCGGACTCCGAATCCGAGCCTGAGTCCGAGTACGCGTAATCGGAAAGAAGCCATTGTTTATTGCGTTTATTGCGTTTGTGTAGTGCGCGTCACACAAACTCTATAGGCTCCCGCAGTAGTTTGTGTGGCCCACCTAACAGCCCCCTATTGCGGGATAAATAGTATCCTTTTTAGCTTTGTTATGGCTGCTCAGAGTGCATTTATGCGCGAATATCGACCCAATAACGCCGGAGAATGTGTGGACGGGATCACCGTTTATCAATCCGCTGATTGGCGCGGCAATTTGTAAAATTGAGCGCGAATGCAAAACGCCCCACACCGATAGCAGAACCGGGGCCTTAGTTCGGGAGATCACTGTTATGGCTAAGCGCCGCAAGAAAACCACCACCACCACACCCTTCGTCCGGAGCGCGGTTGTCACCGTCGGTATGGGCGCGGCCCTGCTCGGCGGGACCGCCGTGGCGGCCGCCGATACCGGAACCGTCGGTGCCCCCAGCCCGTCGGGCTCGGCGAGCACCCAGAACACCCCGGCCGGCCGCGCGGTCAGCCGCGTCACCGACCGGGTGAACGCCGCGCGTTCCGCACTTGGTGCGGTCGCATCGGGTGGATCGCCCACGCCGCTGCCCAAGTTCCCGGTGAATCAGGCGCAGGTTCGTGCCCAGGTGCAAGCCGCGCTGGCTGGCACCCGGATCCCCAACCTGAACACCCTGGTCCCCTCGACCTGCAGCGGATCTGTCCCCCAGGTCCCGGCCACCGTCACGGTTCCGCCGCAGGTGCAGTCGCAGTTGCAGTCAGCGGTTGATCAGGCCCAGGCTGCGCTGGCCAACTCCCCGCGCCCGGTCACGCTCCCGGCCACCATCACGGTGCCGTCCAGCGTCACGATCCCCGCCGGGGCCCAGGCGCAGGCGCAGTCGCTGATCAACCAGGCCCAGGCTGCGTTCAGCCGCGGTCCGGTCTTCTCGACGCTTCCGGCGTCCGTGTCGACCTTCACGCTCATTCCAACCCCGGCGGCGTCGATTTCGCTCGCCAACCGTTTCGCCGCAGTAGCCACCACCACCACCACCACAAAGTCAGCTCCGGCTCCGGCCGCAGCGGCGTCGTCAACTGTTTCGGCCGCAGCGAAGTCAACTGCTCCGGCCGCCGCGGCGACCACTGCGTCCGGGGCCGGTCCGCTGGCTCTGTTCGGACTCCCCACACTGGCGCTGCCCAACCTGCAGCTGCCCACGCTGGCTTTGCCGGCGCTGGCGGTTCCGGGCTTCAGCCTCGGTGACGGGCCACTTTTTGGTCTCGTGGGTGATGGTTCTGCGAACAACCCCAACGGCGGGATCGTCTACGGCAACGGCTACTCCTACACCGCCAGCAGCTGCCCCACCGGGGCCTGCAACGGCGGCAACGGCGGCTTCATCGGCAACGGCGGCAACGGCTACAACGGCGGCAACGGTGGTAGCGCTGGAACATTTACCGGTGTCGCCGGTAGTGGCGGAAACGGTCTGTCTGCCGGTGTGGCCGGCGGCAACGGCGGCAACGCGGGCTCAGCCGGTAACGGTGGACGCGGCGGCGACGGTGGCGCTGGGGCCAAGGGCGGAAATGGCGGCAACGGTGGATCGCTGACCGGTAACGGTGGCGTCGGCGGCGCAGGAGGTTCCGGCGCCAACGGCGGCAACGGCGGTAACACCGTTGGTGTCGGAACCGGCGGTCGCGGCGGGCTCGGAGGCTTCGGCGGAGCTGGCGGTGTCGGCGGTACCGGTAACACCGGCGGACGCGGCGGCGACGGCGGATTCGGTGGTAACGGGGGTGACGGCGGCGTTGGATCCTCCGGCTCCGGCGGAGCTGGCGGTGACGGCGGCGACGGGGCGCTGACACGCGCCAACGGCGGCAACGGCGGTAACGGTGGTGCTGGATCCTCCGGAACTGGTCGCGGCGGCAACGGCGGTAACGGGCTGGATGCTTCCACTGCGAGCCCGAAGGCAGGTGCCGGCGGTCTTGGCGGCGACGGCAGCGTCGGTGGTGACGGCGGTAACGGCGGCAACGCCGCAGCATTTGCGCAGTCCGCAGGTGCAGGCGGTGACGGTGGTGCCGGCTCGGACGGTGCTGGCGGTCTGGGCGGTAACGGCGGGTCGCTGATTCTGACCACCGGAACCGGAACTGGATCGGGGGCTGCAGGTGGTCGCGGTGGCGATGGTGTCACCGGTGGTCGCGGCGGTAACGGTGGCGCGGCGCGCATCTCGAGCCCAACCGGATCTTCGACACTCACCGGCGGCGCGGGTGGAAAGGGCGGTGACGGAACCGATCTCAGCGGTGACGGCGGTGACGGTGGCGCGGCTGGGTTCTCTGGAACAGGCAATCCGTCCGGCAGTGTCAAGGCGATAGCGGGCGCTGGCGGTAGCGCCGGCGACAGCTCGGGCGACACCGGCAACGGCGGTAACGGCGGCGACGCGATCGGTCAGAACGCGGATGCGACCGCTGGCGCCGGCGGCGCGGGTGGGTCCTCGACCGGAGCTGGAACTGGAGGAAACGGGGGTAGCGGCGGTAACGCCACGTCCGCCACCGGTAGCTCGAACACCGTTCGTGGTGGTGCGGGCGGAGCCGGCGGCAAGTCCGTCGATGGTCTTGGTGGCTCGGGTGGTGCCGGTGGTAGCGGCAAGTTCACTCGCGACACCCTGTTCGCCCACGCTATCGGTGGCGCAGGCGGCAGCGGAGGTACCGGAGCCACCGGCGGCGGAAACGGTGGCGTCGG
>Ga0114967_10003469_pt1 | contig 12926 bp, 11 predicted proteins | sample M_130628_MF_Meta_FD_92639 | JGI IMG/M metagenome (GOLD analysis project Ga0114967, IMG submission 92639) | Freshwater microbial communities from Lake Montjoie, Canada to study carbon cycling - M_130628_MF_MetaG | ecosystem: Environmental > Aquatic > Freshwater > Lake | place: Lake Montjoie... | reverse complement strand
GTGGGCAGATCACCGTCGCTCATGACCACTGCCTGCCCGGTCTCCAGGTCGGTGGCCACTGCCCGAAAAGCCACAGGCAAGCGGTCGAAGTCTTGTACCAGCGCCACCGGGCGGGTCAATTCGCGCAGAAAGCGGCCCAGCTTTTGGCCTTGAATGAGGCCTCGTGGCAATACAAAAAAGCCCTTCTTGAGGCCCAGCGGCAACTGCACCAGAAAGTCCTGGTCCTCGCGCTTGCGCCGGAAACTCAGCTCCCGACGCGCAGGCCGGTCCCGGAAGGCGTCCTGCCAATCAACGCCGGTCAACGCAGTCTCGATCTGCGCACCGCTCAAGCCACTGGCATAGAGCCCGCCGACTACAGCACCCATGCTGGTACCAACGATGGCATCGACCGGAACGCGCAGCTCGTCCAGCACTTTGAGCACGCCGACGTGTGCTGCGCCGCGGGCTCCGCCTCCAGACAACACCAGTCCGACACGCGGCCGCGTGGGTGGAGCTACGGCATCGGTTTCGGCGGCAGCCACCTGCACCGCGCCCAAGCCGCAGCAGACGAACAGAAACCATAGCGCGATACGCATGCGGTGAAGGATACTTGAGCCCATGCCATCCCTGTTCGTCGTCCTGTCGCTGGTCTTTCAGGCCGCGCTCATCGTCCACTGCATCAAGACCGGTCGCAACCAGATCTGGATCTGGGTGCTGGCCCTGTTGTCTATGGCCGGCGTCATTGCCTATGTGGTGGCCGAGCTAATTCCCGATCTGCTGCGCAGTCGCACCACGCAGCGCACGGTCAGCGGCGTCAAAAAAGCCCTAGACCCTGAAGCCAACCTGCGCCGCTACGAGGGCGCAGCGCGACTGACCGGCAATGTCGACAGTCAGCAACGCTATGCCGACGAGCTGATCCGCCAGGGGCAAGCGGCGCAGGCCATCGAAGTCTGCCAGCAGGCGCTGCGCGGCCTGTATGAACACGATGCCGGTCTGCTGCTGACTCTGGCACGGGCGCAGTTCGAAGCTGGCCAGCCACTGGCGGCGCGCACCACACTGGACCTGCTGATTCAACACAACCCGCAGTTCAGATCGCCCGACGGTCATCTGCTGTATGCCCGTGCCTTAGAGGCCGAGGGCGACGATGCGCGCGCACTGGCCGAGCTCAAAGTGTTGGCCGGCTACTACCCGGGCGCCGAGGCCACCGTGCGTTACGCACAGCTGCTGACCCGGACAGGCGATGCTGAAACAGCGAAAACGGTGCTGCGTGAACTACTGGACCGCGCCCAGAACGGTCCTCAGCACTACCGTCGCACGCAAGCCGACTGGCTGGCTAAAGCCACCCAGCAGCTGGCCACCTTATAGGCGCGGCTTGCGGCGGCGTAGAACCGCCGGGATCTGCTGCGTGATGCAGTGGATGTTGCCGCCGCCCAGCAATATCTCGCGGCTTGGCACGCCGACCACCTGGCGATCTGGAAACACGCGCTGCAATACGGCCATGGCCGCGGCGTCGCTGCGCTGATCAAGCAGCGGCATGACCACACCGCCATTGGCGATATAAAAGTTGGCATATGACGCGGCCAGACGCTCACCGGCCTGACGGGCCTTAACGCCGTCGCGGGACTGCACCCCGGCCGCTTCGGCCTTGCTTAAGGTCAGAGTGCGCGGCTGAGGCAGCTTGTGCACTTTTAAACGGCGGCCACGTGCATCGCGGGCAGCCAGCAACCGCTCCAAGGCATCGTGCGACACACGCCACTGCGGGTCGCGGCGGTTATCGGTCCACGTCAGGCACACCTCACCGGGGCGCGCAAAGCATGCCAAGTTGTCGACGTGGCCGTCGGTTTCATCATTGATGACGCCCTCGCCCAACCAGATGACGGTGCTGACACCCAGGTAAGTGCGCAACTGCGTCTCGATATCTTCGCGGCTCAGATGCGGGTTGCGATTGGGGTTGAGCAGGCATTGTTCGGTGACCAGCACCGTGCCCTCACCGTCCACATGGACAGCACCCCCCTCCATGATCAGCGGCGCGCGATAGCGATCACAGGCTTCGATCTCCAGCACCTTGCGTGCGACCAGATCGTCTTTATCCCATGGGAAATAGAGTCCGCCGTTGAGGCCGCCCCAAGCATTAAAGGGCCAATCGATACCACGCACATCGCCGGCCGCATTGACCACACAGGTTGGACCGACATCGCGCATCCAGGCATCGTTGCTGCTGATCTCGAGCACACGCACCGCTTCGGGCAAAAGCGCGCGGGCAAACTCATATTGGTCCGCTGTCGCACCAACGCTAACCGGTTCAAAGCCGGCGATAGCCGTGGCCACCGCAGCAAAGGCTGTCTGCGCCGGCTGCGCTCCAGAGCGCCAGTTGTCGCGGCGTTCGGGCCAGAGCATCCAAGTGCCGGCATGGGGTTCGTATTCGGCCGGCATCCAATAGCCGTCCGCAGCGGGAGTCGAATTGATGAGACGCGTCATGCGTCCATGTTAACAGCGCTGTGTGTCAAACCAGACGCATCAACAGCGCATCGATATGGCAGAACTCGTCGCGCACCGCGGTAATGGCCGTGACCGCAATGCCCAGTTCTTCGGCCGCAGCCTCCACCACACCCGGGGTGGTGTAGCCGGCATAGAGTTGTTCTGCGGCCAGCAGATAAGACAGATAGACCGCACGCGCAGCCCGTCCGGGCGGCGTGACCGCCGGTGAATCTTCACCGCATTCGCGCCACGCCAGCAGCGGCTGAGAAACCGCCGGCGCCAAAGCCCAAGTCCGCACCAGACGCGGCAACAAGTGACGACCACGTTCGTTGAGCAACTCGCGCAGCGCAGCGCCACGCAGACGCGCGCCAGTCAGCGCCTCTGCATCGGCCAGCGCCGCGGTGAGCCAGACTTCACTGATGCGATGCAGCAAGGCGGCCGCCGTGACACAAGATTCATCTAAGCCCAGCACGCGTGACAGGACAGCCGCATTGCAAGCGGTGGCCACGGTCTCGCGCCACAGCCTACGCATCTCGGGTTCGCGACCGGGGGCTATAAACAAGCTATCGCGCAAAGTCAGCAAGCGACGCTGGCCAAAGGGAAGGTGCGCCAGTTGCTCTGCGCCACCGGCCAGATGTGCAACACATGCCTCAAGGCCACCGGGACGATCGGGTGGCGCGTGTTCAAGGCGAGCAGCCAATGCAGCCAGCACACTGACCGACTGCTGGTCGATCTCTTTGCGGCGGGGCGCGAACTGCAAAACGTTGTTTTGGGCCATGCGTCTAGTGTGCAGCCTCGGCTGTTACCGAGGCCGCCCCCCCTTTTGAACCGTGACCGGCGTCACAGTTTTGCCAAGGCTAACAAACAATTGAGTGCAACGCCTGAAGCACGTCAGCAATCAGATCATTGGCATCTTCAAGCCCCATGGACAGGCGCACTGTCTTGGTCGTCATGCCGCAGCGCACTTGCAGATCGGCAGGTAGATCAAAGCCACCGGCAAGAGACGGCGGCATGACCAGTGATTCGGCCGATCCCATGCTGGGTGCGATGGCGAACAGGCGTAACGCATCGGTAAAGCGATCGGCTGTATCGCTTACCAGATCAAAGCTAACCACCGTGCCGAAATGCTGTAGTTGCTGACGGGCCAGTACATGACGCGGATGCTGCGGCAAACCCGGGTAGTGCACGCAGGCCACAGCCGGATGCTCGCTGATCGCTTCGGCCAGCTGCTGCGCCGTGCGCGTTTGCGCCTCATAGCGCAACAGATAGGTCTTGAGACCGCGCTGCATCAAATAGGCCGCGTGCGGATCGAGCGTGCCACCAAACAGAGAAAAGTCGCGACGCACGGGGGCTAGCAACCCGGCATGGGCGATGACCGCACCACCCATGACATCGCCATGGCCGGATACATACTTGGTCAGGCTGTGCAAAAAATAGTCGACATCATATTGACCGTGTTGGTGCGGACCGGCCAACGTGTTGTCGAGTAGCGTCAAAGCGCCGTGCCTACGGGCCGCCGCTGTGATGCGCGCGATATCAGCGATGCGAGTGACCGGGTTGGTCGGGCTTTCAAACACCACCAAACGCGTAGGCGTCGAGGCCAACACCCGCTCGATATCTGCGTCGTCATAAATAGACAGCATCGTGTGCGTGACGCCATAGCGCGCCAAGGTGCGACGGACCAACGTACGCGTGGGCCCGTACAGCTCGCCGAAGCACAGCACATGATCACCCTGTTGCAGCAGTGAAAATAGGGTCTGCGCCATAGCACCGACCCCCGATGCACAGACCACGGCATCATCACGTCCCTGCATACGCGCCAGGGTTAACTCCAGTTGGCGCGTGGTCGGGTTGCTGCTGCGCGAATAGAAATAGCCGTCGCGACTTAAGCCTTCCCGCGTCGAAGCCACATCGGGATAAGCAAACTTGACCGACTGATAGATAGGTGAGACCAGCGGGCGATTGTTGGCGGCCGGCGTGGTGACGGGCGGATGACTGGTTTGCGTAGGAAGTTTCACGCCCTCAGCATAAACCTAGCGGACCGTATTTGCCGCAGACGGGTGCCTTAACTGTGATGGCCCACAAAGGCCAACAAGCGCGCGGCTCCCTCGCGCAGCGTCTCTTCGCGCTTGGCGAAGCACAGCCGCAGCAAACCCTGAGCCGGCCGGTCCTGATAAAACACAGACAACGGTATGGTGGCCACGCCGGCATCGGTCAGCAGAAGGTTGGCAGCGCCCACATCATCAAGCTGCGCCAACGCTGTGCACGCCGAGTAATCGACCAGCAGAAAAAAGCTGCCGGCCGACGGCAACACCCGTAGGCTCGAGCCCGCCAACAAACCGGCCAGCAGATCACGTCGTGACTGGAAAAAAGCCGGCAAAGCGCTGAAGGTATCGGGCCGCTCGGCGACAAAACGCGCAATGGCATGCTGCAAGGGCGTGGCAATGGTGAAGGTGTTGAACTGATGCACCTTGCGCAGTTCTTGAGTCAACTCTGGGGGGGCCACGGCATAGCCGACACGCAGGCCCGTGGCATGCAGGGCTTTGCCAAACGAATACACCGCCACCGAGCGGTCACGCAAACCCGGATGCGATAGCACGCTGTGATGGACTTGCCCATCGAACACAACGTGCTCATACACTTCATCGCTGAGCACGAGGATGTCGCGGCCCTCGAGCAACTGCGCCAAAGCTTCGAGGTCAGCGCGACTCATCACGGTGCAAGCCGGGTTATGCGGCGTGTTTATGATGATCAAACGCGTCCGCTCGGTCAGCGCTGCCCGCACCTGATCCCAGTCATAGCTGAATAAAGGCGGCTGCAAAGCCAGATGCACACAGCGTGCGCCGGCCAGGCGGACGGCCGGATCGTAAGAGTCATAGGCCGGATCAAAGACGATGACTTCATCGCCGGCGCCAACCAAAGCTTGGATGGCTGAAAACAAGGCCTCAGTGGCACCCAAGGTGATGGTGATCGACTGCGCCGGATCTACACCCAATCCGTATCGTGCCTCGAGACGTGAGGCGATGGACTCGAGCAACAGCGGTACACCCGGCATGGGGGCATATTGCACGTGACCCTCACGCATGGCATCGGCCACCAGTTCGCCCAGTCGCGCATCCAACGGATAGTCGGGGAAGCCTTGCCCCAGATTTATGGCCCCGAGCTCTGCTGCACGACGCGACATCACTGTGAAAATAGTGGTGCCCACATCGGGCAATTTGCTGCGTCGCGTCATCATGCTGCATCCCGTTGTGCGGCCAGCGCCGCACCGACGATACCCGCTTGACCGGTGAATTGCGCGGCGCGCACAGGTGCCCGGCAGCGCAGCCAAGGCTCAAAAAGTGGAAAGTTCTCGCTGACCGCGCCACCCAAAATAAATAGATCGGGCCAGAACAGCGCGTGCACGTGGGCCAGATAGGCATTGACTCGCTCTGCCCAGGCAGGCCAATCCAGTTGCTCTTCAGTGCGGACACGCGCGCTGGCGCGATGCTCGGCCTCATAGCCATCAAGTTGCAGATGACCCAGCTCGGTGTTGGGGATGAGCACGCCGTTATGAAACAGCGCCGAGCCTATGCCAGTACCAAAGGTCAGCAACATCACCACACCTTGTTGGCCCTGACCTGCCCCCCACTGCATTTCGGCCAAACCTGCGGCGTCTGCATCATTGACCAGTGAGACCGGACGCTGCAGGCGCTGCTGCACTGCCTGAGCCGCTGCAAAATCGATCCAGCCGGCATCGATGTTGGCGGCCGTGCGCGTAATGCCCTGTTGCACCACGCAAGGCATGGCCAGGCCGACGCGTTCGGTGGCCGGGAACTGCCCGGCCAAGGTGGCAAAACCTGCGATCAGTGCTGCAGGCGTGGCCGGATGCGGCGTATTCCAGCGGGACACTGGCGAACACAGCTGACCGCTGCTGATGTCGACCACAGCCGCTTTGACCGATGAACCACCGACATCGATTCCCAAATAGTGCTTTGCCATGTATTGCCGGGCCTGCACTTAATCGCCTGAAGCGGCCAGTTGCTGATCGCGCAACAAACGCTTTTGCTGCCGCTGTAATAAGAGCGCCGAGCCGACCACACCGAGGGCAACCACCAGCACCATCAGCGTGGCCAGTGCGTTGATGTCCGGCGTAACGCCCAACCGCACCTTAGAGAAGATAATCATCGGCAGCGTGGTGGAGCCCGGACCGGCCACGAACTGCGAGATGACCAGGTCATCCCAGGACAGTGTGAAGGACAGCAACCAGCCCGACAGGATGGCTGGAAAGATCAGCGGCAGCGTGATGCGCCGGAACACTGTCAGCGGCTTGGCGCCTAAGTCCATGGCCGCCTCTTCGAGGGCATCGTCAAAGCCGGACAAGCGTGACTGCACGATGACCGCCACATAGGACATCGAGAAGGTGATGTGCGCGATAGTGATGGTGGTGACACCACGACCGGCCGGCCAGCCTATCGCTTGCTCGAGCGCCACAAACAACAGCAACAAGGACAAGCCGGTGATGACCTCAGGCATGACCAAGGGTGCCGTGGTCAAAGCTGACAACAGCGTTCGGCCGCGAAACGCCCCGAAACGGGCCAGCACCAAACCCACCATAGTGCCCAGGACTGCTGCACCGGTTGCGTTGAGCACTGCGATGCGTAGCGACAATTCGGCGGCCTCGAGGATCTGCTGGTTTTGCAGTAGCGCGCTATACCACTTGAGCGTCGGTGAGTTTTCCGCATCCCAGACTGTGACGAGTCGGGAGTTGTTAAAGGAGAACGCCACCATGGCCAGAATGGGCACATAGAGAAAGGCAAAGCCAAAGGCTAAGGCCGTGGGTACCACCCAGGCTGTTCGTGAACGACTCACGACTCACCGGCTTGGTTACGCTGCTGTACGCGCTGGAACAACATAATGGGCAGCAGCAGGAACAACAGCATCAGGATGGCCACCGCGCTGGCAACCGGCCAGTCACGATTGGCAAAGAACTCGTCAGACAACACACGGCCGATCATCAACTGATCAGGCCGGCCGAGCAGCGACGGGATGACGTACTCTCCGACCACCGGGATGAACACCAACAGCGATCCGGCCACTATGCCTGGCAGCGACAGCGGCAGTGTCACACGCAAAAAAGCGGTGACCGGACGCGCGCCCAGATCTGCAGCAGCCTCCAACAGAGTGTTGTCGTGCTTTTCCAGGTTGGTATACAGCGGCAAAATCATGAACGGCAGATAGGAGTACACGATGCCGATGTAGAGCGAGAAGTCGGTTTGCATCATCTGTATGGGTGTGTCGATCAGCCCTAAAGACAGTAACGCATTGTTGATCAGGCCGTTGTTGCGCAGCAGTCCCATCCACGCATAAACGCGCAGCAGAAACGACGTCCAGAAAGGCAGCACCACCAGCATGAGCAGCAGATTGCGCGTTGCCGGTTGTGCCCGCGCAATGCCATAAGCCATCGGATAGCCCAGCAGCAGGCAGAACAGCGTCGCAATGGCTGCGACTTGCAGCGAGTACACGTATGAGCGGATGTATAACGAGTCGGTGAATAAGAAGGCGTAGTTATGCCAGTGCAGACGGATAGCCAACGCCTTATCCTGCACCCATTCGAACATCGGGGTGTACGGCGGGATGGCGACCTGCACCTGCGCCAGCGATATTTTAAAATCGATGATGAAGGGCGCGAGGAAAGACAGCAGCATCCAGCCCATGGGCACGGCGATGACCAAACCACGGCCCGGACGCCACTGTCGCAACCGGGCCAGCACGGTGCTCAACCGCTGCCCACCACGGGGCTTGAGGCATCCCAACTCAAGTACACCTCGTCATCCCATGTGAAGGTCTCGCCTGATTTGCGCGCCACGTTGGCCGCAGTCACGCGCACCTCGCGTCCATCGGGCAGCAGCACCACAAAGATAGACATATCGCCCATGTAGGCAATGTCTCTGATGACTCCGCGCGCCCAGTTGTCGGTGCTGTCGGGTTGTTGCCGTTCGAGTGTGATTTTCTCGGGCCGTATAGCCACCCACAGACTGGCGTCGGGCGCGGCGGACACGCCGTGGTCAACATAGATAGGCACTGGCAATTGCGAACAGGCCACGCGCACATAGTCGGACTCGTCCTCGACCAACTGCCCTTCGAACAGGTTTACCGAGCCGATGAAATCGGCCACGAAGCGCGTAGCCGGAAACTCGTAGATCTGATGTGGTGTGCCGATCTGCACAATTTTTCCGCGGTTCATGACGCCGATGCGCGAGGCGAGCGTCATAGCCTCTTCCTGATCGTGCGTGACCACCACGAAGGTGACTCCCAACTGCTCTTGGATGCTGATCAGCTCAAACTGAGTGTGTTCACGAAGCTTGCGATCCAGCGCGCCCAGAGGCTCATCGAGCAACAGCAACTTCGGGCGCTTGACCAGCGAACGCGCCAGCGCAACGCGCTGCCGCTGACCACCGGAGAGCTGATGCGGTTTGCGCAGCGCAAACTCGCCCATGCGCACAATGTCCAGAATGTCGGCCACCCGCGAGGCGATCTGCGCTTTGGGCAGACCCTCTTGCTGCAGACCGAAGGCCACATTGCCGAACACTGTCATATGCGGAAACAGCGCATAAGACTGGAACATCATATTGACCGGGCGCTCATAGGGCGCAATGCCAGCCATATCCTGCCCGTCTATGAACAGCTGTCCGGCGCTGGGCTGTTCAAAACCCGCCAACATGCGCAGCAAGGTGGTTTTGCCACACCCCGAACCACCTAACAGGCAGAAGATCTCGCCCTTGTAGATATCGAGCGAGACGTCATCGACTGCCGTGAAGTCACCGAAGCGCTTACTGACACCCGTAATGCGCACATAAGGCTCGAGCCCGGCATCACGCCAGGGCTCGGCTTTGGACCGTGCCGGACCCGACACTTACTTACCGGTACGGAAACGCGTCCACGTACGGTTGAGTTCACGGGTGAACTCCTGCGACCGTGCCAGATTGGGCGACATCTTGGCCTTCACCTCGGGTGTCGGATAGATGTTGGCATCGCCGGTGATGTCCTTGTCGATGTCATTAAAGGCCGCCGCATTGGGCGAGGCATAACGCACAAAGTTAGTGTTCTTGGCAGCGACTTCCTTGCTCATCAGGAAGTCGAGAAACTTGTGGGCGTTGCCCGGGTGTTGCGCATCGGCCGGTATAGCCAGCATGTCAAAGAACATGATGGCGCCTTCCTTGGCGATGTTGTACTGAATAGTGATGCCCTTGCCCGCCTTGCTCTTGGCCTGGCCCACATCCCCACTCCAGCCCATCGACAAGCAGATCTCGCCATTGGCCAGATCATCGAGATAGCCCGATGACTTGATCTCACGCACATAAGGGCGAATAGCCATCAACACCTTTTCTGCGGCGGCGAGGTCTTCAGCCTTCTCGCTCATCGGGTCACGACCCAAGTACAGCAGCACAGTGGCGATGACTTCATCGGGCGCATCGAGCACGGTGACGCCGCACTTCTTGAAGTTCTTGATGACCGCGGGGTCATAGAACATGGCAAAGCTGTCGACCGGCGCATTGGGCATGGCGGCTTTGATCTTATCGACGTTGTAGCCGATACCCGACGTGCCCCAGAAATAGGCCAGCGCGTGTTCGTTGCCGGCATCGTGCTTGGCGGTGATGGTCTGGATGTCTTTGTCCATGTTGCCCAGGTTGGCCAACTTGGACTTGTCGAGCTTCTGGAACACACCTGCCTGAATCTGCTTTTCGAGGAACGAAGCCGAGGGCACGACCACGTCATAGCCGCTCTTGCCCGACAGCAGCTTGGTCTGCAAGAGCTCGTTGCTATCGAATGTGTCGTAGTTGACCTTGATGCCGGTTTCTTTGCTGAACTGCTCGATCAACGTGGGTTCGATGTAATCGACCCAGTTATAGACGTTGAGCACAGCCTCTTCGGCAGGCGGCCCAGCATCGGCAGCAGGCTTATCGGCCGGCTTGTTGCCACAGGCGGCGACCAGCGCAGCTAATGAAATGGCACAGAGCAGACGCAAAGAGCGGGACATGGCAGGGTTCCTTGAATGAGAAAGAGTGAGTCGGGTCAGCAGCCGTTATAACCCAGCGGGGTGCGGTTCAAAAGATGCCGGAGCGCAATTGCTCGTGCGTTTGGTCCAGCGTACGCCAAGCCTTGGCGATCAATTCGTCAATTTGAGCCGGAGTGATGACCAGCGGCGGCGCGATGATCATCGTGTCGGCCGTAGCCCGCATAACCAGTCCATTGGCGATGGCATTGTCACGGCAGCGCTCGCCGACTTTGCCACGCGGCTCAAACCACTGCCGAGGCTCTTTACTGCGCACCAGTTCCAGCGCGCCTAGCAGCCCCACGCCGCGTGCCTGCCCCACCAGCGGGTGCGCAGCCAGCTCGGCCCAACGCGTCTGCAGATAGGGCGCTGCCACCTCGCGCACATGATCGACGACGCGCTCACGCTGCAGGATGCGCAGGTTTTCCAGCGCCACGGCACAACAGACCGGGTGGCCGGAATAGGTATAGCCGTGGGCGAAGTCGCCGCCCTTGTCGATGAGCGTGGCCGCCACCCGGTCGCCGACCATCACGCCGCCTATGGGCAGATAACCCGAAGAGAGCGCCTTGGCTATGGTCATCAAGTCAGGCCGCGTGCCGTAGTGCTGGCAACCAAACCACTGACCGGTGCGGCCAAAACCGCAGATGACCTCATCGGACACCAGCAGGATGCCGTAGCGGTCGCAGATGCGCTGTATCTCGGGCCAATAGCTGTCGGGTGGAATGATGACCCCGCCTGCCCCTTGCACCGGCTCGCCGATAAAGGCCGCGACATGCTCGGGGCCCAACTCCAGAATACGCGTCTCCAGTTCACGCGCGGCTGCCAAGCCGAAGTCGTGATCACTCAAACTGCCAGCCCGCTCGAAAGCATAGGGCTGACCGATATGCGCTACGCCAGGTTGCGGCAGCAGGCCCTGCTCGTGCATGAAGGCCATGCCACCCAGACTGGCTCCGGCGATGCTGCTGCCGTGATAACCGTTGGTGCGTCCAATGATGATGTTGCGCTGCGGCTGGCCTTCCAGCTGCCAATAGCGACGCACCAGACGCATGGCGGTATCGACCGATTCACTGCCCGAACCGGTGAAAAACACCCGGCTGAATTGCGGTGGCGTGATCTTGGCCAGCTCCGCAGCCAGCTCTATGGCCGGCGTCGTGGTGCACTGAAAAAAGCTGTTGTAGTAGGGCAGCTGGTCCATTTGCCGGGCCGCCGCTTCAGACAACTCGCGTCGTCCATAGCCCAGTGCCACGCACCACAGGCCCGACATGCCGTCGAGCAACTGCCGGCCATCGGCCTCATATAGATAGACGCCCTCGGCACGGGTGATGAGTCGCGTGCCGCGCTCGGCCAATTGCCGGGTATTACTGAACGGATGCAGCAGATGCGCTGCATCTAAGGTTTGCCACTGTGCGGGAGTGCGGTTTTGGTCCATCACACATTCAGCAACAGATGCTCACGCTCCCAGGAGCTGATCACCTGCAGGAACACTTCGTACTCGGACTCTTTGACGATGGTAAAGGCTGCGACAAAGGGCTCGCCCAGCAGTTCAACCAGGGCATCGCAGGCTTTGAGTTGCCGCAAGGCGTCATCGAGTGAACGCGGCAGCGAGAACGGCAGGTCATGGGCCGAGCCGCTGATCGGCTCGGTGGGTTGCAGCTCTTCGATCATGCCCAGATAACCGCAAGCCAGCGATGCTGCGATAGCCAGATAGGGGTTGGCATCGGCACCACCCACGCGGTTCTCGACACGCCGCGACTCGGGCGATGACATGGGTACGCGCAGACCGGCGGTGCGATTGTCATAGCCCCACTGCACGTTGATGGGTGCCAACTGGTGACGCGTCATACGGCGATAGCTGTTTACGTTCGGTGCGAACAGCGACATGGCCGCCGGCAGATATTTTTGCAGGCCTGCGATGTGCGCAAAAAACAGCTGCGAGGGCGTGCCATCTTTGTCGCTGAAGATGTTCTGGCCGGTCTTGCGATCGACGATGCTCTGGTGGATGTGCATGGCACTGCCCGGCTCACGCGCATGCGGCTTGGCCATGAAGGTGGTGTACATCTTGTGCTTGAGCGCTGCCTCGCGGGCGGTGCGCTTGAACAAAAACGCCTGATCAGCCAGGTCCAGCGCATTACCGTGCAGCAGGTTGATCTCCATCTGCGCCGGGCCGTCTTCGTGGATCAGCGTATCGATCTCGATGTCCTGCTTTTCGCAGAAGTCATAGATGTCATCGAACAACGGATCGAACTCATTGACCGCCGCGATGCTATAGCTCTGCCGACCGGGCTCGGCGCGACCCGAGCGCCCGACGGGCGGCTTGAGCGGATAGTCGGCATCGATGTTGGGTTCGATCAGATAGAACTCGAGCTCGGGGGCCACTACAGGGTCCCAGCCGCGCTGGGCATACAACTCGAGCACGTGACGCAGCACATGACGT
>Ga0114967_10003465_pt1 | contig 12929 bp, 10 predicted proteins | sample M_130628_MF_Meta_FD_92639 | JGI IMG/M metagenome (GOLD analysis project Ga0114967, IMG submission 92639) | Freshwater microbial communities from Lake Montjoie, Canada to study carbon cycling - M_130628_MF_MetaG | ecosystem: Environmental > Aquatic > Freshwater > Lake | place: Lake Montjoie... | reverse complement strand
GGATAAGTTGGTTTTGATAAATCAACAATTTTGATTCATCCCTATTGGCTGAAGGGGCCATGGCTATGGATTCTATGGGAAGGGAATAGTTATATTCCTCCATTTTTATTTGCTCTAGCATCTGCAAACTATTTTCGCTATTCACAGCTTATACACAGGTTATTAACAGAATAACTATCTATACGCACATAAAATGCAACATATTCTCTTGAAACCCTTTGCCAAAGCGTATTGTAGCTGTGGATAAATATAGAATCTTCAATTGATGTATAAAAGTGGGAAATTGTGTTAATTTGTGTCATTATATGTTTATTTCTTACTAAATCAATATAGATGATCGGCTTTTTAGGTGAATATGAGGCTACCCTCGACAGCAAAGGTAGGTTTCTTCTTCCGGCGGGCATAAAAAAACAGCTGCCTGAGGGAGTGCAACCTATTTTGGTGGTGAACAGGGGATTTGAAAAATGCCTTACTGTTTACCCGATTCAGAGCTGGACTCCGATTTATGAAAAAATAAGCGCCTTAAATGACTTCGATCCTAAAGTAAGGGAATTTAGAAGGCATTTTCTAAATGGGGCAATGCAAATAGAGCTCGATACCGCTGGAAGAATTTTGCTTCCAAAAAATTTGATGGAGCATGCAGGGTTGGAGAAAGACATTGTGTTGGTATCGGCGGTAAACAAATTGGAAATATGGGATAAAAATAAGTATCAGCAGTTCTTTGAAACTTTTTCACCTGAAGCCTTCAGCACACTTGCTGCTGAAGTAATGGCAAAAAAAGATCAGCCTTGAGTAAATAACAATAATTATGCCGGGAATTGATGAACAGGAGGTATTAGGCAACAGCGGTAATGACTCCTATCATATTCCGGTCTTATTAAATGAAAGTGTAGATGCACTGAACATTAATCCTTCTGGGATTTATGTTGATTGTACGTTTGGTGGCGGAGGACATTCTATAGCAGTTCTCTCTAAATTAAACAAGGATGGCCGTTTGTATGCTTTTGATCAGGATGAGGACGCTAGGGCGAATGTACCTGCTGATGATCGTTTGGTTTTTATTCCACATAATTTTCGCCATCTTTCCCGCTTCCTTCGTTTACATAAAATCAATCAAGTTGATGGAATCCTAGCAGATCTTGGCGTCAGCAGTCATCAATTCAATGAGCCATCCAGAGGCTTTTCCATTCGATTTGATGCTCCATTGGATATGCGAATGGATAAAAATGGAGAGAAGACTGCTGCTGATCTTTTACGTCATAATTCTGCAGAAGCACTTCAATTGATCCTTCAAGAATTTGGGGAGGTTACCAATGCAAAAACAGTTTCGTTGTTGTTGACTGATTTTACAAAGCATGGTCCAATAAATACCATTAATGAATTGAAGGCCGTGCTCGCTCCTGTAGTGAAGGGAAATCCAAATAAATATTTCGCACAAGTATTTCAAGCATTGAGAATGGCTGTTAATGAAGAGACTGAGTCGTTGAGTGATTTACTCAATCAAGCTGCTTCATTAGTAAAGCCCGGAGGAAGAATTGTAGTGATTACATTTCATAGTATAGAGGATCGAATTGTCAAAAATTACTTGAGGCATGGGAATCAGCTTCTTTTAGAAAAAGATCCAATCTATGGAACACTGTCCCCTTCACCTTTTGAGCTTGTGAATAAAAAACCCATAGAGCCTTCAGTTGAAGAAGTTAAACGTAATCCGAGATCTCGCAGTGCTAGATTAAGAGTGGCAGTTAAAAAGTAGTAGATAGAATTTAGTTGTATTTCGAATAAGGTTAGGTGAAACGAGTTTTAATATGAGTGAAACAAAGAAGGTAAACGAATTGCCGCTAAAGGAAGGGAGGAAAAGTTTAATCAGCCAGCAGATGTTGGTTCAGAATATACCCTTTTTCCTTTTTCTCTCCGTTTTGGCTGTTATGTATATCTATAACGGACATCATGCTGAGAAGGCCATAAAAGATATAAATAGAACATCTCGAGAACTAAAAGAATTGCAATACGAATATAAAATGAAACGAAGTGAGTGGATGTTTAGTACAAAGCAATCAGAAGTAGTTAAGTCAGTAGAGGGGTATGGGATTAAAGAAATTCTTGAGCCACCAATTAATTTGTCCGATTTAAACCGTAATACGAAATAAGCAATTTGGAAACGAGGAAAGACATATTATGGAGAAGTTATTTAGTGTTTATAGGAATGCTCCTATTTGGCTTATTTATTTTAGCCAAGGCTTTGTATATACAACGTGTTGAAGGAAATTATTGGAAAGGGCTAAGTGATTCACTTCATCTTGAATACCGTGAAATGGATGCAGAGCGCGGTTCAATATTTAGCGAAGATGGTAGGATGCTGAGCAGCTCAATTCCTTTTTTTGATATCTATCTGGATTTTGGTGCAGATGGAATTCAAGAAAAAGATGGTGCTCGGTTTAAGCAGCATGTAGATAGTTTATCTATACAACTTTCAAGTATTCTGGCTGATAGACCTGCGGCTTCTTATAAGAGAGAGTTAGTTTCTGTATTCAATAGTAGAGATCGATATCACTTATTGAAAAAGAATATTGATTTTAGTCAATACACTCAATTGCGGAGTACATCTTTTATAAAAAAGAATAAAAATAAAAATGGATTCATTTTTATTGAAAAAGAAAAACGGCTTACGCCTTTTGGATTATTAGCTAATAGAACGATTGGGTTATCTCGAGAATATCTTGACTCTTCCGGAAATATCGTGAGCAAAAATGTTGGCCTCGAGAAAACCTACGATAGCTTATTAAAGGGTACAACAGGGAAGAGATTAGTTCGTCGAATTTCTGGAGGTGGTTTTGTTCCTGTTGCTGGTTCAGAAATAGAGCCTGAAAACGGGAAGGATATTATTACAACAATAGACATCAACATCCAAGATGTTGCAGAACAGGCTCTCTTAAAGATGTTAGTAGAAAATGAGTGTCAGAATGGTACCTGTATAGTAATGGAGGTTAAAACAGGAAAGATTAAAGCCATTGCTAACCTCGGTAGGGTTAGTGATGGTAGTTATTCCGAAAATATGAATTATGCCATTACGCGATCTGAACCTGGATCGACATTCAAGTTGATGACGATGATTGCAGTTTTGGAAGATCAGTATGCAACGCTATCTCAGCATATTAATATTGAAGGTGGTAAGTGGGACGTAGGAGGAAGAACGGTTTGGGATAGTGAACGGCATAATCGAACGGATGTGACTATTCAGCAGGCATTTGAATTAAGCTCTAATGTTGGTATGGCTAAATTAGCTATGACCTATTACTCAAGAAACCCACAAAAATACATCGACCACCTAAAGCGACTTCACTTAACTGGACGCTCTGGCATTGATTTGCAAGGGGAGTCTTTCCCCTTAATTCCAGATCCCAAGCGAAGTGATTGGAGTGCCGTCACGCTTCCTTGGATGAGCTTTGGATATAACATAGCTGTTAGCCCACTTCAAACTCTTATGGTATACAATGCAGTTGCAAATCAGGGTAGGATGATGCGTCCTTATTTAGTGAATGCAGTTACAGAAGATGGAAAGGTAGTTCAGGAATTCAAGCCTGTTGTATTAGATGATTCTATTTTTAGTGAAACTACGTTGAAGCAATTGAAGATTTGTTTAGAAGGTGTTGTTACCAATGGAACAGGAAAAAGTTTACTCAACCCTTTTTATACTCTTGCTGGAAAGACCGGTACAGCCCAGGTTGCTAATGGGAATAAAGGATATTCGGATCACACATATCAATCGTCTTTTGCTGGATATTTTCCCGCAGAGAATCCCAAATACTCCTGTATAGTAGTCATAAAAAATAAGCCACATGCAGCAAAATATTATGGAGCGCAGATAGCTGGTCCGGTTTTCAAGGAGATTGCCAATAAATTGTTTACAGTTGATCCAGACTTGTATGCAAGCTATCGCCATCCACAATTCAAAGACACTTCTGAGTCGGTTTGGAATGGTGCAAAAAAAGATTTTGAAAACATTGCTAAAAATTTTCAAACCAAGATAAAGGACACAACGAGTAAAGGTGAATTGAGTAGCATGACCTCAAAGAATAGTGCGTTTGTTGGAAATAGTTGGAGGGCTCAATCTGAAGTGATGCCAGATCTAAAAGGATTTGGATTAAAGGATGCGCTTGAAATATTAGAAAAACAACAACTACAGGTTGTTGCAAGTGGGAAAGGTAAGGTTATAGGGCAATCGATTTTAGCAGGTTCACCTATTCAAAAGGGACAAACTATTTATTTAACCCTTGGAACAACTATAAATTAACAATGCCTCTATTACAAGATATATTATATAAGGTTAGAATTAAATCCGTTTTGGGTAATACTAATATACAGATATCAGATGTTCAGATTGATTCTAGGCGAATTCAATCTAATTCATGCTTTATTGCTGTTAAAGGAGTAGCTGCAGACGGGCATGAATTTATCGAAAATGCAATATCGAATGGAGCAATCGCCGTTGTTTGCGAAGAACTGCCGTTAAATAAAGTAGATGGCATCACCTATGTTCAAACCTATGACGCTGCACATGCCTCTGGTATCATCGCACATGCTTTCTATGGTGAGCCTTCTAATCGTTTGAAGTTAATTGGAGTAACAGGAACCAATGGCAAGACAACAATTGCTACGTTACTTCATAAATTGTTTATGGCATTAGATGTAAAGAGTGCATTGATTTCAACTGTTGCAAATCAAATTGGCGAAGTTATAATCCCTGCAACACACACTACTCCTGATGCGATAAGCTTGAATGCATTGCTTAAGAAAATCGTTGACGCTGGTTGTCGCTATGCATTCATTGAAGTAAGCAGTCATGCTATTCATCAGCAACGTATAGCCGGACTTCATTTCACCGGAGCAATTTTCAGCAATATCACTCATGATCATTTAGACTATCATAAAACATTTGATGAATATATACGTGTAAAAAAATCATTCTTCGATAAGCTTCCTGCAGATGCTTTTGCAATTTCTAATATGGATGATAAGAATGGCCCAATTATGTTGCAAAATACCATTGCGGATAAATTCTATTATAGTCTTCGTTCTGTTGCAGATTTTAAGGGTAGAATTATAGATAATAATCTTTCTGGATTACAAATGTTGGTTAATGAACAAGAAGTGCATTTTAGATTGATTGGTGAGTTCAATGCATATAATTTATTAGCTGTTTATGCAGCGGCTATTTGTTTAGGAGAAGATAGGCAAGATGTATTAACTGTGTTGAGTGATTTAACTGGTGCTGAGGGCCGATTTGATTATATGCTCTCCCCTAAGGAAAATATCATCGGTATTATTGATTACGCACATACTCCAGATGCATTATTGAATGTGCTTTCTACTATTAAGAAACTTCAGCACGGCGGATCCAGTATAATTACCGTTGTCGGCTGTGGTGGTGATAGAGACAAATCAAAAAGAAAGTTCATGGGTAGTGCGGCTGTAGAGTTTAGCACTAAGGCAATATTTACTTCTGATAATCCACGTAGTGAAGATCCAACAACTATTCTAGAGAATATGGCCGAAGGATTAGATGTTAGTGTCAGAAAGAAATATTTATCCATTGTAGATCGAAGAGAAGCAATTAGAACTGCAGTCATGTTGGCAAAAGCTGAAGATATTATTTTGATTGCAGGTAAAGGACATGAAAAGTACCAAGAAATCAATGGAAATAAATTTCCATTTGACGATAAGCAAGTATTAAGCGAAATATTTAAAGAATTAGAAAAATAAAAAGAAACTATGCTCTATCATTTGTTTGAATGGTTTCAAAAGGTTGATATTAGATTCCCTGGTATTGGACTGTTTCAGTTTATTACATTCAGGGCGCTATTAGCCATTTTGCTATCACTTTTTATAACAATGGTTTTTGGTAAGCGAGTCATTTTGTTTCTGCAAAATAAGCAAGTAGGGGAAAGTGTAAGAGAACTTGGTTTACAAGGTGAAGAAAATAAAAAAGGTACGCCCACCATGGGAGGATTTATTATTCTGCTTGGAATTTTAATTCCCACACTGCTATTTGCCAACTTAGATAAAGTATATATTAAGTTATTGCTATTGAGTACTGTATGGTTAGGTATAATTGGTTTCATTGATGATTATTTAAAACTCCGTGCAAAAAAAATATCACAAGAATTAGGAATTCAATATCGAAAGGGTGATAAAGATGGCCTTGCCGGCTGGTTCAAAGTATTAGGACAAGTTGGATTAGGGATTATAATTTCAGCAACACTTCTTCTAAACGAGAATACAAAAGTAATGCGGGAGTATAAGGGGACCGTAAAACCTGAGGGGTCTATTTCAGTGAAATATCAAGGAGGGGTTAGGTATTTCGTGAAGGCAAATGAACCAATTACAACTATCCCATTTATTAAAAACCATGAATTCAATTATGCGAAGTTGCTACCTGCATCTCTTCGTTCTTATGGTTGGATGCTCTATATGTTAGTCATCATTTTTATTGTTACTGCTGTGTCGAATGGAGCAAACATTACAGATGGACTAGATGGATTGGCTACAGGTGTTTCTGCAATCATTGGTGTGTGCTTAGCTCTTTTTGCTTATGCAAGCGGCAACCTTTTACTGGCTGATTACCTAAACATAATGTATATCCCTAATCTAGGGGAAGTTTCCATTTTTATTGCTGCATTAATTGGGGCATGCATCGGGTTTCTATGGTATAATACTTTTCCAGCTCAAGTTTTTATGGGAGATACAGGGAGCCTAGCCTTAGGAGGAATTATTGCTTCAATTGCAATCATGGTTAGAAAGGAATTGATGATACCCATTTTCTGTGCAGTGTTCCTGATGGAAAGTGTAAGTGTAATGATTCAGGTAGGATATTTCAAGTATACGAAAAGAAAATATGGTCAAGGTCGCAGGGTTTTTCTGATGAGCCCGTTGCATCATCATTATCAAAAGAAGGGATATCATGAAAGTAAGATAGCTGTGCGTTTTTGGATTGTAACATTGTTATTTGTAGTAGTGGCTATTTTATCATTAAAAATTAGATAATTAGTAGGATTAATTAAACCATAATAAGTGTTGAAAAAGAGGATAGTAATTCTGGGTGGGGGAGAGAGCGGTGTAGGTGCTGCCTTGCTTTGCAAGCAGCAGGGGTATGATGTTTTCCTTAGTGATGGCGGCATCTTGAAAGATATATACAGGAATGAGCTTATTGAAAATGATATTGCATTTGAGGATGGTTTACATACTGAAGCGAATATTTTAAATGCTGATGAAGTTTTGAAAAGTCCGGGCATTCCAAATACAAATAAGTTAGTTCAAGAAATCAGAAAGAGAAATATTCCCATTATTAGTGAAATGGAATTGGCTTATCGTTATAAAGGAGAGAGTAAAATTATAGGAATAACAGGAAGTAATGGAAAAACAACCACTACTTCATTGATTTATCATATTTGTAAATCTGGTGGATTGAATTGTGCATTGGTTGGAAATATTGGCATCTCCATAACAAAGCAAATCGCATTAGATCCTAAACCATTATATGTAGTAGAAATAAGTAGTTTCCAATTAGACGACATCTTTTCCTTCAGGCCTGATGTGGCGGTACTAACTAATATTACAGAGGATCATCTAGATAGATATGACCATAATTTCGAAAAGTATATAGCATCAAAATTCAATATTGTAAAGAACCAAACTGAGCAAGACTTTTTTATTTACAATGCCGACGATCCTGTTACTGTTAAATATCTTAACCAATATCCATTTCATTCTAAACCACTTCCAATTAGTATGCAAAAAGAACAACCTAAAGGAGCCTTTATAACCAATGGAATAATGAAGCTAAAGCATGGAGAAGGCCTTTCTATGAGTATCTATGATTTTGCTCTTAAAGGGAAGCATAATCAGTACAATACTATGGCAGCAGCCGTGGCCTCTTCACTTGTTGGGATTCGAAAAGATCGAATCAGGGATGCTGTTTCATCATTTGAAAGTTTGGCCCATAGAATGGAAAAAGTAGCAACAGTAAGAGGAATTGATTTTATCAATGACTCAAAAGCTACTAATGTTAATAGTACCTGGTTTGCATTAGAGAGTATGGAAAAACCGGTCACGATAATTCTTGGTGGTGTAGATAAGGGGAATGATTATGAATTATTGAAGGATATGGTTCAAGAGAAAGTAAAAACTATTGTTTGCATGGGTATAGATAATGCAAAAATTCATACGGCTTTTGAGGGGGTAGTTAAAAATATCGTGGATGCAGGAAGTGCAGAAGAAGCTGTAAGGAAGGCGTATGCTCTATCTGAAAAGGGTGACGTGGTATTGTTGAGCCCAGCGTGTGCGAGTTTTGATCTGTTTAAAAATTATGAAGATCGTGGTGATCAATTTAAAAAAGCTGTAAAAGAATTATAGTCAGTTAAATGCAAAAGGAAAATATACATATGAAGCAATATTCTTTGGGGAGCATTACTAGCCGAACACTTGGAGACAAAGTTGTTTGGGCTATAGTAGTATTGCTTACTATGATGAGCTTATTAGTTGTTTATAGTAGTACAGGTACTTTGGCATATAAACTATCAAAAAGTACAGAGTCTTATCTATTTAAGCAATTTGCATTTATCGCTATTGGTGTGGTCATTATATATTTTGCTCACCTGGTTAATTATTCTATTTACTCAAAAGTTGCACAAATATTATTTATTGCTTCTATTCCTCTACTTATTTATACACTTTTCTTCGGTACTAATTTGAATGAGGCAAACAGATGGATCAGGCTGCCTATCATAAATCTCACATTTCAAACTTCTGATCTAGCTAAGCTCGCTTTGTTTATGTATTTAAGCAGGCAGTTGAGTAAACGGCAAGAAGTCATTAAGGATTTTAAAAAAGGATTTCTACCACTAATAATACCTGTCTTTGTTATATGTGGTTTAATCGCCCCTGCCAATCTATCAACTGCTTTGCTTACAGGAGCTACTAGTTTGATCTTATTGTTTATTGGACGGGTTAGCTTAAAACATATTGGATTAGTGATATTGATTGCAGCAATTCCTGTTTCTTTTCTTATTGGATTTGCGAAAATGTATTACAATGAGGCGGAAGGGCATGCAGATACTATGCCTAGTATCCTAAGAAAAGGTAGGGTAGAGACATGGATTAAGCGTGTTCAAAGTTTTATGTATGCTAATAAGGAAGAGTCATCATATCAGGTACAACAAGCAAAAATTGCGATAGCAAAAGGTAGTTGGGCTGGCTTAGGCCCCGGAAATAGTGAGGCCAGAAATTTCCTCCCACATCCATATTCAGATTTTATTTATTCAATCATTATCGAGGAGTATGGTTTTGTTGGAGGAGTAGCTGTTTTGTTAATTTATTTATTGTTCTTGTATCGATGTATTCGAATCATGAAAAAATGTCCATATGCCTTCGGCGCATTTCTGTCTCTTGGTTTGAGTTTCACACTTGTTATTCAGGGAATGGCGAACATGGCAGTTAATGTTAATCTCTTTCCAGTAACAGGTGTAACACTTCCACTAATAAGCATGGGAGGCAGTTCATTTTTGTTCACTTGTCTTGCCATTGGAATTATACTGAGCGTTGCTCGAAATATAGAACTACGTGAAGAAAAGCCTGTATCACAAAAACAACCAGATAGTGAAGTAGTATGAAATTGAAAAGAATCATCATAGCAGGAGGTGGAACAGGGGGGCATATTTTCCCTGCCATAGCTGTTGCAAAAGCATTGCAACGGATTAATCCAGCTATTGAAATACTTTTTATCGGGGCTAAAGGGAAAATGGAAATGGAAAAAGTTCCACAAGCTGGATTTAATATTGAAGGTCTTGATATTACTGGATTTAATAGATCTAAAATCTGGAAGAATTGGAGCCTACCTTTTAAACTAATTAGAAGTTTCATTCAAGTGAAAAATATTTTTAACACATTTAGTCCTGATGCTGTATTTGGAGTTGGAGGGTATTCTAGCTTTCCTGTATTGAAATACGCTCAACGAAAAGGGATACCATCATTCTTGCATGAGTCTAACTCAATTGCTGGAAAGTCAAATATTATGCTTGGTAAAAAAGCTGATCTAGTAATGGTTGCACAAGCAGAGCTAAATAAGTATTTTCCTCAAGAAAAAATATTTATTTCTGGAAATCCAATTCGTAGTGAAATTGCTCATTCAACTGTCTTGAGAGAAGAAGCTATCGAGTTTTTTGGTTTGAAAAGAGACAAGCTTACCATCTTAGTTGTTGGAGGAAGTTTGGGAGCGAAAAGCATCAACACCGCATTTGCAAAAGGGATAGATAAAATATTAAACGCCAATCTTCAACTGATTTGGCAAACGGGTAAAGGGTCATTAGACATCATCGATGACTCCTTAAGGAACAAGAAAGATATATTTATTTCAGAATTTATTCATAAGATGAATTATGCCTATACGGCTGCAGATATGGTAGTATCGAGGGCTGGAGCAATTGCACTTGCTGAAATATGTGCAATGAAGAAGCCTTCAGTTTTAGTGCCATTCCCATTCGCCGCTGAGGATCATCAAACCGGGAATGCCTTGGAGCTAGTAAGCAATCATGCTGCATTGATGATTACTGATAAAGAGGTTGAAGAAAAATTAGTAGATACTGCTATACAACTGATTCATGACAAATCTAAATGTGAAGTGTTTTCAAAAGCTGCTGGCAGTTTGTTTATAGTAGATGCCGATATGCTGATTGCGAATAAAATTATTGAAAAATTGGAAGTAAAAAATGACTGATTTTATCAACATATCACAAATTAGAAAAGTTTACTTCATTGGAGTAGGAGGTATTGGCATGAGTGCCATTGCTCGTTTCTTCAACGCAAGAGGCGTTTTAGTTGCAGGGTATGATAAAACAGCTACGGCATTAACTGATCAACTTATACAAGAAGGCATTCTTATTCATTTTGTAGATGATCCTTCTTATTGCACGTCAGATTTCGACGCCATTGTATATACTCCGGCAATTCCTTCAGACAACATGATTTTAAATCACTGTAGTTCTCATGGGATGAATTTAATGAAGCGTAGTGATATGTTGCAGATCATTTCGAGGGATACGTTTAATATATGTATAGCTGGAACACATGGTAAGACAACCATAAGCACAATGGTTGCGCATATTCTAAGGCATACAGAATATGGATGTAATGCATTTTTAGGAGGGATATCCTCGAATTATAATACTAATTTTTGGAGTAACCCTAGGCCTGTTTGCGTCATTGAAGCTGATGAATATGATCGAAGTTTTCTCAAATTGCATCCAAATATCATAGCCATTACAGCAATGGACGCTGATCATCTAGATATATATGGAACGGCTTATGAAGTAGAGGAATCATTTTTAGCATTCACTCGAAACCTAAAGGAAGCTGGACTTTTGATTTCTAAGAAAGGTATTCAGCGTGAAGCTGAATTATCTGCTACAAATCATTTCACCTATCACCTTGAAGATAAACACGCTGATATTCATGCTGCTAATTTAGAAATTGTAAACGGGGCATATCAATATGATGTGATTGGAAAAGGCTGGCAGCTCAAGGGTGTAACATTAAATATGGGGGGATTGCATAATGTGGAGAACACATTGGTTGCCATTGCTATTGCAAAACATTTAGGCATAGAAGAGGAAAAAATAAAATTGGCAGTTGAAGATTTTAAAGGAGTAAAGAGAAGATTCGAGTTTATTATCAATTCTGATGATCAAGTTTACATAGATGATTACGCACACCATCCAGAAGAATTGCGTGCACTCATAACAGGCGTAAGGTCATTGTACCCCCACGAAAAATTAACTATACTGTTTCAGCCACATTTGTTTACTCGCACGAGAGATTTTGCGGAAGGATTTGCAGAGAGCCTTGATTTAGCTGACGAAGTGTTGTTGTTACCTATTTATCCTGCAAGGGAGTTGCCGATTGAGGGAGTTGATAGTAGTTTGATTTCTCGAAGGATGAAAGCTAACGTTAGCCTAGTGGAAAAAGACAAAGTTGTTCAACTGCTTAGTAGTAGAGCTCAAAAGTTATTCGTTACTGCGGGAGCTGGTGATATCGATAAATTAATTGATCCATTAAAGAACGCATTGATAAGTAAATCATGATTGCAAAAAAGAAAATATATCATGTATTAGGACTTGTTTGTTGGGGATTGCTCCTCGCGGGGGTAGTGACCTTGCTGGTTAGTGCAGTTAAGACTAAAAATTCTATTCTGTGTAAACAAGTAGAAATAGAATTAATTGATAACAAATCCTACAAGATGCTCGACGAAGGTGAAATATTTTCATCCTTATGGCCTGAAGAAAAAAACGGCTTTAAATATGGCAAAAACCCATCTTTATTCGATTTGAGGAAGCTCGAAAAACGACTTGAAAAAAATCCGTGGGTGTCTTCGTCTGATCTTTACTTTGATCAACATAGAACACTTCACATTGATGTTCAACAACGAACTCCTCTTGCTAGGGGATTCACCCCAGATGGCAACTCATTCTTTATAGACAAATCGTATTCGATTTTACCTGTAAAGTCAAATGATGTTATTTCATTGCCTGTCTTTACCAATTTTTTTATTAATCCTGCAAGTGCTACTGGTAAAGATTCTGGAGTGCTTAAGCGCATTATATCACTTTCTGAGTTTATTCTAGCTGATAGTTTTTGGATGGCTCAAGTAGAAACAATTAATATTTCCTCAGATGGCACATTTGAATTAACAACTCAAGTTGGGGATCAAAATATTCTTATGGGTGAAAGAGATGACTGGAGAAATGTTTTTTCAAAATTGAAAATCTTGTACCAGCATCTAAATAAGGAGAATGGATGGAGCAAGTACGAAAAAATTGATTTGCAATTCAAAGATCAGGTTGTCTGCGTTAGAAAAAATTCGAGTTACAAAGTAATGGATT
>Ga0114967_10003464_pt1 | contig 12936 bp, 7 predicted proteins | sample M_130628_MF_Meta_FD_92639 | JGI IMG/M metagenome (GOLD analysis project Ga0114967, IMG submission 92639) | Freshwater microbial communities from Lake Montjoie, Canada to study carbon cycling - M_130628_MF_MetaG | ecosystem: Environmental > Aquatic > Freshwater > Lake | place: Lake Montjoie... | reverse complement strand
TTTAAATGATTTAGGCAAACCTAAATTAGATAAGAATAATGAAGATATTAGCAAGAGAAGTAAGTCAGTTTTGGGTATGCAATTGATTGGTGGCTTTGAATGGAAAAATGATAATTTATGGGACAATGGTGATATTTATGATCCAGAAAATGGCAAAACGTATAAATGTAAATTAGATTTAGAAAACTTAAGCACCATGAATGTTAGAGGATTTATTGGTATTAGTTTATTTGGCAGAACAGATATTTGGAAAAAAGTTAAATAATAAAGAGAATAGAATTTAATTTTAAAAGCAATGACAAAGCAATCTTTAACCGTAATTATTCCATGTTATAATGAAGAATTATTGATAGAAAATACCTATCAAAGAGTGAAAGGTGTGTTTAATACTTTAACAGAAGTTGATGCCTGCATTATTTTTATAAATGATGGCAGCAGCGATAAAACTGCTGATAAATTAAATATCATTGCAAGTAAAGATGCGAATGTTAAGTTGATTCATTTTTCCAGAAACTTTGGTCATCAAGCAGCGGTTACAGCTGGTATTAATAATACTGAAACCGATATTGCCATTATCATAGACGCAGATTTACAAGATCCGCCAGAGCTTTTTAATGAAATGATTGCATTATATAATTCTTCTAATTGTAATGCCATTTATTGTGTAAGAAAAACCCGAAAAGGGGAAACTTTTTTCAAGAAAATTACCGCTAAGTATTTTTATAAATTAATGGACAGATTGAGCGAAGTTCCCATTCCGCTCGATACTGGCGATTTTAGGTTAATTGATCAAAAAATTATCAATGAATTTAAAAACTTAGGTGAAAAAAATAAGTTTGTACGTGGCTTAATTAGCTGGATTGGATTTGTTCAAATTCCATTTTATTATGAAAGAAATGAGAGATTAGCAGGGGAAACAAAATACCCTTTAAAAAAAATGCTTCGTTTTGCTTTGAACGGAATTCTGTATTTTTCAAAAAAGCCATTAAAATTAGCCATTCAATTAGGACTAATTAGTACCTTAATAGCAATGGTATTATTATTTTATATTTTATATGGTTATTTTTTTAGTGGACAAACAGTTACAGGTTGGGCCAGCACACTAACTATTGTGGTTTTCTTTGGAGGAATTCAATTATTAACCATTGGTTTAGTAGCACAATATATTGCCAATATTTTTGATGAAGTAAAAGGAAGACCAGATTATATTATTGCGAATAAAGTAAATTTTTAAATTGTTTTAAAATGTTATTTTCGCATGTTTTCTAAACATTATTTTTAACAAATAAAAACATTAACAAATATTATGAACGACCCACGTTTAAAACCAGTATTAGATAATTTAAAAAATTTGATGGACGCAGCAGTAGATCATGCAACCAGTGAATTTACAAAAATTAGAGCAGGAAAATCTCATCCTTCAATGATAGATTCTGTAAAAGTTGATTATTACGGTCAATTAGTACCAGTAAGTCAAATTGCAAATATTAGCACGCCCGATGCAAAGTCAATAACTATTCAACCTTGGGAAAAGAATATGCTACAAGCCATTGAAAAAGGAATTGTTATTTCTAACTTAGGCTTTAACCCAAGTAATGATGGAACATTGATTCGTATAATTTTACCACCATTAACAGGCGATAGAAGAAAAGAAATTGCTAAGAAGGCTAAAGGTGAAGCAGAAAATGCCAAAATAGCCATTAGAAATATTAGAAAAGACACGAATGAAACCATAAAAAAATTACAAAAAGATGGTTTACCAGAAGATGAAGCCAAAACTACTGAAACTGGTGTTCAAAAAACTACTGACACATACATCAAAAAAATAGATGAACTTTTAGCAATCAAAGAAGCAGATATTATGCAAGTATAAAATTAAAAAAATTAGCATTTTTATAAATAGCAATGATTCGATATTTCTATCAATCATTGCTATTTTTTCATACTAAAACTTATAATTAATAAATTGAAATTTAAGAATATTGATATCACGCCAATTTTAAAAACAACTGCAAAAATTATTGGCATATTGCTTTTGGTTATCATATTGGGTTATTTTTCATTAAGGGCATACTTTTTAAATAAAGCGATTGATAAAATTTCGGCAAAATTTAAAAAAGAATACAATGCTGAATTTAAAATACAAAATGCTTCATTTAAAGGAATTAGTGGAATAGAATTAGAGAATATTACCTTGGTTCCCAATAACAATGATACCTTGATTCGCATTGATTATTTTACAGCAAGTGTTAGGTTTTGGTATTTGTTAATAGCCGATATAAGAATAAAAGACATTGGTTTAAATACAGGTTTTATTCAATTAGTAAGACGAGGAGAACATAAAAACTTTGAAGATTTTTTAAGTAAAAAAGACAGCATTTCTCAAGATTCAATTGAGATAGAAACATTAGAAGAACCAATTAAAAAAGTGAATTACGCTAAATTGGTTTACAAATTAATATCTAGGTTATTTGCTCAAGTTCCTAATGAAGTATTGATTGAAAACTTTGATTTACGAGTAATTGATAATGAAAAAAAAGTGTCGTTTAATTTGGAAAAACTATCGCTTAATAAGCAAATATTTGATAGTTATATCCATGTAAAAACAAACTCAACTTCACAAATTTGGAAAATAAAAGGAACTGCTAATCCTCTAAAACACCGAGCCGATTTAAACTTTACCAGAACTGATTCTCATCTAGTTCAAATCCCTTATTTAGACGATAAATTTGGTCTTAAAACAGGTTTTAACAATATTCGTTTTCAGTTAGACGGTTTTACTTTTGTCGATGAAATGTTAAGTATAACGGGTGCTGCCGCAATAGATAGTTTAATGCTTAACCATGCTCGAGTGGCAAAAACCGATGTGATCATTAACCATGCAGATGTGAATTATAAATTCCTTTTTGGTCCCGATTTTTTATCGTTAGATAGTTCAACGGTAGTAACTTTTAACCACACAAAATATCATCCTTACTTTAATTTAACTGAAAGAAAAATAGAAGAAATAACTGAAAAAAGAGCGCCAAGGAACAAGGAAAATATGTTCTATAAATTCTTTAATAAATATATTGTTAGCATGAGTGTTCAAACCGATAAAACACCTGCACAAGATTTTATTAATTCTTTGCCAGCTGCTTTGTTTAGCCATATTCAAGGAATGGAGGCTACTGGTAATTTCACTTACAGATTAGACTTTAAATTGGATATTCACAAACCTGATGAAATGGTTTTTGATAGCAAAATTGTTAAAGATAATTTAAGAATTAGTCGATATGGTGCAGCCAATTTATCAAAACTCAATGAAAGTTTTATGCATACACCCTATGAAAAAGGAAGGGCATTGCGTTCATTTATTGTAGGTGCTGAAAACACCAATTTCACGAGCTATGAAATGATTTCTCCATTTGTTAAAAATGCCATTTTAACAACGGAGGATCCTTCATTTATGTACCACCGAGGATTTGTGAATGAAGCATTTCGCCAATCAATAGCCAAGAATGTAAGAACAGGTAAATTTGCGCGTGGAGCAAGTACCATTAGCATGCAATTGATAAAAAATGTATTTCTAACCAGAGAAAAAACGATGGCCAGGAAGCTAGAGGAAATTTTGTTGGTCTACATTCTTGAAAACAATTATATCGTTTCGAAAGAACGCATGTTTGAAGTGTATTTAAACTTAATAGAATGGGGTCCAAACGTATATGGTATAGGGGAAGCTTCACATTTTTACTTTCAGAAATCAGCGAGTGAATTAACATTAAACGAAGCTTTGTATTTGGCTAGCATAGTTCCTAGTCCAAAAGGTTTTATGTATAAATTTGAAAAAGATGGAACCATTAGACCTTACATGGAAAAATCGTTTAAATTTATTGCCAATAAAATGGTTAGTCGGAGCCTAATTCTTCCTGAAGATACCATTGGATTAAATTATAAAATTAACATTACGGGCGCGGCTAAAACATTTATTTTTAAAAATGATTCTATTGTAAACGATAGCATTATTATTGATGAAAATGGAATCATAGAAAGTACAGAGGAGAAGTAGATAAATGAGCTCAAATTTATTTTTTAAATATAAAATACATTTACTGGTTCTGCTTGAATTTTTTATTTTCTTTTATTTAGGAAATAAATTAGAGTTTATGGTAACTCCTATTTTATACTTCACAGTTTGTTTTTTGATAGCCTTTAATTATTTAAAAACTTTTGTCAGTGTTGATGTAAATTTTAATTCATACCATTCCAAAAAATGGAGCTTTATTTTATTTGAATCCGCAATAATTTTATTCAGTTTTTGGGCTAATAAAATAATATTATTAAATCCAATCGATATCAAAACATCTGATATTATTCCTTACATTAACGATTTATATTTAAAACGATTGTTTAATGGAGAGTATGTTTATAATTTAGCTCCAGGTTTGGGTTATGGCAATTGGACACCTAATTATTTACCCTTTCACTGGTTGCCATTTGCTATTTCTTATTATTTTCATTTTGATCATCGTTGGGTGGTTTTGGCAGTTTTTTTTATAACAATATATATTTACATATTTCATTTTATTAGTTCCAAAAGTAAAAAAGAATATTGGTTTAAAGCGAGTTTACCCTTTTTGTTTTTATTACAATTGTTTTATAAACAATCAGGTAACTTTGCCCATACTGTTGAGCTTTTAATTGCTTCCTATTATTTTTTATTAGCTATGTTTTTATTGAATAACAACGTTATTGGAAAGTCTTTAGGATTAACATTAACCTTACTTTCAAGATATATTGTAGTGTTTTATATACCTATTGCATTGGTCATTGAGTTTTATTTAAATAAAAAACAATTGCTTAAACAAATTGCGATAGTGGTAATTTTAGTTTCTATTTTTTACATTATTCCTTTTTTGTTAAAGGATAACGGCATATTTTTTAAAGGTTTAGCATCATACGATTTAGCAGCTTTAGGCGAATGGGATGGTCAAAGTTGGCAACAATCAACTGACAGACCACACCAATTGTTTCAAGGATTAGGTTTTGCTTCGTGGGCTTTTAGTTTCTTAAACGGAAGTTTAGATTTTAAGATTAATATTTTTAAAATAATAATGCTTTCAAGTTGTTTAATGACCATTTTATTATTAATTATTTACTTTATAAAGAACAAAAATAAATACCAAATAGGCAATTGGCATTTGGCTAGTTTGAAAATAATAATTACTGTAATTTTAAGTTTTTCATTAGTGCCATATTCTTATTTGTTCTGGACTAATCTAGTTTTATCAATTGTTATGCTGGGAAGTATAAATGAAATTGATAAAAATACTGAAGGTTTTTACTGAAATGTTTTTTGTTAATTTCCTAATTTCTTATAAATTTCAATCATGGCATTTTTTTCTTCGAATCGTTTCAATAACACAATTTTTTTATTAGATAATAAACTGTCTAATCCGTTTAAATTTTCGTTCGACACATTCAAAAAATAAACGTTATTGGTATCATTCATTTGAAGGCCAAGGTTAGCAAACTTTTTATCTATAAATCCATCATAAGGATTGTCTAACAAACAAAACATTAAAAATGGGGAATAAATTTGTTCCTTAAAATCCGATTTTTGTAAATAATCAACCATTTTAACTTGTACTTTTAATAAGTCGGTATAGCTTAATTCTGTATCTCCAAAATTTTTGGTTTCATTGCTTCTATAAATATTGATACTGCCTATAACCACTATGAATGAAATGATAGAAATTGGATAATACGATTTTGAAATACTGCTAATTAAAATGGCGCAACTTATTAGCATTAATGGAATTACTGCAAAAAGATAACGTGTAGAAAAGAAATTAATAGCCGCAAAAAGTGAAAATCCAAATGTAAGTACAGCAAATGAAATCAATATCATTTGAATATCTTTTGATAGTTTGTTTTTAAGATATACAAACGAAATGATTGATGTGATGAATGCAATGAAGTAAATGATATTTCTCCCTTGGGAAACAAATAAAATCAAAAAAGAACTTTCCATTTTATGACCAATTTCTTTAAAGTCAATCATGTTAGTATGTAGCGGGAAAAACAACCAACCAAATTTTATTTTTTGAAGCACAAAAAAACTAAAGCCTGCTAAAAACAAACAAGTGATAATTGAAATATTTACTAAAAATTCTTTTTGATTGATTCTTTTTAAATACCATTCTATTCCTGAAATAATAACAAAAGCCGGAATCAAAAAATAGGCGCTTTCTTTGCTTAAAAGTGCGGTAACTACTGTAATTCCAAATCCAATCCAATGGCGTTTAAAGTAAAACCAAAATGACCAAATAAATAATAAACCTAACCAAATTTCACTCAGCAAAAAGGTGCTTTGTGCTAAAAATATTGGTTGTATAAAAACCAATAAAGCAGCTAAAAATCCTGTAAAATAGGAATTTGTCCATTTGTAAGTTATCCAGTAAATACTTACTAAAAGAATGATTGAAATAATTAAAGGAAACAAGTGTGAAACAGGTAGGCTATGTCCAAATAATTTCATCCATATTGATGATAAAAAGTAAAAAACCAAAGGATGTCCCCGGTATAATTCAGTATGAATGCTGCCCGGTAATAAACTAGGTCCTTTTTCTGCCATTTCTCTTATTGCAGGTAAATATGACCATGCTTCATCCCAAAAAAATGGAAGTGACATGGCATCTAATTTCAATAAAATGAATGCAATAATTACAAAAAATAATAACCAATGATAAGGTTGACTAAAAAATGTTGATTTTTTCATTTTCATTTTTAAATTGTAATGATTAACATGCGATAATAAATTAGTAAATTGATTTAAACAACCATGACCCCAGAATACTATAAAGAATATTACCATTTAGAACGCAGTAATTGGTGGTTTACAGCCCGTCTAGAAATTTTGAAAAGTCAAATTCAAATCATGTTTCCAAATAAAAATGATTTGAATATTTTAAATATTGGAGTGGCTACCGGAGCAACTTCTCAAATGCTTGAAAAATTTGGAAAAGTGAAGTCTATAGAATATGACGAAGTTTGCTTCAATTTTGTTAAGGATAAATTACAAATTGACATTGAACAAGGAACTATTTTGGATTTACAATTTGCGGAAAATACTTTCGATTTGGTTTGCGCTTTTGATGTAGTTGAACACGTAGAAGACGATCAATTAGCAGTAAAAGAAATGATCAGGGTTTGTAAAAGCAATGGAATGGTGTTTGTAACAGTACCTGCTTTTATGGATTTATGGAGCAAACACGATGAAATAAATTACCATTTTAAACGCTATACTAGCAAAACATTGTTACCACTTTTTGATTCAAATTCAGGTAATATCATTTATCATTCTTACTTTAATACCATTTTGTTTATTCCTATTTATTTAGTTAGGTGGATAAGTAATAAATTCCCCAAACTATTTAAGCGCGATGGCAGTGGTTCCGATCACAGCATGTTTGAATTAGGTTTTTTAAATAAAGCGCTATACGCAATATTTTATGCTGAAAATATTTTATTGAAAAGACTTGTAAAATTGCCCTTTGGCGTATCATTTATGTTAAGTTTTAAAAAGAAATAACTTCTTATTTAAATCTGTTCCATTAAACTTTTTGATTTCAAACCATGTCCACTAAAAAGTGAAACAATGGTTTGGTCTAAACTTCCTTGAATATATTTTTCTAAACCACCAATGGTGGCTGCACTTGTGGGTTCAATATAATTTCCCATTGCAGCTATTTTTATCCAAGCATCTTTTATTTCCGCTTCATTTACTATTATAAATGTTCCTTTTGTTTCTATTACAGCATTTAATATTTGCTTTGCTCTTGGTGCATTTTTAATGGCTATGCCTTCGGCAATGGTATTACTTGAATAGTTATTATTTGAATTTTCTATCTCAAAAAAAGCATCATATAATGGGCAACATGTTTCCGTTTGAACGGCTATTATTTTTGGCATGTGATGTATAATTCCTGCTTTTAATAATTGACTAAAACCAATAAAACAACCAATAATTAATGTGCCATTTCCTGCTGGCAATACCAATGAATCCGGACTTTTCCAACCTAACTGTTCGCAAACCTCAAAAGCAAATGTTTTAGTACCTTCAAAAAACCAAGGATTATAACAATGGCTTGCGTAGTAAATGTTTTTTGCCGCTTCCCAAGCAGCAATTGAAGCAGCATTTCTATCCCCTTTTATTTTATTAATCTTTGCTCCGTAAGCCAACATCTGACTTATTTTACTGTTACTCGTATTTTCTGGTAAATATATATTACAATTTATATTCGCTTTTGCAGCATAAGCAGCAATGGCACAACCAGCATTTCCACTGCTATCTTGAACTATATTTTTTATTCCAAGTTGCTTTGCTTTACTAATTAAAGTGGTTGCTCCTCTATCCTTATAACTTCCTGTACTAAAAAGCTGTTCATGTTTTATATAAACCTCTTTCCCGTTCAGTTTTATTTTTTCTATTGGAGTAAACCCTTCGTTTAAACTTACTATTCCTTCTTGTTGATTGATTGCTATTGCATCCTCATAACGCCATAAATTTGGATAAGCATTTTTAATTTTTTGTAAATCAAATTTTGCATCCATTTCTATATCTAGTAAATTTCCATTTGGCGAAATCCAAATAAGTTCATCTATATTAAAACTTTCATTTTTATCTTGTTCAATTAATTTCATAGCTAACAATTATAACATTTATTGATTGATTTTATATAAAATTTGTTTAAATATGCACTATTCTAATTTGTTAACAAAAAATTTAGAAATAAGCATTTTACTTTTGAAAGGTAAAAAAAACAATATTATGAAAATTAAAAGTATACTATTTGTCAATTTTAAAATAAGTTTATTGACTATATTCTTGTTTTTTTTATTTTCTAATAATGTAAAAGCAGATCATTTAGTTGGTAGTGACATTAGTTATCAGTGTACTTCTACACCTGGTATATATAAAGTTTCTTTAAAAATATATAGAGATTGCGCCGGAGCATATATGTGTCCTGGTTGCGCAAGTACTCCCGGAAGTATGTCGGGTTGTACTACAGCAAATGCTTGTTGCGGATTTAGTAATACCATAATTGGAAAAGACGCGGGTTGTGCAGGTGTTACTTTTGGAAGTTTTACTTTATCAGCTGTCATTGCCACAAGCGGATACGATATTATTCAAACTTGTACTTCTGTAAATACTATTTGTACCAATTGTAATACCCGTACTGCAGGAACTTTTAGTCCTGGAATTGAAGTTTATACTTTTGAAGGAAATGTAGATTTAAGTTCCATTCCAAGTACTTGCTGTAGAGTTTCCTTAGGATTTAGCACTTGTTGCCGTAACTTGGCTAGTACCACTATTTTATCTTTTAATTATTTTACTGAAGCCATTGTAAACAGGTGTCAAACACCATGTAATTCAGCACCCACATTTACCAACGATGCCGCAGCCTTAGTTTGTGCTGGTGTTGATTTTGTATATAATTTAGGAGCAATTGATCCCGATGGCGATTCATTGAGTTATGCTTTTGGTCAATCTTTACAAGCATTTAATTCATTTGTTCAATACAAGCCGCCTTATAGTGCGGGGTATCCATTACCATATTTTGGCGCACCAAATCCTAATGCGGCTTATCCCGCAGGATTAAGAATAGACCCTTTAACAGGTGATGTTTTGTTTAGACCTTTAGGTCAATTTGTTGCTAACCTAGTAATTGAGGTTACACAATGGAAGTTAATTGGAGGAGTTTATGTAAATGTTGGAATGACTAGGAGGGATGTTCAATTTCAAACACAATTATGTTTATCTAATAAAGTACCAATTATAAAAGCATACCGAAATGGAGTTTTACAAGTTGGTTTGGCATTTACAGTTTGTGCTGGTCAGCAAATTTGTTTAGACATTGTTGCGCAAGATCAACAAGATTTAACAGTAAATCCACAAATAGTAGCCGATACCACCGATTTAAAATGGAATAATCCAGGCTTGTATAATCCAGTAATGGCCAATGCTACTTTTGTAAGAAATTATATTTTAAGTCAACGTGTTACGCAAGGTCCTAAAGCCGATAGTTTTAAGTTTTGTTGGACACCTCCAATAAGTGCCGCACGTGCTCAGCCACACTCATTTACAGTTACCGGTTCCGATCGTTTCTGCCCTTTAAAAGCTTTTGCTATTCGTGGGGTAAATATAACTGTAATAGCGGTTCCTATTCCAGCAATAACAGTAGTAGATAATAAATGTGGATTTAGAACTTTTAATTTTACTTTACAAAATCCAACACAAACTACCTTAGATCCTACCAGGAGCAAATGGTATATTGAAACTTTTCCTGGCTCAGGAGGTTTTACCCAAGCCAATGCCTCACCAGGAGTAGGAAATCCAATTTACAGACATTATTTTAATAATCCAGGAACTTATAAATACAAGTTAGCATTGAACAGCCAACAACCCGTTCCAAATGGTTGCCCAAGTTTAGATTCAGGCACTGTAACTATTGGGATACCATTAGATGTAACCGTTCGTGATACCTATAATTGTGTTGGTTCACCCGTAACGGTAAAAGCAGTAGCCACAGGCGGAAACAGGGTAGGAAACCAAGCAGGATATATATTCATGCAAGGAAACTTGGCCAGTCAAACGGTAATCAAAGGAAATTTAGATCCGAATGTAGGCTTTGGAATCACCATAGATTCATTTTTAACAGTAACACCTACCAATGTAGGCAATCAAACCATGTATAAAGTAAAAGTACGTGATTCAGATGGTTGTTTAGATTCCACGACCTTTAATGTATTGACAAGGGCCTTGCCATTGCGCGAATTGACACCAAAAATACGTTTATGTCCAGGAGACGATACAAGTTTATTTGTGGGCAATAACGGATCAGTACCTGTACTTCGCTCTTATTGGTATTTGGCTCCCAATTTAACCACCCCAATAGATACGCAAGCAACGCATATAATTAATGATTTGAAATTTTCAGATTCAGCAACTTATGTATTACGTAAAACCGATATTCATGGATGTAAAACCTTAGATACCACCTTACTTTATGTAAACAGTCCAGTAAACTTTATTTCACCCAAAGACTCTGCCTGTCAAAACGATCCAAGCTTTGCATTGCGAGGAAGATTAAATACTATGTATATAGATAGTTTTGTGTGGTACAACATGGGATCTACCACACAACTAATAGAAAACGATACCTTATTACTACCAACTACCACGGTAGGAACTACCTTGTATACGTTACGCGGTTATCAAACGTACGATGGACGTACCTGTTATAAAGACGATACCGCCAGTTTAAAAATAAATGGCTTGCCCAATATTACCAATAGGCCTCAACCTGTGGCATTGTGTAACGACCAAGGCTTGTATAACTTAGGATCAGTTCAAACGAGTAATCCAACAGCGAGTCAAACCATACAAGTTTGGAGTTATCCGCCCAATCCCAATGCCATAACAAGTGCAGGAAATGTAATCCGCATAGACAGTTTGCAAAATATACCAGGAACCTACGTAGGAAAAGCCTTTGGTAATTATGTTTACTTGTCAGTAAAAGCCACCACCACAGGATGCTATAGAAAAGATTCAGTATTGTTGGGAATATTCCCAGTAGCGCCAGTATCAATGACCGGCCCACCTAAGTTTTGTGATTTTGATAAAGCCTATGGATTATACAATTTAACAAAATTATTTAACCCATCGGGATTAGATGAAACATGGACAGGAAGAGGAGTAAGCTATAACCCATTGACCAAACGCTATAGCTTTACCCCAACCGATACCAATAATACAGATCCGAGTGCCAATGTAAGAACAGGATTAACCTTGGCAACAGATAGCAATGTGTTAAAATATGAATTTAACTTAGCATTTCCTCCAACCATTCAAGTAGCATTTGTACCAACCAGACCCGGAATTGTTACCATGTCACCACCATTTGCAGGTTGCCCAAGTAGCGATACAGTATTGTTTAGAGTTACTAAATCGCCAATAGTAAAAGCAGGAATCATACCCACTATATGTGTAGGAGATGACAGCGTATTTATAAGTAGCAGAGCATTGGCGGGTACCAACTCCACAACTGCAGCAAATCCAGCTACGTCATATTGGTACTTTGCAGCACCTAATGCAAGCTTAGGCGCCATTGCACGCGGACAAGTATTTATGCCATTTCATCCAAGCATAGTAGTACCAAACGATGGACAAAAAGTTTATAGTATTATTTATGCAGACGTGGCCACAGGATGTAGAGCAGCCGATACCACCGACATTACCGTAAAAGGTATTCCGAACGTAAGTATATTAACCAATCCGCTAGCCGATAGTGCAGTATGTTTGACCCAAGATAGAATGATATTTAACTTGAATCCAGACCCAGCCACATTACCAAGTATTGATTCCATCTCATTTACCGGAGCTCCAAATTTAACAGCAATTATAGGAGGAAGTTCAGCATTTTTAGATATTAAGAACAACACCTCTATATTAGAACAAGTATATAACTTACGTTATTATTATAGAACATCAGAGGGTTGCTCTAATTCAGCCACCAAAGCCATCAGGGTTCAATTTCCACCCGATGTACAATTGAGTAAAAATGGCTCAGCATGTGAATATGGTGGATCATTTACCATCAATGTATTAAAAAGTCCAAGTTCAAAACATCCATATAACTTAGCATGGTCGGTGGTAAATGGAACGGGATCAACTATTTCAAGCACCAATACCCAATTTACTTATGCACCATCAGCAGCAGAAAAAGCAGCGGGAAAAGTAACAATCAATATCATCACAACGAATAATGGATTATGTGCCGCAGCAAGCGACCAATCAGACTTTATTATCAATCCAAAACCGGTTGCAGATTTTACAGGCATAGACAGTGGATGTGTAAGAGCGGGAATACCATTAAATGTCACATTAACAGC
>Ga0114967_10003463_pt1 | contig 12939 bp, 13 predicted proteins | sample M_130628_MF_Meta_FD_92639 | JGI IMG/M metagenome (GOLD analysis project Ga0114967, IMG submission 92639) | Freshwater microbial communities from Lake Montjoie, Canada to study carbon cycling - M_130628_MF_MetaG | ecosystem: Environmental > Aquatic > Freshwater > Lake | place: Lake Montjoie... | reverse complement strand
TGGCCACCGCATCCTCAGCCAGCAGGCGGTGGCCGCCCTTGGCCACCATCACCGGGTCCGCCACCAGCGGCACCGAGGGGGCGAGGGCGCGGATTTCGGCGCAGACGGCGAGGATGGTCGGCACGTCATGCAGCATGCCGGTCTTGATCGCATCGGCGCCGATATCCTCGAGCACGACGCGGATTTGCTGGCGCAGGAAGGGGGTGGAGACGGCCTCGATGCCATGCACGCCCAGCGTGTTCTGCGCGGTGAGGGCGGTGATGGCGGTGGCGGCAAAGGCACCCATGGCGCTGACTGATTTGATATCGGCCTGGATGCCCGCGCCGCCGCCGGAATCGCTGCCGGCGATGATGAGAACCCGGCCCTTCATGCCACTGTCGCCCGGCGGATGGTGGCGAGGAGGCGCTCCATGGTGGCTTCGAGCAGCACCTCATCCTCGGCCTCGGCCATGACGCGGATGACGGGTTCGGTGCCGCTGGCGCGGATCAGCACCCGGCCGCGGTTGCCGAGGGTGGTTTCCTCGGCGGCGATGGCGGCCACCACATCGGGCATGCGGTGCGGCGCGCCGCCGGCATGGCGCACATTGACCAATTTTTGCGGCAGCGGGTGGAAGCGGCGCAGCGCGGCGGAGGCCGGGCGGCCCTCCTCCACCAATACGGCCAGCACCTGCAATGCGGCCACCAGCCCATCGCCGGTGGTGCCGAAATCGCTCATGATCATGTGGCCGGATTGCTCGCCACCCAGGTTGCAGCCGGCCTCACGCATGCGCTCGCCGACATAGCGGTCGCCCACCGCGGTGCGGTGGAGGGCGAGGTTTTTGGCGGCCAGGTGGCGCTCCAGGCCCATATTGGACATGACGGTGGCGACGACGGCATCGCCGGTGAGGCGGCCTTCGGCCTGCCAGCGATCGGCGATGAGTGCCAGAATTTGGTCGCCATCGACGACATTGCCGAGTTCATCGACCAGCACGAGACGGTCGGCATCGCCATCGAGGGCGATGCCGAGATCGGCGCGGCGCTCGCGCACGACATCGACCAGCGGCGCGGTATGAGTGGAGCCAAAGCCCTTGTTGATGTTGAAGCCATCGGGCGAGACGCCGATGGAGACCACCTCGGCGCCCAATTCCCACAAGACGGTGGGCGCGACCTTATAGGCCGCGCCATGGGCGCAATCGACGACGATGCGAAGCCCCTCCAGCGTGCGGCCGCGGGGGAAGCTTTGCTTGGCGGCCTCGATATAGCGGCCGGGGGCATCTTCCAGCCGGCTGGCGCGGCCGAGTTTTTGCGGCGTGGCGTGGGCTGGGGAGAGGTCACCCGCCATCAGCGCCTCGATCTCGGCCTCATCGGCATCGGAGAGCTTCAGGCCCTCGGGGCCGAAGAGCTTGATGCCATTATCCTCATAGGGGTTGTGGCTGGCGGAGATCATGACGCCCAAATCCGCGCGCATGGAGCGGGCGAGCAGGGCAATGGCCGGGGTGGGCAGCGGGCCGACCAGCACGACATCGATGCCGGCGGAGACAAAGCCTGCGGTGAGCGCCGCTTCGAGCATATAGCCCGAGAGGCGGGTGTCCTTGCCGATGATGACGCGGTGGCGATGATTGCCACGGTTGAAGAAGCGCCCCGCCGCCTGGCCAAGGCGCAGCGCCGTGGCGGGGTCCATGGGCGCGCGATTGGCGGTGCCGCGGATGCCATCGGTGCCGAAGAGTTTGCGGAAGCTCATGGGGGAAGTTTAGGCGGTTTCGCCGGCGGCGTGAATGGCGGCCCAGACGGCCAGGGCCTGGCGGGTTTCGGGCACATCATGCACCCTCAGCCAGGCCACGCCCGCATCGGCGCCCGCCAAGGCGGCGGCGAGGCTGCCGGGCAGGCGCTGGTACACCGGTGCGGGGGAGATTCCCGAGATGAAGGATTTTCGCGAAGCGCCGAGCAGCACCGGCAGGCCTTGCGCCACCAGGGCCGGAAGTGCGCGCAACAGCGCCAGGTTTTGCGGCAGGGTTTTGCCGAAGCCGATGCCGGGGTCGAGGCAGATATCCCAGATGCCGGCCTGGCGCAGGGTTTTGGCGCGGGTGAGCAGGAAATCTCTCACCTCTTCCACCACATCGGTATAGCCGGTTTGCGCCTGCATGTGGCGTGGATCGGTGCCCGGCATATGCATGATGATGACGGGGCAGCCGGATTGCGCCACCACCTCCAGCGCCGCTGGGTCATGCCGGAGTGCGGTGACGTCGTTCACCACCCGCGCGCCGGCTGCGAGCGCGGCGGCCATGGTGGCGGCGTTGCGGGTGTCGATGCTGATGGGAATGAGGGGGGCCAGGGCCTGGATCACTGGCACGACCCGGGCGATTTCCTCGGCGACGGCGACGGGGGTCATGCCGGGGCGGGTGGATTCGCCGCCGATATCGAGCATATCGGCGCCGGCGGCGATGAGCGCCCTACCACGCAAAATGGCCGCCTCAACCGGGCGGCCATCGCCGGAAAAACTATCCGGGGTAACGTTGAGAATACCCATCACCCGGGGCATGCGGCCCCGGGGGAAGCCTGAGAAACTCAACCGCCCGAGGGTTGCGGCGCGAAGCCGCCGGTATCGGGACGGGGGTTGGGCCGGCCTGAGGAGGGCACGGAGCCACGGCCCTGGTTGATCGGCTCATCGGGGCGGTTGCGCACCACCGGCTCGCCCCGCAGCACGGTGCGGATTTCATCGCCCGAGAGGGTTTCGTATTCCAGCAGGCCCTGGGCGAGCATTTCCAGCTCGTGCTTATTGTCGGTCAGGATCTGCGTGGCGCGGGCATAGGCGCTGTCAATGATCGCCCGCACCTCGGCATCGATGGCGCGCGCGGTTTCCTCGCTGACATTCTTCGACTGGGTGACGCTATGGCCCAGGAAGACCTCCTGGCTGTTATCGCCATAGGCGACCATGCCGAGTTTTTCGCTCATGCCCCATTCGGTGACCATCATGCGGGCCATGTTGGTGGCCATTTTGATGTCGCCCGAGGCGCCGTTGCTCACCTTGTCGGAGCCGAAGATGACTTCCTCGGCGACGCGGCCGCCCATGGCCATGGCCAGCTCGGCCTTCATTTTGGATTTGTGCTTGGAGTAGCGGTCCCCGGCCGGCAGGCTCATCACCAGGCCCAGCGCGCGGCCGCGCGGGATGATGGTGGCCTTGTGAACCGGGTCGCACTCTTCCTCATGCATCGCCACCAGGGCGTGGCCGGCCTCGTGATAGGCCGTCATTTTTTTCTCATCCTCGGACATGACGAGGGAGCGACGCTCGGCGCCCATCATCACCTTGTCCTTGGCGTGTTCGAACTCGGCCATGCCGACGGTGCGGCGGCCGGTGCGCGCGGCCAGCAGGGCGGCCTCGTTCACCAGATTGGCAAGGTCGGCACCGGAGAAGCCGGGGGTGCCGCGGGCGATGGTTTTTGGGTCAACGTCGCTCGCCAGCGGGACTTTGCGCATATGGACGCGGAGGATCTTCTCGCGGCCATTCACATCGGGGTTGGGCACCACGACCTGACGGTCGAAACGGCCGGGGCGCAGCAGAGCGGGGTCGAGCACATCGGGGCGGTTGGTGGCGGCGATGATGATGACGCCTTCGTTGGATTCAAAGCCATCCATCTCGACGAGCATCTGGTTCAGCGTCTGCTCGCGCTCATCATTGCCACAGCCCAGGCCCGCACCGCGATGGCGGCCCACGGCGTCGATCTCATCGATGAAGATGATGCAGGGGGCGTTTTTCTTGCCCTGTTCGAACATGTCACGCACGCGCGATGCGCCGACGCCGACGAACATTTCGACGAAATCCGAGCCGGAGATGGTGAAGAAGGGCACATTCGCCTCACCGGCGATGGAGCGGGCCAGCAGCGTCTTGCCGGTGCCGGGCGGGCCTACCAGCAGCACGCCCTTGGGGATTTTGCCGCCCAGGCGCTGGAACTTTTGCGGGTCACGCAGGAACTCGACGATTTCTTCGAGTTCGGACTTCGCTTCCTCGATGCCGGCCACATCCTCGAAGGTGACGCGGCCCGACTTCTCGGTCAGCAGTTTGGCCTTGGATTTGCCAAAGCCCATGGCCCGGCCGCCGCCGCCCTGCATCTGGCGCATGAAGAACACCCAGACGCCGATCAGCAGCAGCATGGGGAACCAGGAGATGAGGATTTGGAAGAGCGGGTTCTGGTCGCTCTCGATCGGCCGCGCCACGACGCGCACGCCCTTCTCGGTCAGGCGGGTCACCAAGCCTGGGTCTGAGGGAGCGAAGGTGGCGAAGCTGCGGCCATCGGTGAGGCTGCCCAAGATATTCGGGCCTTGGATGGTGACGTCGCGGACATGGCCGGCACCGACTTCGTTGAGGAAATCGCTGTAAGCGACCTGCATTTGCGCGCGGTTGGCGGTACCACCGGAAGGCTGGAACAGGTTGAACAGCGCCACCAGCAGCAGTGCCACGATGACCCACAATGCTAAATTCCGGCCGAAATTGCTCACAGCGTCTGGTTTCCTATCACCCGCATGACGCGGGCATTTCACATAACATAGGTCGGATTGGCGCTGGGTGAATGCCCCAAATGCGCGAAACCGGCGAAAACTGCGCCGATCGGCCCGCCCTGGGGGCGAAAAGACAGCGATGGCAACGTGCTTCCCCAGCCGATATGGGGCGCGGCGAGCAGCTTTCCATTCCGCCACAGCGCTGGCAGGCCGGCCCGCAGGGCTGCGGGCCAGGCCAAATGTTGCGGCTGGGCTTGGGGGTGACCAGGGCCCAGCGCGCCCAGCATGCAGCCCGGCCAGGCTTCGGCGAGGTGAAAGCGGCCATCCCAGAGCGCGCCGGCCTCGGCGGCGATGGGGGGGGAGAGCAGCGCCGGTTCGCGCAGCAGCCAGCCATCTTCGCGCCACCATGCGCCACCCAGCGTGCCCTGGCCGGCGGCCAGAAGGCGGCGGATATCGGCCTCGGCCGGCGCATGCTCGGCGCCGCCCAGCGCGCGCAGGAGGCGGGCCAGCAGGGCCACTGCCACGGCATCGTGCCCCATGGCGGCGGCATCGATCCGCGCCGCACCGCAGGGCAGCAGCATGATGGCGGCGCCCAGGCGCTGCAGCACGGCTTCCTCCAGCCGGGCGCGGCGGGCGGCGAAAGCTGCGGCGGCGATGCTGAGGGCTGCCACCGCCGGGCCCTCGCCGCCCGGGTCATCGAGGCTAAGCCTTACGCTGATGCGGGCGAAGGCGGGGTTGCGGTTGCTGGGGTCGCGCACCGGGGCAAGGCCGGCGGCGGCGCAGACAGCCTCCAGCGCGGCCGGGGTGATGCCCAGAAGCGGCCGGAGCAGCAAGGCCTCGGCCATGGGGCGGGATTCTGCCATGCCGGCCAGACCCGACTGGCCTTGGCCGCGCCCGGCGCGCAGCAGGAGGGTCTCGGCCTGGTCCATGCGGTGATGGCCCAGCAGGAGCCAGGGGGCGCCCAATGCGTGACACTCGGACAGCAGCGCCTGAAGCCTTGCGGCGCGGGCGCGGGCCTGGATGCTGGCACCGCCCCTCAGGCCGAGGGGGATGACACGGGTGGTGATCCCCTGCCCTGCCAGCATGGCGGCGACGCCCGCGGCCTCTTCGGCGCTTTCGCGGCGCAGGCCGTGTTCGGCGACCAGCGCCGTCAGCGCCACGCCGTGTTCTGCCGCCCAATGGCCGGTGAGCAGCGCCAGCGCCAGAGAATGCGGCCCGCCGGAGACCGCGACCGCCACCCGCCCCGGCGCCGGGCCGAAGCCCGCCATGGCGGTGGCGAAGGCCTCAGGCGTCATGGCAGGCGGTATTCGCCCAGGGCGGGGGCCGGCGCGGTGATGGCGGGGCGCTCGCCCTGGAAGGAGAGCGGCAGGGCAACCAGTTGGTAGTCTGTGCCCGGCACCGGGGCGAGCATGCCGAGTGCGGCGGTTTGCGGGTCGGCGGCCAATTCGGGGATGGTGTTGATCGGGGCGCAGGGCACGCCTGCCGCCTCCAGCGCCGCCAGCCATTTTTTACGCGAGGATTGCGCCATGAGGGCTGCGATCATGGGGAGCAATTCGCCCTGGTTGGTCAGGCGGGCGCGGTTGGTGGCGAAGCGCGGATCGGCGATCCATTCCGGGCGGTCCAGCAGGGCGCAGAATTTTGCGAAGAGCCGGTCATTGCCGCAGCAGACCAGCACCGGGCCATCGGCCGTGTCGAAACCCTGATAGGGCACGAAGGCGGGGTGGCCGGAGGCGTGTTTTTGCGGCAATTCGCCTTGATTAACGAAGGCTGAGAGTTTTTGGCCGGCCCACATGGTGGCGGTTTCATAGAGGCTGGTGTTCACCACGCCGCCTTGGCCGGTGCGGGCGCGCTCGGCCAGCGCGGCGAGCGCACCGATCACCGTCCACATGCCCGTGCCCTGATCGACCACCGAGGCGCCCATGCGGGTGGGCGGGCCATCGGGTGCGCCGGTGATGGCGGAGAGGCCGCAATAGGCCTGCAGCAGCGGTTCATAGCCCGGACGCGTGGCCAGGGGGCCCTTGTGGCCGAAGGCGCCCATTTCGCAATAGATCAGCCTGGGGTGGCGGGCGGTGATGGCGGCGCTGCCGATGCCCAGTGCCTCGGCCGCGCCGGGGCGCAGATTGTGCAGCATGATATCGGCATCGGCGAGTTCGGCATGGAGCGCGGCGATGCCTTCGGGGGATTTCAGGTCGAGGGCGAGGCTGCGCTTGCCGCGGTTGAAATCCTTGAAGATAAGCGCATCGCCATCGCGGAAGGCCGCGCCCATCTGGCGGGCGTCATCGCCGCCATTGGGCTTTTCCACCTTGATCACCAGGGCGCCGAGATCGGCGAAGATGGCGCCGGCGAAGGGGCCGGCCAGGACCTGGCCGAGTTCGACGATTTTGAGGCCGGCGAGGGGCTTTGGTGAGAGGCTCATATATGGAACGTCAGGCCAGTTGCGGGGTCAGTCAAGCTTACGTTACCCAGAATGACAATTTATTCTAAAAAATATGCAGTAATTGCAATAAGTTTCGAGTGGCTCATTTTAGGTAAGGCGTCAAAATGACACCGAAAAATCTCTGCTGGGCTTCACACATGCAGCAGAGAGGGCAACCAAACTCAGAGTAAAAGGACCGAAGTTTCGTGACCGAATTCGAATAACAATTATTGGAACGAAAAATAAAACAAATTCTACAAAAATTTAGCGTTCAACGAAGGTGCAGGAAACTGAGTTTTCTGCCGGGGTGCTCGAGGGGCAGAGCCCCTCGACCTTCTGGTCTACCGGCACTGCGCCCGGGCACGCGCCGCGGTTGCGCGCTCTTGCAGCGCGGCCGAGAGATTGGGGTGGTTGGAGCGCAGGTCGTTCAGGGTGTCACAGGCCTCGCGCCGGCTGCCCAGGCCCTGGAAGGCGCCGGCGAGGCCGAGCAGCGCTTCGGGCGCGCGGGGCGAGGTGCGGGCGCGGGTATAGGCTTCGTTATAGGCGATGGCGGCATTGCCCCAGTCGCGCTTACCGGAGAGGGCATCGCCGAGCAGCAATTGGGCATTGGCCTGCTGGGTGCCACCGCGGGTGGCGAGGGCTTCACGCGCTGCGGCCTCGGCGGCGGGATAGTCGCGCCGGGCGAGGGCGGCCTGGCCGTCGGAGAGGGCGCGCTCGGCCGTGCGCGGTGTCGCGGCTGCGGGCGGAGGGACAACGGGGGCTACCGGCGCGGTGGGGGCTGCGGGGCGGGCCACGGCGGCCGGTGGGGCGGCGGGTGCGGCTGGCGCGGCGGGGCGAGCGGCGGCGGCGCCGCCCTCGACCCGTTGCAGCCGGTATTCCATGTCTTCGGTCAGCTTCTGCACATCGGCGGCGAGGCGGCGGTCACGATTCTCTGCCTCATCCACCCGGCCGCGCAGGCGGCGGGTTTCCTCTTCCAGCGTGGTCACCCGGTCGAGCAATTGGCCGATCATCTCATTGCCGGCGCCGCCGCTTCTGGCGCTGGGGGCGGGGGCGCTGACGGCGCCGCCCCGGGCACGGAGCTGCTCCATCTCCTGGCGCAATTGCAGGACCTGGTTTTGCAGCGCTATCGCCTCACGCGAGTCCATTTGGGCATGCGCGGGTGATGGCTGACCCGCGAGGGCCAGCGCCATCAGGCCCGCCGCCATGCCCAGCCGCATCAGCGCACGACCGTGACGGCGCGGCGGTTCTGCGCCCAGGCGGAATCATCCGAACCCAGTGCTTCCGGACGGTCCTTGCCGAAGCTCACGGTCTGGATGCGGCTGCCGGCCACGCCAGAGGCCACCAGCACGTCGCGCGCGGCGTTGGCGCGGCGCTGGCCGAGGGCCAGGTTGTATTCGCGGGTGCCGCGCTCATCGGCATGGCCTTCGACGGTGACCTGATTCTGGGCATATTGCGCCAGCCAGCGGGCCTGGCGCTCGAGCACGGGGCGCTGGTCGGCCTGGATGTTGCTGCGGTCGGTGCCGAAGAAGACGCGGTCGCCGATATTGGCGCGCAGGTCTTCCTGGCTGCCAGGGCGAACCACGCCGGCATTGGCATCACCGGTGCCGGTGGTTGCGGCGGTTTCGGGGTCGGAGGCACAGGCCGAGAGCAGGGCTGCGGCGGCGAAAGCCACCAGGAACTTCGGGGCGGTCATTGATGTTCTCCGTTGCGTTGCGCGGCGTTGTGCAACCTATGGTGCACTGCACGCGTGGCTACAAGCTGCTCGTGGCGCAATCAAGGCAAGAACTTGTCACGGATTGCAACCCAGCTTTGCGGCCTTGGCGTTGCTGCCCTGGCTTTGCGACCAATAGCCGGCGCGGGATTGTTCCGCGCCGGCCAAATGGCTGCATTGCTGATGCTTCAGGCGCTTTCGTAGAGCCTGGTGAGGGAGAATTCGCGGTGGCCCAGCAATTCAGCCGCCGTCAATTCGCCATCGGCGGTGCGCAGCATGCAATCGAGCAGCGCCTCGCCGGCATCATCCATATTCATGGTCTTCTGCAGCAGGCCGGTCACGTCCACGTCCATGTGTTCGCTCATGGTGCGTTGGGTGCGCGGGTTTGCTGTCAGCTTGATCACCGGCAGAATCGGGTTGCCGATCACATTGCCTTGGCCGGTGGGGAAGAAATGCACCGCATAGCCGGAGGCGGCGCAGAGGGTGACCATTTCGGCCGCGGCGGAGGAGCTGTCCATGAACCACAGCCCGGGATGGGTCGGGTCCTCGGCCTTGTCCAGCACGCCATCGACGAGGCAGTGCTTGCCGATCTTCTGGATATTGCCCAGGGCCTTCTCCTCGATCGTCGTCAGGCCGCCTTCGATATTGCCCTTGGTGGGCTGGCTGTCGGAGAGGTCAGAGGTTTTGTTCTTCTCGATCAGCGCCTGGTAGCGGTCGAACATGAACATGAAGCGGTCGCGGATCTCGGGGGTGCGGCAGCGCGCGGCCACGAGGTGTTCGCCGCCGGTGATCTCGGAGGTTTCGCCGAAGACCAGGGTATTGCCATTGGCCCAGAGCTTGTCGAAGGCATTGCCCACGGTGGGGCAACTGGCCAGGCCCGAGGTCGTGTCGCTCTCACCGCATTTGGTGGAGACCCAGAGTTCGACGATGTCGGTCTTGGTCTTCTTCAGGCGTGAGGCGTGCTTCACCAGCCGGTAGGCGGCGCGTGAGGCGGAGGCGATGGTGTTGATGTCGCCATTCTGCTCGATGGCGAAACCCTCGACCGGCTTGCCGGATTTGGCGATGCCCTCGACGATGGTGCCCGTCCAGCCCGGCTCGATGCCGATGACGATGACGCCCGCCACATTGGGGTTGCAGCCGGTGCCGATCAGGGTGCGAAAATGCAGGTCAAGATCGGCGCCAAATTGCAGCCGGCCGTAGGAATGCGGGATAGCCATCGCACCCTTGATGTTGTTCGCCACCGCCTCGGCGGCGGCGTTGGACAGATCATCGACGGGCAGGATGATGACGTGGTTGCGCACGCCCATGCGGCCGTTTTCGCGGCGCCAGCCCTCGAAGGAGGCGGCCTTCAGGTTGATACCCATGGTGTCGTTTCCCCTACCAGCGCTTGGTCTTGACGTTGTGGACGTGCAGATGCTCGCCCGCGGCGATGTCGGCGATAGCTTTGCCGATATCCACACCGTATTTGATGATGGTGTCGCCCGCCTTGATCGGCTTGATGGCGATCTTGTGGCCGATGGGGATGTCGGACTTCGCGTCGAAATCGATCATCTTGTCCTGGTCCATCACCCAGCCCTGGATGCGGTTGGAGGCGGTCAGCCCCTCCACCACAACCACGCCCACGCTGTCGCCTTCGTCGTGGACGACGAAATGTATGGTCATTGCACTTCCTCCCTGCGCAGCGGGCACTTTAACCCCGGGCGCGGGCGTGGCAATCAAGCTGGGTCAAAAAGGAGCAGGGCAATGGCGGGCGTGTACTGGTATGGTGGCGAGTGGTCGGATCAGGAGCCCAAGGTTATTGGGCCGATGGACCATTGCTTCTGGCTGGGTTCGGTGATTTTTGACGGCGCGCGGGCCATTCGTGGCTATGCACCCGATCTGGAATTGCATTGCGCCCGCTCCATCCGCTCGGCGCTCGCGCTCAATATGCGCCCCACCCGCACGGCCGAGGAGATCGCGGCGCTGTGCCGTGAGGGCATCCGCCGGATGGGGCCGGATGCCGAGCTTTATGTCCGGCCGATGTTTTTCGTCCGCTCGGGTCTCGGCGCCGCCCGGCCGGACCCCAGCAGCACCGATTTCATCCTGGCGATCTATGATGCGCCGCTGCCGGCCTGGGCTGGTTTCTCGGCGATGATGGCGCCCTTCCGCCGCGCCGCCATCGATATGGCGCCCACCGATGCGAAGGCGAGTTGCCTCTACCCCAATGGCTCGCGCGCGGCGGCCTGGGTGCAGGAGCGTGGTGCCGATAATGCCGTGATGTGCGACCCGGCGGGCAATGTGGCGGAATTCGCCTCGGCCAATCTTTGGTTCGGCAAGAATGGCGTGGCCATCACGCCGGTGGCCAACCACACCTTCCTGGCCGGCATCACCCGCAAGCGGATCATGGGCCTGTTCCGTGAGGCCGGGGTGCCGGTGGAGGAGCGCGCCGTTTCGGTGGCGGAGTTGGAGGAGGCGGACGAGATTTTCTCCACCGGCAATTACGCCAAGGTGCAGCCCTGCACCCGCTATAATGGCCGCGATATGCAGATCGGGCCGCTCACCACGCGCGCCAGGGAGCTGTATTTCAACTGGATGGAAACCACGCCGAAGCTGGTGTGACACCCAAGATCCTCTTCCAGTCCGACACCGTGCTGGTGATCGACAAACCGGCGGGGCTTGCGGTGCATCGCGGCCCGCGGGGGGGCGGCGGCAGCCTGGAGGATGACTTGCCGGCGCTGCAGATGGGCAAGCGGCATCTGCCGCAGCCGGCGCATCGGCTGGATCAGGACACGGCGGGCTGTCTGGTGCTGGGCCGCACCAAGCCGGCCATGGCGGAGCTGGGCGGGTTTTTCGCCCGTGGTGAGGCGCGAAAAACCTATTGGGCAGTGCTCAGCGGCGCCTTGCGGGGCGAAAGCGGCAAGATAGATGCCGCCTTGCTGAAGACCAGCTCGGCCAAGGCGGGGTGGCGGATGGTGGTGGATGCCAAGGGCCAGGCGGCCTCGACCCTGTGGCGGGTATTGGGCCGTGGCCCGCAGATGACCTGGGTGGAGTTTCAGCCGCTGACCGGGCGCACCCATCAGCTGCGCGCCCATGCCGCCCATCTGGGACATCCGATTCTCGGCGATGCGCGGTATGGCGGTGGTGAGGGCGCCATGCAGTTGCTGGCGCGGCGGATTGTGCTGCCGGGGGGCATCGACGTTACCGCGCCGGTTCCGGGCCATATGCTGCCGGCGATTCGCACATGTGGTGGCTGATGCTGCTGGCGCTCGCCGCGCCGGCCGCGGCGCAGCGGCCGTTTTGTGGTTTCGGCGAGGCTTTGGGCGGGCTGCGTGTTGCGCAACAGCGACTGGTCGCGCCCGGTGCCGGGTTGCTGGCGGGGCGGGCGGCGGCAGCTGAGGCGGCCCAGGCGCTGGCCAGTGCCGAGGCCGGTTTCAGCCGCTGCCAATGCCCGCACCTCGCCGAATTGGCCGGCGAGGCGGCGCGCTGGGCCGAGATTGCCGCCGCGCAGGCCGTGGCGGCCGAGGTTTCGGCCGGCATCGCCCAGGCCCGATTTCGCGCCGGGTTGACGCAGCAGGCGCTAGAGCGGGATGGCTGCCGGTAGGGCTGGTGGTGGGGGCCTCAGGCGCGGCCGGCAGCGCCGCTCAGCAGCAGCGGGTCAATCCGCAGCTTGGCCAGGGCCTGGCGCCAGGCATCCTCGGGCCGGGTGACGTAGAGCAGCGTTTCATCAGGCTCGACATTCAGCCACGCATTGGCGGCGATCTCGGCCTCAAGCTGGCCCGGGCCCCAGCCGGCATAGCCCAGGGCCAGGATACATTCGCGCGGCCCGCCACCGCCGGCGATGGCCTTGAGCACATCGACCGAGGAGGTGAGGCTGATCCGCCCATCGACCGCAACACTGCCCTCTGACGACCATTCGCCGCTGTGCAGCACAAAGCCTCGGCCACCATCCACCGGCCCGCCAGAGAGCATGCGGATGCTGCGCGCCGGCGGCACCGGCTCCACCCCCAATTGCTTGAGCAGGGCGTTGAAGCTGAGCTTTTGCAGCGGGCGGTTCAGCACCAGCCCCATCGCCCCATCCTCGGAATGGGCGCAGAGGCAGATCACGCTGCCGGCGAAATTCGGGTCGCTCAGGCTCGGCATGGCGATCAGCAATTGGCCGGTCAGCCATGCATCCTGGGCGGCCGCTCGGGGGAGGGAGGATTTCCTGGCCATGAGGGAAACATGGCGGTGGCCCCTCGCCGGCGCAAGGATGACATTTGCCCCACCTGCGGCTACATCCGCACCATAACCCAGAGGAGATTTCCATGAGCATTCAGGTCGGCGACAGCATTCCCAGCATGAGCCTCATGCAAGGCACGGCC